>PPYE01776104.1_pt1 | contig 73759 bp, 72 predicted proteins | sample 1559881 | NCBI WGS metagenome assembly PPYE01 (sample SAMN08240022, study PRJNA423297) | Human gut metagenome, whole genome shotgun sequencing project. | reverse complement strand
TCATGCCGGGTGTCAGACCGTCAATGCGGATGGTGCCCGCACTATCGGTCACATACCTTCCGTTGGCCGTGCCGATCACACTTCCGTCCGAATCGGTGATGAAGAACTCTACATCGGAGATGGGTGCGCCGGTCACGGCGTCCTTTTTCACAACAAGCAACGAGCCCATCCTATCGTTACCGAAGGTCACGGTAATGACGTCCTGATCCTTACCGGAGAGATAGACCGTTTCCGCGGTGTCGGTGATCACATACCCATCCGGCGCGGAGATCTCCTCGCAGACATAAGTGCCTGCCTTGAGGCCGGTTGCAACGATGGTGCCATTGCTGGATGTTTTGTACTCGCCAACCACAGTGCCGCCTGTACCGGAGGTGCCGCCGAGGTAGCGGATGCGGAACCATGCACCCTCCAACGGCTGACCGCTCTCACTGTCCACCTTGCGGATGATGATGGCGGAAAGGGGCGTGTTCTCAAAGGTCAGGACTTTGCTCTCACCACCGGAGATGAAGCATTCCTGCGTGGCAGGCTCCTTGATGGCATACCCGGACGCCGGTTCCAATTCCGTTACTTTGTACCAGCCATCCTTGATCTCAGGGAGAATGATTTTTCCGCTTGCGTCAGAAAAGTAAGTGCCGAGGTCGTTGAGCTCGCCGGTGTCGGTGTGGTTGCTGGCATACCAAATCTGGAACTTAGCACCCTTGATGGGATCGCCGGTGACACTATCTACCTTGCGGATCTCCAGACTGGGCTTGAGGGCGTTGAAGAAGGTGACGGTAGAGGTTTCACCGGGTTTCAGCGCCACTTCCTGGGGGATGGGGCAGAGAATGACATGACTGGGAACATTGATCTCCGTGACCTTGTAGCTACCCACAGGGATGCTTTCAAGAAAAATGCGCCCATGGTTATCGGTGGTGGCGCTGGTGGAAAAGCTGCCGTCGATCTGCTCGATGCGGTAGGTCACGCCCTCGATAGGCTCACCATTGGCGATGTTTTTCTTGATGATCTCAAGGCCCGGCTTTTCGTAGTCCACAAAGGTGACCTCGCTGGTCTTGCCGGGGCGGAGTGCCACCGTCTGCTCTGTATTGCTCACGATGTACGGCTCGGGAACGGATTCCTCACGCACAACATAGACACCGGCAGGAATGGCCGGGAGCGTTGCGGAACCGTCCGTCCCGGTCGTGACGGAGGTGGAATAGCTGCCGGTGACGGACTTCACCGAGAACACTGTGCCGGCGATGGGCTTACCGCTCATGGCGTCCCGCTTGGTGATCTTCATATCGGGCAGTGCGTAATTTTCGGCAGTGACCGTGTACTGCTTATCGCCATCTGTGGTATCCACATAGACGCTGATGGGGGTAGGATCGGTGCAGTACCCGGCCGGAGCCTCCGTTTCTACGAAGCTCCACAAGCCCTTGGTGACATCGTTGACCTCGATGATGCCGCCGTTTGCCGTTACATCGCTGCCCACGATCTGACCGTCCCGGTAAATCAGAAAGCGGGCACCATCTAAACCACGGGTGGTTCCTGCGGCAACCTTCTTCAGCGTAATATCGCCTGTACCCGCAGGGGGAATATCCGGTTCTCCCGGCTGCGCTTCAAGAGAGAGTTTTCTCGGCGCGTAATAGTTGAAAAAACTCTGGCGGCCCTTTACGCTGGACTTTGCCCACACTGCCCATTTTGCGGTGTCATCTTCAACAACCGTAGCAATGACGCCCTGTGCGGCGTACTCCTCGATCTGCTTCTGGAAGGCTGCGTCCTCCTTTGCTTTTTCGGCTAACATCCAGTCAATATAGCCGAGATAGGTTTCATAGGTATCCGCGTTGGCGTAACCGCCACCGTCAATATCTCCATCGCCCTCACCCTTAAAGGTCTGGTGATCCCACACATAGGTCTGTGCTGCCATAAACAGGCTGCCGGGGATGTCACCCTTATAGTCCGAAATGAACGTCATCATCCATTTGAAGTTTTCAAGCTGCTGGGCATCCAGTTCACCCATGCCGCTCTGCGCCAGCGCTGTTTTCAGGACAGCGTCCGCGTCCGCGCCGGTGGCGGATGTATAGGTGTAAGAGTTGAGGAACGACGGAGTACCCCAGCGGTAGCCATAGCCGCGATCCATGCAGTAGAGCATTTTCCCCGCTGCCATGGGCGGCTTATAGCTGTACGGCGTTCCGTCATGGAGCAGGCGGGTCGTCCAGTAATTTGTGTTGCTGGTGGGCTTGATGCCGGTACCGGTGCTGGACGCCGCCAATGCCGAGGTAGGCAGCAGACTCAGAACGGTCACCAGTACAAGCAGCAGTGATAAAAGTCTTGTTCGCATCTTTTTCAAGGTCTTTTCCTCCTTTTTCGCAAAAGATAAGCAGACCAAGTTTCCTCGGTCTGCTTGGTTGTGTTATGAAATTGTTCATCGTAATTGGACTTCCGTTAATGTCAACTGATTATGCGAAGTCACCCTTTTGCTGCGGGCGCATCCACCCATGTGACATTGTAGCCGTCCAATAAGAAAAGCTGAACGCAATACCAGTAGGGCTCGCCCATGACAGTGCCTTGTGAAACACCAACGCCGATCGCATGGTATCTCGTATTGAGCATATTTTTCAGATGTGCCGCGCTATTCTTCCACGCTTCAACTGCAAAGGACGGGAGCGAAGAATCTCGAATCTGCCATTCTCCGATCAAGTGAATATTTTCACCGATGTACGGGCAGTCCGTGACGGTGATATACTTTCTTCCGTCCGGCCTTGTGTGGGAGTAAACGCTGCTGGCAGCCATCTCATCTGCCCGTACCTGCGCCGCCTGCATGAGCTTGTCGTTGACAGTCAGCGCGGCAACACCTTTTTCGCGGCGCAGAGCGTTGGTTCGGTCAATGATGTCCTGCTTGGCCGCAGCAGCATCGAAGGGCTCTGCTGTTTCCTGCACGGCGGCTGCGTCCGATGTTCCATTGGCAGAGAGATTTGGCTGTGCAGTTTCGGACAATTTCACGTCATAACCAAGCCTTGCCAACGTGTGGCAGATCAGCACCGCCATATTTCCGCGGGTAATCTCGGCGTCCGCAACAGTTTCTTCCGCAGCAAGTCCCAACTGAACGGCAGTCCGGCAGGCAGACTGATAATCCCACTCAGCGTCAACATCATTCAAACACCGCAGCATCACCGTGCAGGCTGCCGCAGAAGTAACAGGGTCATTGGAGCCGTAGCGTCCATTGCCATACCCTGCAACCAGATCATTTGCGGCGCAGTAGCCCACATAGCCTTTTGCCCATTCCGGAACGTCCGTAAAGCTGCATAGGCTGCGGTAAAAGGTGCTGTCCCTTTCAAATTGTTCAGGATCTGCGACAACTCGGGTGAGCATCGCCGCCATCTGCGCCCGTGTCAGCCCCTGCTCCAGCATCATGTCGCCGGACTCGTTGCCCAGCATAATGCCGGCTTCACGCAGGTAAGCGGCAGCAGATTGCTGCTGCGGACTACTGTCGGCGGCAAAAGAAGTTACTGTTAAGGATAGTGCAGCAATTACAGCGAGGGAAATAACTCGGATCCGCTTCAAATGATCACGCCCCTTTCCGGTAAAAGACGGTGGTTACACTTGCGGTCATGCGTCGGGTAGCTTCGTCAAAGGTGCATTGATCAAACTCGCAAATGCCCATCCGTTCTGCCTGTTCCGCGACTTCTGCGGGAAGGTCAACAGTGATGTCCATTTTGACCCGTATTTCGTCATCTTTCCTATTTGGTCTGAAATTCTGTACCAAACTGATACTTCCTTTTGATTAAGATTCTCCGGAGTGATTTGAGGATAATACAGAAGATTCAGGCTGTCAAAGGTTTATTTTAAATCCTTACGCCGATAAAACGGAGACACAACATTTTTTGTGCAATTCCAACTGTTTTCCATCATTTCACCGAATTATCTGCACTGCTTGAACGCAAATTCTTTTTTCAGGCTGATTGGCAAGACAGGTGGTAAGCGTGATACGGTTGTCTGCTGTCGCCTGCAGATAACTCCAGTCGGAATTAGAGATGGTCTTTACCAAAACGACCTCATATGTGCGGGTGCCGTAGATTGTGGTATAGGTGATGGTGTCACCGATTTCCAGATCCTTGATGCTGCCGATGGTGTACTTGGCGCCCCGGTTATGGCCGCACACGCCGATATTGCCGTCCCACGCTGAGGTGGAGCTGTAATGTCCCAGTCCCTTTTTCATGCTCTCGTTGGTTTCTCCTTCCCAGACCTTCATGTTGATGTCCAGGGAGGGAATTTTCAGGGTGCCGATGCTGCCGTCCTTTCGCTCCATATCTTTGGCGCTTGTATAAGCAGGCTCCTGATAGGACGGAATGACGGGTGTGACCGCTGGGATACCTACGCCACTATCCACACCGTAGATACCGGTAGCCGAACCGCCTACAGTCTGCTGTAGGCCGGGGAGTCGGAGCTTTTCCATGACGCCGGTTTGTGTGGTGCTGAGAACGCCGTAGGGAAGTTCGGGAATCTGATAATCCACAAGATTTTTGCTGCCGTAATGATACGCAGTACCGTAGGTGTCCTCATAAGAGGTTGAAGGGTAATAGTCGGTGTCTGCGGCTGTGTCAAAGGTATAGTCCGCGGCAAAAGCGCAAATAGAAAGGGATGCTGTTGCTGTCGCTGTCAATGCCATGCAGACCAGTTTCTGAAAGAGTTTCATGTTTTTACACCTCCTGATCTTCTTCGTTTTCCTCTGTTTCATCCGCTTCACATTCTGCTTTCACTACGGCCTTTCGGCGGCATACAAGCAGCGTGCCGCCAACAGCGGCGCAAATCAGAACGATTCCACCTAAGATCCAAGGAAAGTGATCCGCAAAAAACGCTCCGACCTGAGCGGCAGCCGCGCCCTTGTGGTTCACTTCTGTCCCGATATAGGTCAGAACATAAGTAACACTTTCAACACCCTCGTGGGTCACATCGCCAACATACTCCGCTGTTGTAACATAGCCTGTAGCCGCCTGATAGGACGCTTTCGCAGAGTAGGTAGCAACAGCCTGATATTGAGAGGGCATCAGCGCCTCACCCACAAGATCGGTGCCGGTGACCTGCCACTCCACATTGGCAAGGCTCAGGGTTCTGCCGTTCTTGATGGTTGTCGCGGGGACATAGGACATATCGTTGCGGTCAAGCTGTCCGATGGTTTTGGTTTCCGTCACCGTGTAGTTTTTCGTAGCATAGCCGGCGGCTACGGTATTGAGACTGGTGTGGTCCAATGCGAGGGTACCCTGAAATCTGCCGTCATCATATTCGATGGTGGGCTTAAGCTGCTCCAGAATCAGAGCAAGGTCATCTTTCGTTGTTTCAACGGTGATAACCTCGGTATGAATCCGCTTTTCTTCCACGGGATTCTCACTTTTTACAATGTCCGCAAAGGTGTAGAGATACCCTTCCAGCTCAAAGGGCTCCTCAATTAGTGCCGCAGGGTCCTGCTCAGGGGATACTGTAAAGGTTTTGATCGCTTGCTGACTACCGTTGAGGTTTTGAACCACTGTGTCCGTAGGCACCTCCAACGCAAAGGCATTGGAGGTAAGAACCAGCATCAGCAGCACGCAGGATATTACTCTTTTCATGTTTGGGAGAGCCTCCTTCTCAAATAATTTTTGTGATGCGCATTCCTGCCATACGGTCAGGCGGTATGCCGGATACCTGCTTCATGACGCTTTCTCCTCCTTGATCTTGTATTCTACCGCGCGCTCCGGATGTTCCCGCAGCGCGTCAAGTATTCTGATAGACTGCTCCAGCGCCTGCATTGTATCCCGCTTCTGACGCTTCACAAAGCCATGCAAAAGCAGAACATCTCCATTGGGAAGCGTGCAGAAAATGATGCGTATGAGCACTTTGCTCTTCACCCGCAGCTCCCAGAGATCCCGATAGCGCTCGATTGAAAATCGCTTGAAATGCGGTTCTTTCATTTCCGGCTTTTCGAGCTGGGTCAGGAAATACAGCCGCAGGAGGATTTTTTCCCGCAGCCGCGGATCAAGCCCATCAATAAAATCGGCGAGCGGAGCGGACTTGCTTGTTGGCTGATAGATTAGGATTCCCTTCATGGCTCCGTCACCTCCATTGCCTTGCTCAGCTTCTTCAGATGGCAGATAAAACGCTCTGCAAAGTCCCCGGCAAGCTCCGAATCACCGCTGATCCACCAAATTGGATTGGGAAGCGGCTGAGAGAGCGCGTCGTATTGCAGACAGATCAGCAGAAACTTTTGCCGTGGCTCGGCCTGCTCCGCAGCTTCATATAGTCTCCGAAGGATCTCTGTGATCTCACAAGAATTCTGGCAAGTGTCGCACAAGTCATCAAACAATAATCCGGAATAGGCGCGGCTCAAGGCGTTCAATGTGGCTTCGTCCACACTTCCATCTATCCTCAGAAGGCCCATACGGTGCAAACGGGCCTTCGCCCCATCGTCAAACGGATTTTGCGGTCGTGTTTTGTGGAACTGTATATTCATTTCTTTCATCTTTGTACCTCACAATGGGATAGAAAAAGGCCCGGCACCTTGCGGTGTCGAGCCTTCTGGCATAAGTCTTATTATTCTTTGTCATCTGCTTCGGTTTGCGCCGGCAGCGCGGCGGCTTCTTCGATCATGCCCACAACCAAGGTGTTCATCTGCGCGGCGTTCTGCGCAGTAATAACCGGAGCGCCGGTGCGCTCCTCAAGAGCCTTTCGTGCTACACCGGCAACCTCACCGCCCTGTCGGGCAACCTCCATACTGCCGGAAAATCCTTCCGGCTTGGAGGCTTTGGAAATATCACGGGTGGACGCCTCGGCCAGCATAGTCAAGACCAATTCGGTATCGCTCATGTTGTCCCGCAGGTTTTCCTTTTTCAGCCCCTTGAGATTCTTGTACTGCCGCGTGGTCATGCCGGACCACGTGCGGGTGATCTCATCGGTCAGAATCGCAAATTCACGCCCCTTTTCCACACCGCGTTTCTGCCACTCATCGGTAAGCTCATTTCGAATGCGGATAGAGAGCAGCCTTTGATGTACCCAATCAGGATCATAGCCCTTTTTCAGATAGGTTTCCAATGCGCGGTCGATGGCCTGCTCCGGATCAATGGTCTCCTCAATGCGTTCCCTGCCGACCTCTGCCAGCCAACGTTTCACCGGTTCCGCACGGGGGGATGGGATAGACTGAATAATGCGGAGAAGCTGCTCGGTTGTGGCAGCGTCGGTCTTATAGTTCTTTCCATCCGACGATTTCATTTTCAGTTGTACGATATTTTCGTACAACTGAGTTGCCCCCTCAGACTTCAACTTGCGCTTTAAGTCACTCCAATATCTGCGAGGGTTCTCGCTTCCAGTCAGTACATGGATTACATCGACAACAGAGAAGTACCACTCCTCTTGTTCTTCATTCCAAGCCGTGCGAATGGGTTGATTTTCAAAAAGCTGAATTTTATTCTGTTCGCTCATAGCGTTGCTATCCTTTCTCTTTCTTTTTTCGATTATACATCAGCCAATTCGCTGCCGCAAGAACTCCAGAAACAGCTCTTCTAAATCTTCATCGCCGTTCAGTTTGTCCAGATAAGGTGCAAATTTCCTACGGTCAAAGGCGATTTTCTTAGGTGGTACAGCGCGGCGCATTTCCTCGTCTGCCCGTGCCTGCCGCCAAGCCGCGTAAATGTCTTGATGCTCAGCGGATGGAGGTGGGCAGGTATGGGCGATCTTCTGTATGGTTGACTTATTGAGTACATATCCCTCAATGGTGCACATTTCTACAAATGCCCTTTGAGAGTCTGCGTCATAATCGGCAATGCGTTCCGCACAGGCAATCGGCAGCTTGCGCGGACTGTTCTCCAAAATATCAGCAAGCGGCGGAATCAGTGCTGCCAGCTTGATGGCCTTGCGGATCTCATACTCCGTCACGCCGAAGAAATCCGCAACAATTTCGCGGGTGAGGAACTTCTGGCGATTCTCGCCAGAAGTTCCAATGTCCGTTCGTGTGCCTTGACATTTCTGCGCATCCAGCATTGCCTTATACGCTTTGCCCCGTTCAATGATGGTGAGGTCCTGCCGCCGCAGGAGATTGGTGGCAACGGCAATGGAAATCGCTCTTGCGTCATCGGCCTCCACGACCTCCGCAGGAATTGTTGAGTGTCCGGTCAGTCGCCACGCTTCAGTACGATTGTGTCCGGCAAGGATCTCATACTGCTCACTATTTGGAACTGGACGAACAATAATACGCTCATAGATGCCCTGCTCGGCAAGCTGCTGAGAGAATGCGCGGAGTTTTTCGGGCGGGTAGGGATGAAATCCAATGTCTGCCGTGCGAAAAGGGCAAAGACTGTTGATTGGCAATTCGCAAAAGCGGGGGGGTGCCGCATCTGCCTTTGCCTGAAACATGGTTTCATAAGCCTCATTGCCTACTTCCAGCTCTGATGCTTGCTGCGCTGCGCTCATGCGCCGCTTTAACAGGTCATCCATGCTTTTCTTAGCCAAGCCGCAGCACCTCCTGGGCAAGGGAGCGATAGGAGTCAGCAGCAGGATTCTTAGGTGCATAATCCAGAATGCTCATGCCTGCTGCAGGGCACTCCGCAACCTTGATTGTCTGCTCAATGGGGCGGTTGAAAACATGAATGCTGTCACCGTAGATCTCGCCCACGCTGGAGCGAACGCTTTGGCAGAGCTGCGGGCGGGACTGATACATAGTCAGGAGAATGCCCGCAATCTTCAAATCGGGGTTGAATCGATTCTGTACATTGCGCACCATTTCTAAAACATCAGGAATCCCTTCACTTGCAAGGAAGTGCGCCTGCACCGGAATGATGCAGTAATCCGCAGCAGCCAGAGCATTAACGGTCAATAGTTCATGCTTCAGTCCACAGTCGATGATGATGTAATCATACAGTCCACACAGGGATGCCAACAGCTTGTCCAGCACCTTCTCGCAAGGGTTATCTGAGATGCCAGATGCGTTATACTGTGAAAGCTGCATGACCTGCAAGCGGGCTGCAGCGTCCGCTAACCGCTTGTTGGCAGGGATCAGGTCAAGGCCGCTGCTGGTATGTAGTACAGCACGATCGAGGTGGAGCTCCAGATCCTCCGGAGAGTCAATTTGGACAAGCAGCAGCTTTGCCAGCGTATTCTTCTGTTCCCCCGGCGTATAGCCGAGGGCTGCGGTGAGATTGCCCTGGGGGTCATTGTCGATCAGCAGGACCTTTTTATTTTCAGCTGCGAGGGCAGCCGCGAGGTTCAAAGCGGTAGTTGTTTTGCCAACACCGCCTTTTTGGTTGGTGATTGCGATAGTATTCATGCTCATTTTTGAACTCTCCTCAGCAATTCGATGTGTTTCCTTCCTTTACACGGCAAATTGTAGTAATCTTCTGAAGAAACAAAATCCATCAGTGGAATTTTAGGAAAATATGTTTTATTAAAACATTTCAGAGCAATCAATTTCCCAGAATGTTTCCAGTCTAATATCTGCTTTGGGCGATATCCCAAAATCGCGCATACCTGCTTTTCTGTCAGCAGATCCGGCAGAGAGGACATTTCCTGCTCCACAGCCAACCGAATAGCGCCGCCTAATTCGCTTGAATATGGCTGCGGTGGAGTATATGGGATACAGTTGTGGCGCTTGCCCTTGAGATAGTACAATGGATTCTGTTGACGATCAGCCAAATACCTTTCAACTTCTTCCTTTGCAATTTTGTATCCAAATCCTTTTCGTTTCGGCTTCTCTGCGGATACCCTGCCGGTTTCTATCAACCACAATGCAGTTTCCTTGCATATATGTGCAATTTGGTAAAATTCTTCTTTGCTGATATAGTCTTTTTGAATATCCGAAAGACTAAGCTGCCTGTTTTTCATACCCGCACCTTCAGCCTTCTCTCCGCGTAGTCCTCGCTTAATACATAGTCAATAATGGACTCTTTGAAGATCCAGTAGTGCGGTTTAATGAAGATGGCTTTTACAAGTCCTTCGTGAATTAACTTTCGAGCAAAGCTATCGCCTATTCCACCTAACATTTCACGAAATGTTAGTACAGACACTACATCGGGGTATTGCTTGAATTGTTGTATATATCTCTTCCTTGGTTTTTCCATGATCGAACCTCCGTCTAAATTACCATTGACAGATGGGTTCGATACCTATAGTATGATTCAGTTCTCTCCTAAAACTTCAAAATTCGTTTGAGTTCTCTCCTATGTCCACCATTCCTCACGAGAAAATGGGTTGTACCGGAGTTCTCTCTTAGTTCTCTCCAAACCGCTTTTTTGAGCTGTCAGGAGAGAACACCAAGACATTCCGTATTTGCTTAATAAAAACACGAAAAAGTCAAAAAAGCCAGTAATATCAACGCTTTCTGGGAACGGTGGAGTGCAGATTGCTGCGGAAAACAGAATCGATATAACCACTCAAAATCCGCCGCTGGCGACAGCGTACCGGTTCGAGTCCGGTCACCGGCACCATGCCGGAGCAAAGAAGGCTTTGCTCCGGCGTTTTTTTGTAAGTTCTCGCAAACAGAAAAAGCACGTCGGTTCAAACCGACGTGCTTTTTGTCCTGTAAGATGACTTTGAAGTTTTTCAGCGCCGACCGCCAAAGCCGCCACCGCGGCCTCCGCCAAAACCGCCACCGCGGCTTCCACCGAAGCCACCGCCTCGGCTGCTGCCGAAACCACCGACACTGCCGCTGCCAAAGCCTCCGCCGCGGCCTGTGCTGCCAAAGCCTCCAAACGAACCGCCCGAGCTCGAGGGTCGTCTCGGCGGCTGGGGCGGGCGGCGATTGCCGCCGGAGCTGCCGCCGCTATAAGGCGGTCTCGGCCCTCCCTGCGGGGGCCTCGGGCCGCCCGAACGGGGCGGGCGTGGAGAGCGCGGGGGACGGCGTCCCCAGAAGATGGGACGGTACACCACCGTCGGAATGCCCATGCCGGGCATCATGTAGCGGCGGCGATAGCGGCGATAACGCATGCCATCAAGCATGATCCAGATGATAAAGAATATGATGAGGATCATGATGAACATCACACCGTTGGCCGCCTCGTCCAGCGCCGCCTCACTCTGCTGATACTGCTGGCTCAGCTCCACATGGAGCGCGGCGCAAAGCGAGCGCACCGCCGCGTCATAATCGCCCTTCTGCACGTTATCCGCCATGCAGGAGGCAACAAAGCTCTGCGAAAGCCTGCTGAGCAGGTCGTAAAAATTGCCGCTTGCAAGCAGGTAGTAGTCCTGCTGCTGCTTTGCGATGACCAGGATTGCATCATTTTCCGCAAGCTGCATCTCGATGGCGTAATCATACGCCGCATTCTCTATGTCGTTTGCGGATTCGGTCGTGACGACGGCCATGATGCTGCCAAACATCTTGTCCCAGTTGGCATTGTAGAGACCGATGGCCTCCTCGGTCTTGTCAGAAAGAACGCCGGCATCATCGCGCACATACTGCGTAAAGGCCGCCGTGGAAAGTGAGGGATCGAGCTTTTCTCCGCCCTCCGGCGTAGAGACGGCGGGCGCCTTGTGCAGTCCCCACGCGCCGGAAGCAATGATCGCCAGAATCAGCACCGCGATGGCGACGCCGCGTTTTTGAAAGAATTTCATGTGGTTCTCCTATCCGGAGCGCTCTCAGCTTCTCAGCTCCATGAGCTTCTGCTTCAGCTCGCCCTCGATGCGGCCGAGCTCGACCTCCGCTTCTTTGCGCTTCTGCGCGCCTTCGCGCTGAATGTTCACGACTTCGTCGAGCGTGGAGACAAGCTGCTCGTTCGTGTGCTGCAGTGTCTCGATATCGACGATGCTGCGCTCGGCCTCCTTGGCCGTGGCGATGGTGCCCATCTTGAGCATATCGGCATTCTTCTTGAGCAGCTCGTTCGTCGTCTGCGCCACGGCGCTCTGCGCGGCCGTCGCCTGACGGCTGTGCTCCATGCCGAGCGCCAGCACCATCTGGCTCTTCCAGAGCGGAATGGTGTTGACAAGCGAGGACTGGATCTTCTCGACCATCAGCGTGTCGTTGTTCTGCAAAAGTCTCGTCTGCGGGCCCATCTGGAGCGACACCATGCGCGTCAGTTCCAGGTCGTGCAGCTTCTTTTCAAAGCGGTCACACTTCTGTGCGTAGTCGTTGTAGGCCTGCGCGTCCTCGGCAAGGCCGCTCGCCTCCGCCTTCTTGCGCAGCTCCTCGAGCTCGCCGGAGCGGACTTCCGCAAGGCGCTTCTTGCCCGCGATGATATACATCGTGAGTTCCTTGTAGTACTTGAGGTTCAGCTCATACATCTGGTCGAGCATTGCAATGTCCTTCATCAGCGCGACCTGATGCTTTTCAAGCTCGGATACGATGCGGTTCACGCTCGTTTCGGTCTTGCCGTACTGTGCGCGCATCAGCTCAAGCTTGTCCTTCTGCTTGTGGAAAAGACCGGCAAGCCCCTTCTTCTCTTCTTCCTGGCCGAAGCCCTTGACCTCAACAACGAGGTTCGAGAGCGTTTCGCCCACGCCGCCCAGATCCTTGTTGCGCACAGAAGAGAGGGCACTTTCCGAGAACGTCGCCACGCTCTTCTGCGCGGCCACGCCGTAGTTGAGTACGAGGTTCGTGTCCTTGATGTCGATCTTTTTCGCAAAATCGTCAACGGCCTTCTTCTCCTGCTCGGAGAGCATGCTCTCGTCTACCTTGACCGGCTCGACTTCCTTTTTCTGCTCCTGCTCGGGTTCGGGCGCGTCCGGGGTGAGCGTCAGCTCAGGGACGGCTTCCTGCGCCGCTTCGGTGGGGTTCAGGGTCAGCTCGGGCATCATGTTGTCACTCATATCATTTCTCCTCCGTATTCTGGCTTTCCGCCTGTTCCTTTTCGTGTTTTTTGATGCGCTGGATGCGGCGCAGGCACAGCAGTGTGGCCATCGCCCAGATCGCCGTGGAATAGTATAAGCTGCTCTTGTGCAGGCGCAGCGCGCCCACAAGGCTGACCACACACATCACAGCAAAGACCGCGCAGAAAACGGGGTCGAGCCACACGCCCTTGAGCCGCTTGAGAATCCATGCATTGACCTTGGCGTTGAACGCCATCACTTTCTTTCGCATCGTCTTCTCCTTTACAGCTCGAGCTTGATGTCGCCCTGCGAGGCGGTCGCCGTGCCGCCGCTTGCCTGCACGCCGTCGCCTTCGCTCAGCCCCTCGCGCTTCATCATGTTTTCAAGCACCGTGATGTCGGTGGAAATATCCATCGCCTCGCTGCCGAAGAGCATATCGAGCTGCTTTTCAAAGGCGGCGACGATGGTACTCATCATGCTCTCCACACGCTGCATGGTGTTATCGATATTCTCACCGTTCACACCCTGCGCGCCCATGCGGTCATAGGCATTCAGGAGCTTGAGCGTGGTGGGCAGATAGTAGTCCATAAATTTGCGGATCTGCGGCAGCTTTTTGGGGTCTGCCTTGACCTGCGCGAAGATCTTCGCGCTCAAATCCTCGAGCCGGTCGATGTCGGCAGAGATCTTCGCGTCCTTGATGGAATCATTCAGACGCTTCATCTCGGAGATGGCAAGATTGCCGTCCCGGATCATCTTGTCAAGCTCCGGATTCCCGGTGGTCTCCTCCTTTTTCGGTGGGTCAGGCACAGTGACCTCCACAGTGCCGCACACGGCGTTCATAATGAAGAACACCACCCACGACACGACCGCCACAAAGAGGAAATGCGGTACGCGGTAGAGCGGGAACAGCAGCGCATAAATGACCCATGTTCCCGCCGCGGCATAATAGGGAACGGTGGATCTGCGTTTGACGGTTGCCAAGGCGATCGCCTCCTGTTTTGTGAAAAATTTTACTGGTATATGATACCACAACGCTGCGTTGCGGTCAAGCAAAGCCCGCACGCAAAAATGGGGCGGCGTCCTGTCGGACGCCGCCCCACTGCTGTATTTTTTATTCGTTTCGAATGGCTTCAAGCGCCGAGATCTTAACCGCCTTGTTTGCCGGCTGATAGCCGGACACAAGGCCCACCAGCACCGAGAACACCAGCGCAAAGAGGATAAGCTCCGGCTTGATGACGGAAACGCGCGTCACGTTTTCTCCGCCGATGAGCGCCTGCTTGATGAGCTCCCACGTCACTCCCCCGCCGCCGAACGCGCCGAAGGAGAATAGATTGATGCCAACGGAGATGATAAAGCTGAAAATCAGTCCCAGCACGCCGCCAAGAAGGCCGATGCTGCCCGCCTCCATCAGGAACATCGCGCGGATATCGCGCACATAGCAGCCGAGCGCCTTCATGATGCCGATCTCCTTCGTGCGCTCGGAGATGGACATGATCATCGTGTTCGTAATGCCGATGGCCGCGACCAGAAGCGAGATCGCGCCGAGGCCACCGAGCATCAGCTCGATCTGGCGGGTCTGCTTGTTGAGCTCGTCGCGCATGCTCTGCATAGAATACGTACTGTAGCCCAAGTCCTTGATGGACTGCTCCACATCCGACACGGCGTCGAGGCTCTCAGCCTTGACGTTGATGCTTGAATACTCGAACTTCGTGTCGGTCTTGCCGGTCAGGTCCTGAATAAGAGCTTTGAGCGCATTGATGTCCATCATCACGCCGTCATTCGTCTCGTAGCCCTTGCCCTGATCTTCCTTCAGAACGCCGACGACCTTGAGATCGACGCTGTAGGGCGTCGTCTCATTGCCGGAGTCGTCCCAGGAGGTCAGGAGCATCTTCACGTCCGTCTTGAGCGGGTCAAAGAACGGGTCGGGGACATTTTCCGTGTCGATATTGCCGTTTTCGTCCCAGTTCCAGCGGCTGACATAATTTCTGCCATCTGGCATGAGCGTATCCTTGAAGGTGTAGGCAAAATACTGGCCCACGACCACCTCATCGCTGCTCTGCGGGTAGCGGCCCGCGACCAGTTCGAAGCCCATGTCCTCAAGGGCGCTCACGTCAATGCCGACAAAGGTGCCCCAGTCTGCGCTGTAGCGGTCGTTGATGCCCGCCTTAAACGAAATGTTGTAGTTGTCGAGGCTTGCCTTGGGCATGACGGCCTGCACGCCCGCGATCTCGTGGAAGCTCTCCACCGCCTTTTCGTCGAGCTTACTTTCCGTCTGTGTGCCGGTATTCTGGTTGTAGCCGCGGTAAACCTCGATGATGGAGAGGTCGCCCATATTTTTGAGCATCTGGTCGTAGGACTCCTGCATGCCCGCGCCGATGGAGACCATCACGATGATGGACGTGCAGCCGATGAACACGCCCAGCACCGTCAGGATCGTGCGTCCCTTGCGCCGCGACAGGCTGTCGAAGCACATTTTCAGGATATCTGCGATTCTCATTTGTTCTGCTCCTCAGCACCCGTGGCCGCGCCCTCCTTGTTTTCAGCCGCGGCGTCCGCTGCCTCCTTCTTCTCCTCGGCAAGCTCCTCTTCGTCCCACTTGTCCCAGAGCGCCTGCTCAGCCTTCTGCTTGGCCTTCTTCTTGCGGATGCGCAGCACGATGAGAAGGACGATAAGCGCAGCAACCACCGCGATGATGACGTACTTCCACGGGAAGGTGCTTGCCGGCTCGGGGTCGATCATGCCGGGATCGTCCATACCGGGGTCGGCCGGCTCGTAGGCCATGGCCTCGACCGTCGCTTCAAAGACGCGCTCTTTCGTGTTGCCGTTGGAATCCTCGTAGGTGATAACGATCTTGACCTGATTCTCGCCCTCCAGCTGCGGGGTCACGGCGAAGGCGATGGTGCCGTTCTTACCGCCGTCGATCGTGCCGACGCGCTGATAAGGCGTGGGAGAATCAATGTCGCCGGAGATGGTCGCATCAACGTTGCTGATGGCGCTCTTGCCCTTGTTGACATAGTCGATGGTCAGGCTCGTTTCCTCGCCGACGTAGCCGGTATAGGAGGTCTTGGGCTCGCTGAGCTCAAAGCGATCGGGCTGGTAGAGCGGCACGCTCAGGGAAAGCGTTGCGCTGCCGGATTTTCTTGCGTTCTGATCGACGTATTCGTAGGTAACGGCGATCTGCACGTTCTGTGCGCTCGCGCTGATGAGCTGTGCGGCCTTCATCGGCACGGTAACACTCTTGCTGCCGCCCGCGGCGACGGAATCAAAATAGAAGGTGTTGGTCGAGCCGTTGAGCATCAAATCGCTGCCGCCGGTGACGGTGACCATGACGTTTTCGATCGCAAGCTTCTTGCTGGTGTTGGTGAAGCTGAAGCTCAGGTTCGTGCCCGAGCCTGCCGCAACGGACGAGCCGCCGTAGTTGTACTTTGAAAGAATGACAATGGGCGTGGGGCTTGCGATATCTTCATTCTGCCCATCGTTGCTGACGGCGGAAAGAACGTTGACGCTGCCGCTGGCACTGCCGTTGGTGAGCTGCGTGCCATCGTCATAGTAGAACGACAGCGAGGCGTCGATCGTCTGCATCTGGGACTCGACCTTGTCGAGCGCCTTGACCGTTACGTTGACGGCCGTATCGCGGCCCGCACGGATATCGTCGAGCATGTAGTCCTGGCTGCCCATGATGAGGAGCGAGCCGGAGGATTTGAGCGTCAGAATGGGGTCGCGCATGGCGGTGGTGCCGGCGTTCTGAATGTAAACGGTGATGACTTTCGTCTCTCCGGCAGCAATGGCCGAGACCATGCCGTCAGAATTGAACACGGCGCGCGGCACGGGGATCGTTTCCGGCGTCGGCTCAGGCTCCGGCTTCGGCTCGGTATAGGGCACGCACTCGCGGATCGGTGCGACATTATTGTCTGGCTGATAACCGCCCTTGACAATATCATTGCCATCTGCGTCTTTGGCACCATCATAGTAGATGGTAAAGTTGAGTGCCTTATTCGTGTCGCCGGTATAAACAAGGTCTTTGAACGTCACGACATACGAGCCGTAAGAGCCCGTTGTAATGGTGTCCGCTGTACCGCCCTGAAAGCTGTCAAGGCCTCGCACAACACGAATTGTATCGCTTCTGCCGTCCGTGCGTGACAAATAGACTGTAATGCTCACCGCATCGCCGGTCTCGATACTGCTGCGGCTCGCCTCATAGCCGGTGATCAAAAACGTCGGCTCTTTGGTCTGAGGTACCGATGTCTCCTCCCCAGTTATACTTCCATCGACTACCTTAGCGGCATTCGTGTTTGGCAGCAGCGCCGCGCACAGCACAAAGGCAAGGCAGAGCGAGAGCAGGGATCTTGTGATGCGTTTCATAGTTCGATTTCCTCCGTTATTCGATGTAGGGGGCGGCGTCGATCTCCGCCTTGACCTGGTTTTCTACGTTGCTGACGATCCTGCCGTCGATGAGCGTCACGATGCGGTCGGCATATTCGGTCATCTCCGGGTCGTGCGAAACGAGCACGATCGTCTGGTGGAAGCGCTTGGCAAAGCCGCGGATCATGTGCATGACCTCTTTCGTCGTCCTTGTGTCGAGGTTGCCGGTCGGCTCGTCGGCGAACACCACCTCGGGGTGCGTGACGAATGCGCGCGCGATGCCCACACGCTGCTGCTGACCGCCGGACATCTGGTTGGGAAAGTGATCCATGCGGTCTTTGAGTCCCACGCGGCAGAGCATTTTTTTTGCCTCAAGCAGCCGCACGTCCGGGTCGACGCCCTTGAACATAAGCGGCATGGCGACATTTTCCGCCGCCGTCAGCTCCGGCAGCAGATTGTAGGACTGGAAAACAAAGCCGATGTGCTTCTGCCGGAAGGCCGCGAGCTGATTTTCGTTGAGCTGTGAGATCGGCACGCCGCCGATGCGCACCACGCCGCGCGTGGGCTTTTCGAGTCCCGCCAGCTGGTTGAGCAGCGTCGACTTGCCGCTGCCGGACGTGCCGAAAATGCAGCACACCTCGCCGCGCGGGATATCGAGGTCGATATTGTGCAGTGCGACCACGTGCTCCTGCCCCATCATGTAGACCTTTCGGAGCTTTCGCACCGAGATGACGGGCTTCTGGTCATTTGCCATCGCAGATTCTCCTCAATTCTAAATTAGGTTTCTATTATAATCGCATCGTATGAAGAAGTCGTTACAATCAGGCGCGATTTGGTTACAATTTTTTTAAGATTTGTTTAATTGTCGCGCAAATATCCCTGTGTTATGGTTAGACGAAAAAATGAGGAAAAAGTTTCACGCTGCGTGAAAAAAACGGCAGACTTTTTTGAAGTCCGCCGTTTTTTAAGTTCATGCCGTTTCAGTCCAGCGGCACGTCGGGCAGGACGTAGACCGTCATCTCTTCGCCATTTGTGTCGATGGACACGGTGTCGTCGATGGGCTGCGTCAGCTTGGCGTCCGCGTAGAGCGTGCAGCCCATGCTGCAGCAGATGGTGACATACGTCCCCCTCGCCACATGGTATTCATTCACCCACCAGTCTTCGCCCCCTTCTTTCGTGGGGAGGCAGACCGTCAGCAGGCAGGCGGGTCTCGTGTCGTCCGTCGCGTACACGACATCGTTCAGAAGGTAGCGGCCTGACTTATAGGGTTCTTCTTTGTAAGGCTCGTTGTAGCTCCAGTTGTAGAGCGTCGTGCCCATCTCCGTCGCGCCGCCCTCGCCGTCCTCGATGTAGTCGGTCACGGACATGGCAAGCAGCTCGCTCGTCTCGGGATCGGCGTAGTAGAGGGTGGTATAGTAGTAGCCGCCGGCGTCTTGAAAGCGCGTGGTGGTCGAGAGCAGCACCGCGCCGTCCTGCTCGCTGCGCTCGTCGAGCGTTTCCTCGGCGTTTTTGGCAGCGGGATCGGCGCACTGCGGCAGTATGTCAAGGAGATACTCCGTCCCCTCGCCCGGAATGGGATAGATGTTCAGGCTCGCGTTATCGTCGCTCGTCATGCGCGTGGCGTACAGGCCGCCAAGCCCATCGCTCCACAGCTCATCCTCGCCCGGGCCGCTGTTGGCAGTATAGTTATAATGTGAGGACATGAGAAGCGCCTCCCCGCTCTCGTCCGTGTACTGCAATCTTGCGGTGTAGGTCACCTCGCCGTCCCGGTCGGTGCCCTGAATGGTCACGGTCACGGCGTCGTACTTTGCAAGCAGCACGCGCGGATCGTTGACCTCGCGCAGCGTTTCAAGCGTCACATCCATCGGCGTGTCAGCGCCGATGGTATCGTCCTCTTTGTCGTCCTTGCCGCCCTGCGTGCCGCAGCCGGCAAGAAGTGCCGCGACGCAAAGCGCGGCAATACCAGTTTTCTTCCAGTTTTTCACCTTGGTTTCCTCCATTTTCGTTGCAGGCTCGTCAGTCGGGATCCCCGCTCTTCACATAGACGGTCGTGCTTTCGCCGTCCGGCCATTCAATCTCAGGGGTTTGATACTCCTGCGTCATGGCGGCGTCGTAGTAAAGTATGACGCCCTTACCGCTGCTCGGGGAAAAGTACGCTGTGCTCGGCACGGTAAAGTGCTGCTCGTGTTCCTGCGCGGTGCCCGGGTCCCACACGAGCGTGATTTCATGCTTGGGAACATCGTCCGACAGCATCAGCGCGTAGAGGTCTTCCTCCGGTTCATAAGGACGGTCATAGCTGAACGTATAGCTTCCCGTGGCAAAGCAGGTGTCTTTTCCCTGCAAGTCTTTTCTGTGCCGCTCCGATTTGATCGATATCAGGTCATCGGAGGTTGGATCGACATAGAGCCATCGCAGCGAGTAGTCAGTGTCATCGTCGGTGATATAATGTTTGATCGGAAACACGAGCTGGCCGTCCTGCTCATACGGCTCTTCGACCTCCACGGTGATACCGTCACCGGCTACGGGCAAAAACGGTTCCCACGCGGTGCTTTTCTCGTACCATTCATTGCTTCCGCAGGCGATCACACTGGCAATTCGAGCGCTGCCGTCATCATTTGTTCCAGCAACAATGCACATACCGTCCGGCACTTCATCCAGGCAGACATTCACGCTATAAATATCGTCTGCGCCGTACGCATCAGAATACCAGCCGTGGCTCCAGCTTTGCAGCCGGCCTTCTTCGTCGCGCGTGTACTGGTCAGTGCTCTTGACGTCCTGGCCGCCGTTGCTGCTGTCTGTGCTCTCACGCACAACAGTCACCACCTCATGCCGCTCGAGCAGCGATGAAATCTTATTTCTCTCGCAGATATGCTCGTAGGTGATCGAATGCTCCCGCGCCGCATCGTTCTCTGTTTCCGGCGCGCCGCAGCCCGCGAGCAGCAGCGCGGCACTCAACGCGGCGAGCGCCGCCCCTTGCCAACGGTTCATCATTGTCTTTCTCCCTTCTTGCCGCGCGTGCGCGGCGCTTTTCTGTTCCTTTACTTTCTTAGACGAAGAAAACGCAAAAAAGTTTCACGCTTCCGCTTTTCAGGAAAACTTTTCTGCGTTCCCGCTCTTGCTTTTTCCCCTGCCGCGGCATACAATGAGGACAACTTTTACCCGGGAGGGGCTTTTATGAACTATATCGGCATTGACCTCGGCGGCACAAACATCAAGGGGGCGCTTGTGAGCGCAGAGGGCAACATTTTGCAGGAATGCTCCGTGCCGACCTGCGTCGACCTCGGCACTGAGGCCGTCGCGTCGCGCATCGGTCAAGTCATCGCGCAGCTCTCTGACGGTGAGGCCGCCATCGGCGGCGTGGGCGTCGGCTGCCCCGGCACGGTGGACGACGCAAGCGGCATCGTCCGCTTTGCGGCAAACCTGAATTTTATCAATTTTGACCTCAGAAGCGCGCTGCGCGCGTATACGGCGCTCCCCATTCACCTCGGCAACGACGCAAACGCCGCGGCGCTGGGCGAAGCGCTCTTCGGCTGCGGCAAAGGCGCGGAGAGCACCATCGTCGTCACGCTCGGCACGGGCGTGGGCGGCGGCGTGGTGCTCGGCGGCAAGCTCCTCACGGGCTACACCGGCGCCGCGAGCGAGCTTGGGCACATGGTCATCGCGGAAAACGGCGAGGAATGCACCTGCGGCAGCCGCGGCTGCTTTGAAGCTTACTCCTCCGCAACAGCCCTCATCCGCGACACGAAGCGCGCCATGGCCGCGCACCCCAAGAGTCTTCTGCATACGATCGCCGCGGAAAACGGCGGTGTGGACGGCCGCACCGCCTTTCTTGCCAAGGAGCGCGGCGACGAAGCGGGTACGCAGGTCGTGGAGGATTATATCGAGCATCTGACCTGCGGGCTCACAAATCTTGTCAACATTTTCTTCCCCGAAGTGCTGGCCCTCTCGGGCGGCGTTGCCAATCAGGGCGAGGTGCTGCTCGCGCCGCTGCGTGAAAGGGTGCGCGCGCGTTCGTTCGGCGCGCGCTATGCCGCCTCCCACACGCGCATCGAGCTGTGTACGCTCGGCTATCGTGCGGGCGTGATCGGCGCGGCGATGCTCGCGCGCGTCTGACGCAAAATTCTATTGCAAAAGCCCTCCGCAGACAGGTTCTGCGGAGGGCTTTTTTTATCGGTGCGGGACAGATCCCGCCGCGCCTTCGATGAGAAACTGCACCTCGTCCACACCGCTGAGCGAGAGGATCGACCGCTCGATCGCCTCGAGCATCAGCGCCCGCTCGTCTTCTCTCTCCGGCAGCGCGCCGTGCGCCGGAAGGTTGAGATAACAGACGCCGTTTTCAGTGCGCGAAGAGATCACCGAAAAATCCTCCGGCAGGAGCGAAACGAGCGAATCGTCCTCCGGCCCCTGCGCAAGCGCTTCGAGCAGCGCGTTCACGCGCGTCTGCCCTTCGTAGAGGGCAAGGGTCTGCTGTTCGGCGCGCAGTTCGCCGCGCGCCGGATCCCAGAAGTAGAGCGAAACGGTGATCGGCCGCAGACCGCTCTCGCGGGAAGAGAGCAGCGTGTCCGCCGAAAGGAGCACCTGCGTTTCCCGATACGGGATCTCGCGCCCGTCCGCCGTGATGCTCACCGCGTTCACGTTGGGCAGCTGCGTCAGCGTCAGTGTGATGCAATAGTCCGCAAGCGACAGGTCAATGCCGGACAATCGCGCATATTGCGCGCTCAGGTCGATCTGTGCCCGGTGGCCGGATACCTTGAGCGACTTGAGCGTTGTCCCATCCGGGACGGCGGATCTGAGCGAGTTGTCCTCAGGCCCCGTGAGCAGCGCCTCCATCAGGGCGCGGACGCAGTCCTCCGTTTTCATCGTATCGTCAAGAGCAAGGCGCGTCCGCTGCGCGCAGATGGCGTCTTCGCCGCCCGCGGAAGCGGGATCGCTGAGGAAATAGACTTCGTAGCCGCTCTCGTCCATCTCCTGCACGCGCTGCGCGCAGGCGCAAAGGAGCGTGAGCGCCATAGCAAGCACCGCGGCGAGAAGAATGCGTTTCTTCATCGTTCCTCCCCTCCCTCTTTGCAGCGCGGCAGGCGCACGGTGAATACTGTGCCGCCGCCCTCTCTTGCGCGCACCTCGATACTGCCGCCGCGGCGGCGCGCCGTGTCGGCCGCGATGGAAAGGCCGAGGCCGGTGCCGCCCGCCGCACGGGAGCGCATCTTGTCCACGCGGTAAAAACGGTCGAAGATGCGGGGCATGTCCTCCTCCGGAATGCCGATGCCGTCATCACTGACGGTGAGCAGGCAGTTGTCCTCGTCCCCCGCCAGAGCAAGCTTCACAAAGCCGCCGGGGTGGTTATATTTGATGGCGTTTTCCGTCAGATTATAGATGATCTCATGGATCTCGTCCTCGCTTGCAAGCGTCTGCCCCTCGCGGCGCACTTCATAGGAGAGGTCGACCTTCTTTTCCTCCGCCACCAGGCGCAGCATGCGCGCCACGCGCGCAACGACAGACGAAAGATCGACGCGCTGCGCCTCCGGCAGCAGGCCGCTGTCAAGGCGCGTCAGGCGCAGCAGATTTTCCGTAATGCGCGCAAGGCGCTCAGATTCCTGCTCAATGTCGCCGACGAATTCGCGCACAGTCTGCGCGTCCATATCCTGCGTCTGCAAAATGGAATCAGACAGCAGGCGAATGCCCGCAAGCGGCGTTTTGAGCTCGTGGCTCGCATCGGATACAAAGCGGCGGCGCGCGTCCTCAATGGTCTGCAAGCGATCCGCCATGTCGTTGAACTCGGCGGCAAGCTCGCTGATCTCGTCATTTCCGCCGACTTCGGCGCGGTGGCTGTACGAGCCTTCGCGCATTTTTCGAATGGCGTCGGTCAGCACGCCGAAGCGCCGCGTCAGCACGCGGGATAAAAGCACGCTGATCCCGCCGGCAAATACCAGCACCACCACGGAAATGGTCACCAGGTTTCTTTGCAGCGACAGCAGCAGCGCCGCCTGCTCGGTGTCATATTCGTAGGCGTAGACCGCGCCGATCGTCTGGTTGTGGTAAATGACCGGTGAGGCCGCGCGGCTTTTGAACGCCTTGTCTGAAAACTCCGTGTAAAAAACATCCTCCCCGCGCAGCGCCTGCACAAGCTCTGTATAAAAGGCGTAGCGTCCGATGGCGCCGTCGGTCTCGCGCGTATCGTACAGCACACGGCCGGACGCGTCCGTGACCAGAACGCGCGAGATGCCGCTCTCTTCCACAAGCGTCATCGCACCTGCCACATTTTCCTCGCTCAGCTCTTCAAGTCCCGCAAGCGCCGTCACCATCACCGAAACGCTGCCTTGCAGTGAGCTTTGCTTGGAGCGGAACGTCAGGTTTTCCGACGTGATGAGAGGGTATGTGTTCAGCAGAAGCAGCACCGCCAGAATGATGGCGATATAGCCAAAGCTGAATTTGCGCTGTAAGCTCGTATGCGCCTGCATGGCGGTGCCTCCTTTCCTCTTTCTCACGTGTTGCGTTCAGTCCTTCAAATAGTACCCCACGCCCCACTTCGTCAGAATATGCTGTGGGGCGGCAGGATTGTCCTCAAGCTTTTCGCGCAGCCGCCGAATGTGTACGTCCACCGTGCGGTAATCGCCCGCGTAGGTGTAGCCCCAGACAAGATCCATCAGATTTTCGCGCGAATAAATGCGGCGCGGATTTCTGACGAGCAGCTCGATGAGGTCATATTCCTTGGCCGTCAGCTCGATGATCTCGCCGTTTTTCATGGCGACGCGCTGCTCGGGATCCAGCGTGATGCCGCCCGCAGTCAGAAGTGAGGGCTGCTGTTTTTGCTGCGGGGCGGCATTCGCCCGGCGCAGCAGCGCGCGGATGCGCGCCTTGAGCTCAAGAATATTGAACGGCTTTGTGATATAGTCATCCGCGCCGGACTCAAGGCCGATGATCTTATCGGCGTCTTCGCTGCGGGCGGTGAGCATGATGATCGGCACATTGGAAAATTCGCGAATGCGCATGCAGGCCGTCAGCCCGTCCACCTGTGGCATCATCAGATCGAGGATAATGAGGTCGAATTCCTCTGTTTTCGCCATGTCGATCGCCGTGGCGCCGTCGTAAGCGGTCTCGACCGTGTAGCCCTCGTTTTCCAGATTGAATTTCATGCCTTTGACGAGCAAAAGCTCGTCATCAACGACCAGGATCTTCATTGGGTTCCTCCTCCGTGAATGTGATCTGCGCGCGGAAGCCCTCGAGCTTTGCCTCTCCGATGCCCTTGACAAGCAAAAGCTCCTCCGCCGCGGTAAAGTCTCCGTGCTCGGCGCGATAGTCGATGATCGCCTGCGCGAGCGACGGGCCGATGCCCGTGAGCGTTTCCAGTTCCGCCGCGTCGGCGGTATTGACGTTTACGAGCACGCGCGTGGGCGCGGTGATCTCATCGTTCCTGTGCTGCACGGTCACGGTATAGTCGCCGTGCGCGTTCCCCTCGTATGCTGTTTTGTGCAGAAACACGAGCGAAACGGCAAACAAAACCGTCAGCGCCGCAAGCACAAGGGAAATGCCGCTAAAGCTGCCTGTTTTTTCTTTTGTTTCCACGGTTGCGCTCGCCTGCCTTTTTTGCTATACTGATGTCGAAACGTGCCGAACGGCGCGCTCATCTTAACTACATTCTCTTAACTACATTCTATATTTTATTGTATCATACGATGAGGTATATTTCCATGAAAAAACGCCGTCTTGTGTCACTTTTTTTATCCTTTCTTCTCCTGCTCCCCCTCTTTTCTCTGACAAGCGCCGACGCTTACGAATCCTTTGATCTGGACGCGCGCGCAGGTCTTCTCATCGAAGCGGACACGGGCGAGATCCTTTACGAAAAAAACGCCCACCAGGAGAACTACCCCGCTTCGCTCACGAAGATCATGACCGCGCTGCTCGTATTCGAGGCCATCGACGAGGGCAGGCTCTCGCTCAACGACTCCGTCACCGCAACGGAGTCGGCGCTCAATGGTCTTGCAAGTGACGGCAGCACCGCTAACATCGTCGCCGGCGAAACGATGACGGTCGAGCAGCTGCTCAACTGCATGCTCATCGTCTCGGCAAACGAGACGTGCAACATTCTCGGCGAGTACATCAGCGGCTCGGTCGAGGCGTTCGTTGCGCGCATGAACGATCGCGCAGCAGAGCTTGGCTGCGAGCACACACACTTTGCCAATGCCACGGGTCTGCACAATTCCCAGCACTATACGACCGCATGGGATCTCTACCTCATCACGCGTGAGGCGATGAAGCACGACAAATTCATGGAGATCTGCAATTCCAAGAGCTACACCGTGCCCGCCACCAACATGACCGAAAAGCCTCGTGAGCTGCACTCGACGAACTTTCTCATCTCCAACTGGCGCGCCCGCGGCTATGTTTACCGCGACGCGCAGGGCATCAAGACCGGCTCCACGCCCGAGGCGGGCTACTGCCTCATTTCCTCCGCCGTCCGCGGCAGCCGCCATATGATCAGCGTGGTGCTGGGCGCGGAGCGCGTGACGCTTGAGGACGGCGTGACCATTTTAACGCGCAGCTTCTCGGAAACCTCGCGCATGTTCGACTGGGGCTTTGATCACTTCGTCCGTCGCGACGTTCTTTCCTCCGCCGACCCCGTGCAGGAGGTTCCCGTTGCACTCTCGAGCGAGACAAATTATGTCGTCGCTCACGCCGCGGAGGATATTTCCTGTCTGCTGCCGGATAATGTAGAACCCGAGATGCTCGAGCGCACAGTCACACTGACGAACGAGACCGTTGACGCGCCCGTTGCGGCAGGCGACGTGCTCGGCACGCTGACGCTCTCTTACAACGACACCGTTTACGCCGAAACGCAGCTTCTTGCGCTCAATGATGTGTCGGCCTCCTGGTTTTTGACAGCGCGGCGCGATGTTTCGGACTTTTTTGCAAAGCCGCTTGTCAAGATCCTCTCCGTCGTCGTACTGCTGCTCATTGTCGCGCTCGTTGTTTATGTAACAATGTTCTCCCGCCGCCGTCGCTACGGCCACCGCCGCCGCAGCAGAGCCGGCAGCGGCTACCGCGGCCGCAGAAGGAGATTCTAACACGCAAAAAAGGAAGGGACGCGAAAGCGTCCCTTTTTAATTGATCGTGAGCACCGCGTCCCCCTGCGGGAACTCCACGAAGCGGATGGAGTAGATGTCGGCGGTGATGTAGGCGCTGCGGCCGGGGTGGAACAGCGTGATATAGTCGTTTCCAACCTCCTGTAGCGTGCCGACCGCCACGACCGTGTTCTGCGAACCGACGAGGAAGCTCACGATGACTGCGCGGCCGATGTTGCGCGCGAGCATCCCCTTCCACGAATTGTAGGCCATCTTGTCGACGGTCTGCGACTCTTCAATCTTGTCGGGCGTGGGCTGGAACTGCCCGCCCGCGCCGCCCTGCGGCACGAGCGACATGCCCCCCGCCCCCGACGATCCTCCAAGCATTTCCTCATAGCTCTGGCTCGCGTTGTTGTTACTGTTGTTATTACTGCTATTATTGCTGTTGCCGCTCTGCTGCGCGCTCGCCATGGCGGGCACGGCAGCCATCTGCTCATAAAGGCACGGCATGCTTTTTCCCATCTGGATCATAGCCAAGTTCTCTCCTTTTCCCGATGCTGCTGATTTTCTTCTCTCAGGTGCTGTAATACGCCGCGGTGGGTTCGTAGAAGCAGTGGTCACCGATGCGCATAACGAACACCCCCACGCCGGAGGGAAAGTTCGCCCGGCAGGACGGCGAAAAGGGGTTGAAAAACCACAGCGCATCGCCAAGTCCGGGAAGCCGGTTGCCGGCAATGGCCCAATCCGCGATCTCATAATGAATATCGGTCGGACGCATGTTGTAGATATTCTGCGGATTATACGCGCCATGTTCTGCCTCGCTCGCACAGACGAACTGGCCCGGCTGAAAGATGATCTTGCGGATACTGCCCTGCCCCACGCGCGCGTATTCGCCGCCGGTCGAGCGCACGCGGTTCATCACGACGCTCGCCACCGCTTTCATTCCGTTCTCGCCCTCGCCGCCCGCTTCGCACTCGATGAGGCGGGCGAGCAGTTCCCTGTCGGAATAGGCCATGTCGATCTCCTCCCCCATTTTTTCTTCCCCGCCAGTCTATGCATCTGCCGCCCGCAGTGCCCCAACGAAAAAAAGCGCCGCAGGTCATGCCTGCGGCGCTTTCGCTTTGCTTCAGTTTTCTTCCCCGCCTGCGGCGTTCTCTCCGTCCTCCGGCGGGGTGAGGCCGTAGGCGCCCTTCATCTTGAGCTCCTGCCACTGCTCCTTCGTGATGAGGATCTGGCGGGGCTTGGAGCCTTCAAACTGCCCCACGATGCCGCGCGTCTCCATCTCGTCAACAATGCGCGCAGCGCGCGAGTAGCCGAGCTTCAAGCGGCGCTGGAGCATCGAGACGGAGGCCTGCCCGGTCTCCATCACCACGTCGATCGCGGCGGGCAGCAGCTCGTCGCCCTCGTCAGCGGCGTTCTGCTCGCTCGCGGCATTGCCGCCGCCCTTGCCGCCGCCCTTTTCCTTCTCGGCAACGGCGGCGTTGATCTTGTCGATGACGGATTCATCATAGTCCGTTTCGCCGTTTTCCTTGACGAAGTTGACCACGCGCTCGATCTCCTCGCTCGAGATGAAGCAGCCCTGCACGCGCTTGGGCTTGCCCTCGCCGAGAGGCGCATAGAGCATATCGCCGCGGCCGACGAGCTTTTCCGCGCCCGCGGTATCGAGGATAATGCGCGATTCCATCGCGGAGGCGACGGCAAAGGCAATGCGGCTCGGGATATTGGCCTTCATCAGACCCGTGATGACGTCGGCAGAGGGACGCTGCGTCGCAATGACGAGGTGCATGCCCGCGGCGCGCCCCATCTGTGCCACGCGGCAGATCGACTCTTCGACCTCCTTCGCCGCCACGAGCATCAGATCGGCCAGTTCGTCGATGACCACGACGACGCTCGGCAGCTTTTTAAGCGCTTCATCTGTTTGCGCAAGCTTGTTGTAGGACGCAAGATCCTTCACATTATGCTCGGAAAACATCTTGTAGCGCTTCATCATCTCATAGACCGCCCATTGCAGCGCGCCCGCGGCCTTTTTCGGGTCGGTGACGACAGGAATGAGCAGATGCGGGATGCCGTTGTAGGGCGCAAGCTCGACCATCTTCGGGTCGACCATGATAAAGCGCACCTCTTCGGGCGTCGACTTATAGAGCATCGAGACGATGAGAGAGTTCGTGCAGACAGACTTACCGGAGCCCGTCGTACCGGCAATGAGCACGTGCGGCAGCTTCGAGATGTTTCCGACGATGTTCCTGCCGCTGATGTCCTTACCAACGGCAAAGGCCGTGGTGGATGGGTGCTGCGTAAACTCGCGCGATTCAAGTACCGTGCGGATATTGACGGGCGAAACGAGCTTGTTCGGCACCTCGACGCCGACGACGGAGATCTTGTTGGGAATGGGGGCGATGCGCACGCCGCTTGCGCCGAGCGCAAGGGCAATATCGTCCTGCAAGTTGGTGATCTTCGAGAGCTTCACGCCCTGGCTGAGCGTGAATTCGTAGCGCGTGACAGACGGGCCGCGCACCACATCGCCCGGCTGAGCGTCCACGCCGAAGCTCGTGAGCGTCTGCGCCAGGCGGCGGGAGTTGTTGCGCAGCTCCGCGCCTGCTTCGGCAGCGTTCGTTACGCTGCCCTCTTTCAGCAGCGTGATGGGCGGATACTCATAGGCGGGCGGCTCGGGCTTATCACCGGTCTCGATCTCGCGCGTGACTTCTTCGCGCGCGGCGTCGACCTCGGCGCGGCGGAGCCTATCCTCCTGCTTGTCTGTGAGAACGGCGCTCGCCGCCGCAGCTGCGGCAATCGGCGCGCTCTGCGCCGTCGGTGCAGGCACGGCAAACGGCGCAGGCGGAATGGGTGCGGGCGCCGGAGCAGGCGTGCCAGCGGGAGTTCCCTGCGGCAGGTCAAAGGGCGGCAGGTCAAAATCATCGGCCGTCACCGTTACGGGCTTGGCCGGTGCAGGCGCGGCAGGCTTTTCCTCCGCAGCATTTCTATCTGCAAGCAGCTCGTCCGGGCTCTTGATATTGTCAGACTTCTTGCGGAAGAAGCCGCCCGATGGATTCTTCCTGACAACGCGTTCCTCACCGTCGAGCGGAATGTCGATCGACGCATCGGATCCCCCTGCATTGCGGCGCGGCGCGCGGGCGGGACGCTGCGGCGGCAGCTCTTCCTCCTCCGGCTCATAGGGCACGCGCTCATGCGAGCGCACCGCCTCGATCACGGCGGCGGGCGTCAAGCGGAATGCCATCATCAAAAATGCAACGAACATCACGACGAGCAGGATCATTGCCAGCACCTTTTTCACCAGCAGCACCAGCATGATCGCAAGCGACGCGGACACCGCGCCGCCGGATTCCAATGCGTTGCCGCTCGTCCACAGGAGTTTCAGGATACCGTCCATCGCGGCATATTCCTCTTTGCAGATCGCGATGTGCATGATCGCGCCGAACACGACCGGCAGCAGCGCCGTACCGACAAGGCACGAGGTCACATTGCGCCCACGGTGGAAAAGCAGGATATAGCTCCCCAGAAACAGTGCGGGAGCAACAAGGTAATAGCCCCAGCCAAAGAGCGACCGGCACAGCTGCGCGGGCTGATCAAGCAGCCACGCGCCCGACTGAAAGTAGCTGAAGCCAAGGCACAGCGCCAGCACCAGCAAGATCGCGCCCGCGACCTCGCGGCGGACGGGGCGTTTCTGGCTTTTCTTTGCCGTGCGCTTGCCGCCGGAGGACGTGCGCGAGACGCTCGCTGATTTTTTGTTTGTTGTGGTGGTTTTTTTCTTCTGTTGTGCCATGATTCACCTCAGAATCAAAAATTAGTGCAGGATCGTGAGCAGCAGCGTAAGCGCGCCGGCCGCCCAGCAGTAGTAGGCAAACGCGCCGAAGCGGCCCTTGTCGGCAACATAGCGCAGCAGACGAATGCTGGCATAACCCGATACCGCCGCCACGACAACACCGATGAGATAGACGGGCACGCTCGCCCAGTCGATGTTTGTTTCAAGCGCGTCCTTGAGCGTGAGAATGTTCGCGCCCAGCACCGCAGGAATGGATAGGAGGAAGGCAAAGCGCACGGCAAACTTGCGCTCAAAGCCCGCAAAGCAGCCCGCCGTGATCGTCATACCCGAGCGGGAGATGCCGGGGCAAAGGGCGATGGCCTGCCCCACGCCGACAAGCAGCGCATCGAGCAGCGTGGCCGTTTTTTCGCTCTTGCGGCCATGGCGCACGCGGTCGCTCACAAAGAGCAGAATACCCGTAAAGATCAGCGCGCCGCCGATGAAGTACATGTTATCACCGAGGGACGAGAAAAAACGGCGAAACGGCACCATGACAAAAAGCGGCAGCGTGCCCACGATGATGAGCAGAATGAGGCGGCGCGCGGGCGGCACGGGATTCGGCGTGCGGTGGTGGGCAAGATCCCCGATGCCGGTAAAGAACTCCACGACCATATCGCGGATATCGTCCCAGTATGCGGCAAACACCGCAAAGAGCGTGCCGAGGTGCAGCAGCACGTCAAAAAAGTCCGGCACATTGCTCGCCCCCTGCATGTTCAGCAGATGCTCGGCAATGGCGAGATGTCCGGAGGACGAAATGGGCAGAAATTCCGCAATTCCCTGCACAAGGCCGAGAAGAACGGCGGTTAAAACAGACATGAACAACAACTCCTTTTTCCGTTTTCTTCTATGATGGCGATATTCTAACAGAGTAATTATAGCACAGCTGTTCGCGGAATACTACCCTCAATTGCCGCATCTTCTTTTTCTTTCCTTTTTTGCCCTCCCCCTTGCGAAAAAGGGGCGGGCATGCTATGATAGGCGTGGACTATCAGAAAAGGAGAGATAGAAATGATTTATAACTACCGCACCAAAGGTGTGTGTTCAAAGGAAATGCATATTGAGTTGAATGATGACCACACCATCAAGCATGTTGAGGTCATCGGCGGCTGTAACGGCAACCTTCAGGGGATTTCCCGCCTGGTGGAAGGCATGAAGGCAGAGGACGCCATCGAGCGCATGCGCGGCATCCGCTGCGGCTTTAAAAACACCTCCTGCCCCGACCAGCTCTCCATCGCGCTGGCGGAGGCGCTTGCGCAGGAAAAGCAGTAATTTGCCCAAATTCCTGCATGGCAGATTCCGACAGCAAAAAATGCATCAATTCTTGCAAAATGTCTGCTGTCTCTCTGGACAAAGTGCAGGAAACTATGTATACTGAATCAATTACCGGCAATCTTTGTGCGGTCACAACGCAACTTCGGCAGCGCAGGACGCCCTGCGCCGCCGGCTTAGACGGGGGAACTTTATGGACATTGATATGGATATCAAGGAGCTCGAAGCGTTCGTCTACGTGGTGGAGAATTGCAGCTTTTCCCGCGCCGCGGAGCTGCTGCACCTGACGCAGCCGACCATCAGCTCGCATGTCTCCGCACTGGAGCGAAAACTGAATATCAAGCTCATTGTCCGCACGACGAAGGAGACCTACCCTTCCGACGCAGGCAAGCTCCTCTATAAGTACGCCAAGGAGATCCTGCAGGTGCGCGAAAACGCGGCGATCGCGCTGCGCAACTTCTCGCAGGAGATGAAGGGGACGAGCTCCATCGCCGCCTCCACGGTGCCGAGCCAGTATTATCTGCCGCATCTTTTGCAGGATTTCCGCGTCCGTTATCCGGATATCACCTTCAATATTCAGATGGAGGACAGCCCCAAGGTCGTAGAGCTTGTGGCCACGCGCAGCGTGGAGATCGGCTTCTGCGGCACGATGGTGGCGAGCCACAAGTGCGTCTATCAGGATTTTGCCAGCGACCCGATGGTGCTCATCACTCCGAACACGGAGAAATATCAGGCCTTTGCCGGAAAGCCCTTCCCCATTGCGCAGCTGAAAGAGGAAACGTTCATCAGCCGCGAAAAGAGCAGCGGCACCTATCAGGCCGGCCGGGAACTTTTAAGCGAGCTCGGCATCGACATCGCCCAGCTCCGCACTGCGGTCGAGATCCGCTCGACCGAGAGCGTCAAGCAGATGGTAAGCGAGGGGCTGGGCGTGGGTCTCATCGCCCAGAGCGCCGCGCAGGACTATGTGCAGTTCGGCAAGCTCCTCTCCTTCTCCTTCCCGGAGTCGTCGTTCCGCCGCCAGCTTTTTATCGTGAAGCACAAAAACAGCATTTTGTCCCCCATTGCGCAGGTTTTTTACGACTATGCGCGCAAAGCAAAAGAAAAAGCATCTGCCCAATAAGCAGGTGCTTTTTTACAGCACTTCCGCGCTTTTTCGTGCGTTTTTTCTTCAAAATGGCATTTACTTTTCCACCGCTTTGGTATATGCTACTTGAATAGGTCAACAGCTGCGCTGCACCGATAAAGTCAGCGCCGCCCGACAGGAGGGAGAGCGATGGACTGCCGTGATTCTGCGCTGTTTTCCGGCGTGGACGAAGCGTCGTGCGAAAACATGCTGCGCTGTTTCAGCGCCTATGAGCAGCGCTTCACTTCCGGGCAGACGATCCTCACCTGCGGTCAGCAGCAGGATATGATCGGCGTGCTGCTCTCCGGAAGTGCCGCGCTTTTGCGCCTGCATCCGGACGGCAACAGCACCGTGCTCGAATCTCTGGAGGAGGGCAGCGTCTTCGGCGAAGAGCTGGCGTTTACCGGCTTTCGCGACGGCAGCGCGCTCATCGAGTGCCGCGAGGATTGCCGCGTGGTCTTCATGCGCTACGACCAGATCACCAAGAGGTGCGAAAATGCCTGCGCCTGCCACAGTCAGGTCGTAACGAACCTCTTCCAGTTGTTGTCAAAAAAATCCCTTCACCTCAGCCGGCGGGTCGAGGTGCTCGCCTGCCGCTCCATCCGGGAAAAGCTGCTGTGCTTTTTCGAGCAGCTCGCCGACGAGCATGGCAGCCGGACGTTCCCCCTGCCGTTTTCCCTCAGCGCGCTTGCTGATTACATCAGCGCAGACCGCAGCGCCATGATGCGCGAGATGCGCAAAATGCGCGAAGAGGGGCTGATCTGCACGGAGGGCCGCAGCGTCACGCTGCGCTGACGTCCCGCGTGCGCCCTATACTTATTCAGTCCCGCCCGCTGTTCTTTCGGAACGGCCGGGCGATGAATCACGAATGAAAAGGAGAAACCGTTCATGTATCGCATCGTGAAAAAAGAAGCGCTCAAGCCCACCGTGACTCTCTACGAGATCGAGGCGCCGATGGTAGCGAAGAAGGCCGAACCCGGTCAGTTTATCATCCTGCGCGTCGATGAAAACGGTGAACGAATCCCCATCACCATCCACGACTACGATCGGGAGAAGGGCACCGTCACCATCATCGTACAGACGATCGGCGCCACCACCGAAAAGCTCAGACACAAGGCCGAAGGCGAGTTCCTTCAGGACTTTGTCGGCCCGCTCGGCCGTCCTACCGAGACCGAGGGCAAGAAGAAGGTCTGCGTCGTCGGCGGCGGTGTCGGCTGTGCCATCGCCTACCCCGTTTTGAAGAAGTTCCACGACTGCGGCGCAGAAGTCCATGCGGTCGTCGGTTTCAAGAGCAAGGATCTTGTGATCCTTGAGGATAAGTTCCGCGAGGTCTCCAGCGTTCTCAAGCTGATGACGGACGACGGCACTTACGGCGAAAAGGGTCTCGTGACCGACGCGCTCAAGCAGCTCATCGAGGACGGCAACCAGTATGACGAGATCTTCGCCATCGGCCCTGCCATGATGATGAAGTTCGTCTCCAAAACCACCGAGCCTTACGGCATTCCTACCACCGTTTCCATGAGCCCGATCATGGTCGACGGCACCGGCATGTGCGGCGGCTGCCGCCTCACCGTCGGCGGCGAGACCAAGTTCGCCTGCGTCGACGGCCCGGACTTTGATGGTCACAAGGTCGACTGGGACGAGAGTCTCAAGCGCGGCAAGATGTACTTCGACTGGGAGCGTCACAAATACGAAGAAACCTGCAACCTGTTCAGCAAGGAGGTTCAGTAAGATGCCTAACATGAGTTTGAAGAAAAACGCAATGCCCTCTCAGGACCCCAACGTCCGCAACAAGAACTTTCTGGAGGTCGCCCTCGGCTATACCGAGGAGCAGGCGCTCGACGAAGCAGCACGCTGCCTGAACTGCAAGAATCATCCCTGCGTTTCCGGCTGCCCTGTGCAGGTCAAGATCCCCGAGTTCATCCAGAAGATCACCGAAAAGGATTACGAGGGCGCCTATCAGGTCATCCACGAGACCTCCTCCCTCCCCGCCGTCTGCGGCCGTGTCTGCCCGCAGGAAACGCAGTGCGAATCGAAGTGCATTCGCGGCGTCAAGGGTGAGCCGGTCGGCATCGGCCGCCTTGAGCGCTTTGTCGCCGACTGGCACAACGCAAACGTGCAGGAAGCGCCCGCCAAGCCTGCCTCCAACGGCCACAAGGTCGCCGTCATCGGCTCCGGCCCCAGCGGCCTCACCTGCGCAGGCGACCTTGCCAAGAAGGGCTACGACGTCACCGTTTTCGAAGCACTCCACCTTGCCGGCGGCGTGCTGGTCTACGGTATCCCCGAGTTCCGTCTGCCGAAGGCCATCGTGCAGAAGGAAGTCGACGGTCTCAAGGCGCTCGGCGTCAGGGTCGAGACGAACATGGTCATCGGCCGCGTCGTCTCTATCGACGAGCTGATGAGCGAGTATGGCTTCGAGGCTGTGTTCATCGGCTCCGGCGCGGGTCTTCCGATGTTCATGCACATTCCCGGCGAGAACCTCTGCGGCGTTTATTCCGCCAACGAGTTCCTCACCCGCATCAACCTGATGAAGGCCTACAAGGAAGGCTCCGACACGCCCATCATGCCGCTTGCCGGCAAGAAGGTCGCCGTCGTCGGCGGCGGCAACGTCGCCATGGACGCCGCCCGCTGCTCCAAGCGTCTGGGCGCCGATGTTTACATCGTCTACCGCCGCGGCATGGAAGAGCTTCCCGCCCGTCGTGAGGAAGTTGAGCACGCCGAGGAAGAGGGCATCATCTTCAAGACGCTCAATAACCCCGTCAAGATCAACGGTGATGACAAGGGCTATGTCTCTTCCATGACCTGCGTTGAGATGGAGCTGGGCGAACCCGATGCTTCCGGCCGTCGCCGCCCGATCGAGAAGGTCGGCAGCGAGTTCGATCTGCCGGTCGACTGCGTCATCATGTCCCTTGGCACCACGCCGAACCCGCTCATCAAGAACACCACTCCGGGCCTTGAGGTCAACCGCAAGGGCGGCATCGTGGTCAACGAAGAGGGTCTTACCTCCCATCAGAACGTCTACGCCGGCGGCGACGCCGTCACCGGCGCAGCCACCGTTATCCTTGCCATGGGTGCGGGCAAGCTCGCCGCCAAGAGCATCGATGAAGCACTGAGCAAATAACTTTATCAGCGAAAGCGCGCAGAAGCGTACTCTTCTGCGCGCTTTCTCAACACCAATCTCACGGAGGAGAGTTATTATGAATCTTTGGCATGATATCGCACCGGCGCGCGTGCGCCCCGAGGACTTCTTCGCGGTCATCGAGATCGAGAAGGGTTCGAAAAACAAGTACGAGATGGACAAGGAGACCGGCGCGCTGCGCCTCGACCGCATTCTCTACACCTCGACTCATTATCCCGCCAACTACGGCTTCATTCCCCGCACCTGGGCGGACGACGGGGACCCGCTGGACGTTCTGGTGCTCTGCTCGGAGTGCATTCGTCCGCTGAGCCTTGTGGAGTGCTACCCCATCGGTGTCATTTCGATGGAGGACAGCGGCAGCCTTGACGAGAAGATCATCGCCATTCCTTTCCAGGATCCCACCTACAACACCTATCAGGACATTTCGGAGCTGCCGAACCACGTGGCAAGCGAAATTCGTCATTTCTTCCGCGTGTATAAGAGCCTTGAGGGCAAGGAGACCATCGTCAGTGATGTCCTCGGCCGCGAGGAAGCTATCAAGATCATCATCAACTGCCAGAACGCCTATATTGAGAAATATTGCCGTTGAACAAAGCATCTGCCGCCGCACCTTTGAAAATAAGATCATGTAAGGGAGGATACCCCCATGCGCAAGCTGTTCATCGCGCTCCTGTCGGCGCTGCTCTGCCTGCTGCTGTCCGTTTCCGCGCTGGCAGCGGACGGGTTGAGTGCCTTTCAGGAAACGCAGACCTATCAGCCCGGAATGTTTTCCGACGTCAAAGCGGGCAGCTGGTATGAAGCCGGCGTCCGCGCTGTGTACACCCGCGGCATCATGAACGGCACGGGCGGAAAAGCTTTCGCTCCCAGCCAGACAATCACCTGGGCGCAGGCTGCTGCCATTGCCGCGCGCATCCACGCCGCCTACGGCGGCGCGGAAATCGCCGCCGCGGAGGGTCAGTGGTACGAGCCGTACCTCGCCTATGCCGCGCAGGCAAAGCTGCTGCCGTCCACCTGCCCGGAGGGCGCCGCCGCCGCGTCAACGACCATCACCCGTCAGGAGCTGGCAGGGCTGTTCGCCAACGTGCTGCGCGCGGACGACCTGCCCCCGCTCAACAATCAGAGCATCCCTGACCTTGCTGCTGTGGATGCGGAGTTCCGCGCCGCAGTGCAGCGGATGTACGCCGCAGGCGTCTTTACCGGCAAGGACGGAGGGCGTTTCGATCCGAAGGGTTCCGCCACGCGCGCGGAGATCGCTGTGATCGTCAGCCGTCTGCTGCTGCCCGGCCAGCGCGTCAGCCATGACAGCCGCATCAATACCGCCATGTCCGCTCAGATGGGCAACTACTATCAGGGCGGACTTGCCGTGCAGTCCGGTGATACGGTCTACTACGGGTTCCGCGACGACCGGAAAGCCGACAGCGGAGAATGCTACGGCCTTATCGCCCGCAAGACGGACGGCAGCACGAAAACAGTTTTCACTTCGAACCGTGCACCGGACAGCCTTTACCTCAGTGAGGACGGTGCGTTCTACTTCCTGTGTTGGGAAAAGCTGCTCCGCTACGACCCCGCCGCCGACAAGCTCGAGGAGGTCTACGCCGCAAAGGGCAAGATCGACTCGTTCCAGATCTATGACGGCAGGCTCTATGTGCTGGAAAATTACTCCGGCGACTCCAACTATTCGGATCAATGGCGCTACCGCTTCGGCTGCGTGGAAAACGGGCAGTTCAGAAGTCTGATGGACGGCATTACGTTCAATCAGGTAATCAACATGGACCGCTTCCATATTTTCAACAACAAGGCGTATTTCCTCTTTGGGGACAGCACGGAGCCTTCCAGCAGCGGAAGCGGCTATATTTTCTACAACTATGCGCTCTGGTCGCTTGACCTTGAGACCGGCAAGAAGGGCCGCGCGGTAGATATCGACGACTTTGATATGAGTGAGATCGCCTTTGACGGTGCGACCGCCTACGCACTGGAGTGGGATAAGGATGATACAGTCCCCCTGCGCATCGTCCGCTTCAGCCTGCTCCGACCGGAGCTGCGCGAGGTCATGGCAACCCTTCCGATGGAAGCGAAGGAGCTCTATCCTCTCCTTTTTGCCAACGGCGGAGATCTGTACTACCTGTCCTCCGGTGCGCATCGCCTGTGGCATATCGGCAGTAACGGCGATGTCACGGTAAGCGCACAGCTTCCCTGGGGAGATCGCACGTTTGAGTATGCGACCGTCACGCCGCAGGGCGTTCTGTTCCACGATGTAAGCTCTCTTCGTATGAATGATTCCTCTGTGTCCCGTGTCTGTCTTCCGGACGGCTCGGTCGTGAACTACCTTGATTTCCTGAGCCTCAACTGAATCATCAACCGCCTGAAAATAAGGAGAGCAGATAAAATCTGCTCTCCTTATTCTTTATTCCGTGCCGCCGCAAAGGGCAAGGTACTGCTCCCGCAGGATAAACAGTCCCGCGGCATGATTGGCCGCGGGGACTTTGGCAGTCGCTCCTATCGGCGTTACGCGCCTTGCACCATGGCAAGGAGCTGCGCCTTGGGGCGGTAACCCACCGACTTGGCAACAGCCTTGCCGTTCTTAAAGAGTACCACCATCGGAATGCTGGAGACCTGAAAGCGCATGGCGAGCTCCATCTGCTCGTCCACATTGACCTTGCCGACCTTGAGGGTATCGGCATATTCCTCGGCGATCTCGTGCAGCACGGGGGAGAGCATTTTGCAGGGGCCGCACCAGTTGGCGTAAAAGTCCAGCAGGACGGGTTTGTCGGAGTGCAGCACTTCGGTTTCAAAATTCAAAGCAGTAATGTTCAGTTCAGCCATGGGGAAGGCTCCTTTCTTTGTTGTGGCCTTATCATACCGCGAAGACCGGCGGATCTCTGTGACAAAGTCACATTGCCGCAAAAAAGATCCGACGTACAAACGGCGTCGGATCTCTTCGTTTTCTCTTACTTGCACTCCCGCTTCATGGCGCGGCAGCCGATCAGCACCGTCCACACATAGGCGCAGGTCTTGGGGATCATCAGCATACCGATCATAGGGATCGTATCCGCCCACAGCACCACGGGGATATAGAAGCCAAAGCTCAGCACGATGGTCAGCCACATCCAGCGGAAGGCGTTGTCGCTGCGCTCCTTGGCGCTGCGGTAGAAGAGCACGATGATGAGAAGGCCCAGAATAGCGAAGGGAATGTTGCGGTAAATGCCCCAGGAAAGCGGGGAGTCGGCGCTCAGCCACTGGTTCTGCGGCATCATGCAGAGAATGACACGCGCGGCGGCAAGGCCGTACACGGCGGCGGTCAGTCCCGCCTTTCCCTTGATCTCATAGCGCTTGCGCCACACATAGTAGAGCAGCACATAGAAGACCGTCATCGTGATCGAGGTGATCCACTTGCCAAGGCCAAGGGGGACGGTGTAGTTCTCAAGGCCTGTGGTGCACAGCGCCAGCGCGCGGGGAACGAGATGGAACGAGTCGCCCGCGCCCAGCACCACGGCCATCAGGCCGAAGAGCTTGAACTGAGCATTGCCCTTGCTGGCGCGGATCATCAGAACGCCGATGGTGATGACCGAGATGAGATAAACAGCATCAAAAAGTGTTTCAACGATTGCCTGCATAGTTAGTTTTCCTCTTTTCTTGAATGATTCGTTGCTCTTGGCGGCGGCTTTTGCCGCTTTGCCGAAGTTGCAGCCAAACAGCAGACCCGCCAGCAGAAGCGAAGCGCCGAGACCGGTGTAGAAAAATGCGATGAAGCGCTCAGGCGCGAGCCCACTTGACCGCAGCGCAATGCCGCCGCTCATCATCACCGCCATGATCGCAAAGGACTTGAGATCAAAGAACTTGAGGAAGAAGTGGCGCTCCTCCTCGTAGGTGCTGATGCGCGCGGTGTGCTTTTTGACGAGTTTTCCGAAAATGAATTTTTGGAAGACGGCAAAGACCACTGCCGACAGCAGATAGTTGACAAGCGCGCGGTAGGCGGGATGCGCCGAGAGCCCGATGCGAAGAATGTTGAAGCCCGCCGCGCTCCACACAAGGCATGCGAGGAGCAGCAGGGTATCCCGTTTTACTTTCATAGGTGAGCTCCTCTTGCTGAACATCGTTCACTTTGCGAGATATAAAATTCCCACGGCGCGGTGGGAATTTTTTTGTTTTAATAAAGCGTCCTGCGGACGATCTCCAGCACGGCGGCGGGGTCGTAGTCCTGCCGCAGCAACGCCGAGAGCATCTGGAAAAACAGCACGTCCGCAAATTTTTCCACCGTGAACTGCTCGTTGAAAGCGTCCGGCCGGATTTTGGCGTCCTGCTTCAAAACAGAGCAGAGTCCGGCTAAAATATGCTGCCAAGTCTGCTGCATGCGGCGCTTGCCGTCGTCTTTTTCCTCCCGCATGAAGCCGAGAGAATGCAGCGTAAAAAATCCCGGATACTGCCGGCAGCCGTAGGCCATTCGCTCATACATCCACACGATGCAGGCCTGCACATCACGAAAGACGGCATCGTCCTCCGGGCGGTGGAAGATCTCGCACCATACGCTTTCCACCGCGGCGCTCATCAGCTCTGCTTTGGAATCGAAATAGTTGTAGATCGAGCCGACCGACACGCCGCACGCCGCCGCAACGGAGCGAATGCTGATGGCAGACCATCCTCGCTCGCGGATCAATTCCCGGCTGGCCTTCAGGATCTCATCTTTTGATGTTACGACTGTATTCATGTGCTTCCCCTCAATGTGAACATTGTTCAATATCATTATACAAAAAATCCCCGCGCTGTCAAGCACGGGGATTTGATCTTTTTCGACATGATTGCGAAGGAACATGCCGCCGATTTTGTGCGCTATTGCAGTTTCATCAGTCCGTCCACGTCCCGCAGCACGATCTCGCCGCGCTTGAGCGCAACAAGGCCGTCCTCCGAAAAGCTCTTGAGCATGCGCGCCACGGCCTCGCGCGCCGAGCTGATGTGCTGAGCGATCTGCTCGTGCGTCATGCGGATGGCGGAAGAGCCGGTGCGCTCGGCTTCGGCGAGAAGAAATGTCGCAAGACGCCGGTCAAGGCTCTTGAATAAGATCTGCTGCATCGCCCACATCACGTCGGAAAAGCGCTGGGTCGCCAGTTCGTAGAGGAAGCAGCGCACCGGAAGATTCTGCTCTCTGAGCGCGGCGACGATGCTTGCCGGGATAATCAGAACCTCCGTCTCCCGCTGCGCGCAGATCTGTGTGTCGAAGGTGATTTGGCTGATGACGCAGGAGGCCGACAGCACGCACAAATCATCAGGATACAGACGGTATAGCGTCACCTCTCGCCCCTCGTCGGAGAGGAGGTAGGTGCGGATCTCGCCGGAGAGCACCAAAAGCATGCCGAGGCATTCGCTGCCGCCGTCGTGAATAAGCGCACCCTTTTCATACCGGCGCGTGACCGCGCCGCGCCGCACCGTTTCCTGCTCCCGGTCCGTCAGCAACGACCAGAACGGAAGCCGAGCTGCCATCTGCTCCATATCAGTGGCAGCTGTGATGCCCGCAGCCGTGGTCGTGGTCATGATGGTCGCAGTGAACGTTGGGGTTGTAGCCGAGATGGCCGACCAGCAGCGCGGCAACTGCCGCGTCCGCCTCACCGCTGACGCCGCCGTAGAGCTTGATACCCGCCTCAGCCAGCGCCGCCTGCGCGCCGCCGCCGATGCCGCCGCAGATCAGGGTATCCACGCCGTGCTGCGCCAAAAAGCCCGCCAGCGCGCCGTGGCCGCTGCCGTTGGTGTTGACCACTTCTGCGCGGACGACCGCGTTTTCTGCCACTTCATGGATCTTGAACTGCTCGGTATGACCGAAGTGCTGGAAGATCATGCCGTTTTCATAGGTAACTGCGATTTTCATGGTAGGTACTCCTCCGTTTTTTGATAAGATTCACCGCACGCTCATGCCGGTGCATCTCACGCTGCGGCGGTTCAGTCCTCATTGTAAGCGTCCGAAGCCTTGATGCGCTGGTACATATCCTGCATCTGGCGGTCGATCTCGGCGATCTTGCCCGCGCACTCGAACATCTCCTCGTTGATGCCCTCGGGCAGCTTTGTCTTGTCCACCTTGTAGCGGATATCGTGCTCAAGGCTTGCCCAGAAGTCCATTGCAATGGTGCGGATCTGGATCTCTGCCCCGACATATTCCGTCCGGTTGGAGAGATAGACGGGCACCTTAATGTCCAGGTGCAGCGAACGGTAGCCGTTGTAGTTCGGCGTTTTGATGTAGTCCTGCTTTTTCACGATCTCCACATCGGTCTGCCGCTCAAACATCTCCGCCACGCGGTATACATCGTCGATGTAGCTGCACACCACACGCACACCGGCAATATCGTTCACGTTTTCCCGTGCAGACTCGATGCTGACAGGCAGTCCCTTTTTCACAAGCTTTGCCACAATGCTCGACTGAGACTTGACGCGCCCGTCGATGTGATGAATGGGATTGCGTGCATAAAGAACATTGAATTCACTGTTGAGAATATTGAATTTCAACGTGAGCTGCCGAACCGCCGCGTCATAGAGATTCTGCATGACAAGAAAGTCATGCGGATCCTCGCAGAGCACGATGCCGTTCCCCGTTCGATTCATTCTGAGCCTTCCTTTCCATCGGAAGCGTCAACGCCCGCCCGATGTGCTTTTGTCCCTTTCAGTATAGCAGACGATCACCGCCGCGCCAAGGGGAGAAATGCTGATTTTCCGCAAAAGTCTGCGCGAAAAAGGCAGCGGGCGGGAGAAACTACCAAGCGACGGGCAAAAGAACTTGCAATGCAGCGCAAGCCATTCTATAATTAATCTGAAAGGATATGCACAGCGTTCGGCACTTCCGCTCCGGCGGCAGAGCGAACGCGTGGAAGGTGCAGAAAAGAACAATGGATAAAAAAGGAAAACAGCAATTTCTTCTGGTCGCGTTCGGTGTGGCACTCTATGCCGCGCTGATGAATCTCAACGAAGTCGCGGCGTTTCTCACGAGGCTCGCTACCCTCTTCACGCCGGTGATCATAGGGTTATTGATGGCGTTTGTCCTCAGTGTGCCGATGCAGGGCATCGCAGGACGTTTGACGCGCCTGATGCCAAAGGCAAAGGAAAAACACATTGACCTTCTCAGCCTGCTGCTGACGCTTTTGTGCGTGGTCATCGTCGTGGTACTGCTGTGCGTTCTGGCGCTGCCGCAGCTTGCCGCGTCGCTCAAGAGCATCGGCACACTGGTCAGGGAGAACTGGCCGGACTGGGCGCGCCTTCTCTCGGATCACGGCGTGGATACAAGCGAGCTCACCGATCGCATCGCCGCGCTCGATTGGAAAACGGTGCTGGAAAAGGCGCTCACCGGCGCCGGCGCGCTGATCGACTCGGTGGTGGATCTTGCCGGTACCACAGTCTCGGCGGTGGCCAACGTCACCTTTGCCATCGTCATCATGTTTTATGTGCTGCTCGACCGGCGCAGCCTTGCTAAACAGAGCCGCAGACTCCTCTACGCCAACCTGAGCGAGCGAAAGGCCGATCAGGTCTGCCGCATCGCGCGCCTGACGCACACCACCTACGCCCACTTCCTGTCCGGGCAGTGCGTGGAGGTCGTGATCCTCGGCACGATGATCTTTCTCGCGTTCTCCCTGTGCGGCATTCCCTACGCGGGGCTGACCGCCGCGCTGACGGCGGCCTTCGCCTTTGTTCCCTACATCGGCGCGCTGGCCTCCTGCGCGATCGGCGTACTGCTGACGCTGCTTGCCCAGCCGGAGAAGGCGCTGCTGTGCCTGATCGTTTATCAGGCGGTGCAGTTCACGGAAAATCAGTTCATCTACCCGCATGTGGTTGGCAGCAGCGTGGGGCTTGCGCCGCTGTGGACGCTCCTTGCGGCATTGCTTGGCGGCAAGCTCTTCGGCCTTGTCGGTATTGTGTTTTTCATTCCCCTCACGGCGGTGGTGCTCCAACTTATACATGAGCACACCGCACAGCAGCTTTCGGAAAAGAAACTCGACCGCGAGGATCTGATCGAATAACAAAAAAGGACGACAGCTAAAAATAGCTGTCGTCCTTTTTTTGTGCGGTCACGACTGCGCCATGCGCTCGAGGAGCTGGAAGGCTTCTTCAAGCTTGGGGTCGATGTGGTCGGTCTGCAAAGCCTCGCGCACGCAGCCTTCGATGTGCGCGCGCATGATCTGCTGGTTGGCGCTTTTGAGGAGCGACTGCGTGGCGAGAAGCTGGTTGGAGATGTCCACGCAGTAGCGGTCGTCGTCGATCATCTGCAAAATGCCGTCGAGCTGGCCGCGGGCAATTTTCAGCTTGCGGCGGACGGAATCCCGGTCGGCTCTCATGTCCTCAGCGAATGGAAACGGTCTGATAGCCCGCCCCGTCGACGGCAGCCTTGAGCGCCGCGTCGGTCACGCTGCCGTCCACGCTGACGGTCGCCGTCTTGCTCTCAAGGTCAACGTTTGCCGTCTGCACGCCGGGAACGGCGGCGAGCGCCTCCTGAACGTGCTTGACGCAGTGCATGCAGGCCATACCTTCGATGTTGATTACTTTTTCCATTGTTGTTTCTCCTTTTTCTTCATTTGCTGTCATTTGATTGGTGGTTATCTCCGCTCCGCCGTCCGACGGAGAAGGCGCCGTATGTGCCGCTGCGTGCTTTGCCTTGAACCAGCGCAGGCGCAGCGCGTTGCTCACGACGAACACCGAGCTGAAGCTCATCGCGAGCGCGCCGAGCATCGGGTTCATCTTGAGGTGGAAGGCGGGATAGAATACGCCTGCCGCGATGGGAATGCCGATGGCGTTGTAGAAAAACGCCCAGAAGAGGTTCTGCTTGATGTTGCGAATCACCGCTCTGCTCAATTGCACGGCGGTGGAAACGTCCAGAAGGTCGCTGCGCATCAGCACGATGTCCGCCGACTCGATGGCGATGTCCGTACCCGCGCCGATGGCAATGCCGACGTCCGCACGCGCGAGGGCGGGTGCGTCGTTGATGCCGTCGCCGACCATGGCGACCTTTTTGCCGCTTTCCTGCAGCCGCCGGATCTCGCGCTCCTTGTCCTGCGGCAGCACCTCGGCCACCACGCGATCCACACCGACCTGACGGCGAATGGCCTCGGCGGTCCGCTCGTTGTCACCTGTGAGCATGACCACTTCGATGCCCATGTTCGAGAGCTCGGCGATGGCCTGCGCACTCGTGGGCTTGACGATGTCGGCCACGGCAATGAGGCCGAGAAGCCGGCCGTCGCGGGCGAAGAAGAGCGGCGTCTTGCCGTCCTCTGCGAGCGTTTCGCCGCGCGAAAACAGCTCACCGTTTTCTACATGGTTCGCCTCCATCATGCGGCGGTTGCCTGCAAGGCACAGCTCGCCTTTGACCGCAGCGCGAAGGCCCTGGCCGGGGATCTGCTCAAACTCCTCGACGGGCAGGAGCGTGAGTTGCTCCTTTTCCGCTTCCGACACGATCGCCTCGGCAAGCGGGTGCTCGGAGCGCTTTTCAAGCGACGCGGCAACGGCGAGGAGTTCGTCCCGTCCCGCACCGAAGGGCAGAACGTCGGTGACGACGGGCTTTCCCTGCGTGATGGTGCCGGTCTTGTCGAGAACGACAGTCGTAACGCTGTGCGTCGTTTCGAGCGCCTCGGCGGACTTGATGAGAATCCCGTTCACCGCGCCGCGTCCCGTGCCGACCATGATGGCCGTGGGAGTTGCAAGGCCGAGTGCGCAGGGGCAGCTGATGACGAGCACGGAAATGCCGACGGAGAGCGAGAATTCCACGCTGTGCCCCGTCAGGAGCCACACCGCCGTCGCGATGACGGCAATCGTGATGACCACGGGGACAAACACGCCGCTCACCTTGTCGGCAAGCTTGGCGATGGGCGCTTTGGAGCTGGTGGCCTCGTCCACGAGACGTACGATCTGGGAGAGCGTCGTATCGTCGCCGACCTTCGTCGCGCGCATCTTGAAGTAGCCGGATTTGTTGATCGTTGCGCCGATGACGGTATCACCCACCTGTTTCTCGACGGGAATGCTCTCGCCCGTCAGCGCGGATTCATCGACTGCGGACGCGCCCTCGAGCACCACACCGTCGACCGGAACGCTCTCGCCCGCCTTGACGATGAGCACCTCACCGGGCTGCACCTCGGCAGCGGGAATGACGCGCTCTGTGCCGTCGCGCTCGACGGTCGCGGTCTTGGGTGCAAGATCCATGAGCTTTGTGATCGCATCGGAGGTTTTGCCCTTGGCGCGCGCTTCCATGGTCTTGCCCATGGTGATGAGCGTCAGGATCGTGCCGGCGGACTCAAAGTACAGCTCCATCATATAGGCATGCACCGTGTCCATGTCCATCTGTCCGAAGCCGATGCCAATGCGATAGATGGCATAGATGCCGTACAGAATGGCGGCGCCGGAGCCAAGCGCGATGAGCGAATCCATGTTCGGCGCGCGCTGAATGAGCGCCTTGCAGCCGCCGATATAATACTGGCGGTTGAGAAAGACGATGGGAATGAGCAGCAAAAACTGCGTAAACGCGAACGTCATCGCGTTCTCCATGCCGAGGAAACACGCGGGCAGCGGCCAGCCCATCATGTGCCCCATCGAGAGGTAAAAAAGCGGCACGGTGAAGACGAGCGAGAGCGCGAGGCGGCGCTTCATGCCGCGGTAGGCCTCCTGCGCGGCACTGAGGCCGCCCTGCTTACCGCTTTGCGCGGCGGGCGCTGCCGCGCCGGGCTTTTCGTGCGGTGATGCGCCGTAGCCCGCCTGTTCGACCGCCGCAACGATCTGTGCGGAGGAGAGCGCGCTTTCGTCGTACTCGACGACCATGCTGTTTTTCAGCAGATTCACACTGACCTGCCGCACACCGTTCTGCCCGGAAACAGCTTTTTCCACGCGGCTTGAGCAGGCGGCGCAGCTCATGCCGGTCACATCGTAGGTTTCTTTTTTCACCGGGATTCCTCCTTCGGGATAGACACAATACCCCTGTGGGGTATTCTCGAATTGCCCATAGTATAGGTCGGAATATAGAGGTTTGTCAAGTGTTTTTTAGGCAAAACGGAGATTTTGCCTTGGCACAGAAGGGCTGTGAAGACTGGACAGTGTCCCCCCTCTTATGATAAACTGGCGCTGTGATTTTTATGAAACAGGTGCGATATGAAAGAGAGAAAGATAAAAAAACACATCGCTTCGGTGCTGAAAATATACCTTTTGTACGCGGTGCTGACGGCGATCCTCATTCCGCTGCCGCAAAAGGAGTCGTCCGGCGAACTCTGGCGGCAATATGAAGCCCGTCTGGATACTCCCGCCGCGCAGGAGCGTGTGATGACCATTGAAGATTCCGACAGCGCGCTGCTGCTCCGCTTGCAGCTCATCGAAAGCGCACGAAGGGACCTCATCTTCTCAACCTTTGACCTGCGCGCAGATGAGAGCGGGCAGGACGTGATGTCTGCCCTATGCGCAGCGGCGGAGCGCGGCGTGCAGGTGCGCATGATCATTGACGGACTCAACGGCTTTCTCCATTTGCAGGGGGACGCAACCCTCCGCGCGCTCGCGGCGGCGGAGAACGTCGAAGTCCGGTTCTACGACCCTGTGGATCTGCTGCGTCCCTGGAAGCTCAACTACCGCCTGCACGACAAGTACCTCATCGCCGACGGCGAGCGCTATATCCTCGGCGGGCGCAACACGAGCGACCTCTTTCTTGGCTCATATCAGGAGAAAAGAAACATCGACCGCGATGTGCTGGTCGTGTCGAATGGGAGCGAAAACAGCTCCGCCCGTCAGCTTGCGGCATATTTTGAGTCCGTCTGGTCGCAGCCGGAGAACCGGACGATCAAGGGGCGCGCATCGGAGAAAACCGGCGCGCTGCATGAGAGATACGAATCGCTGCGGGAGAACTGCCCTGCGGCCTTCGCGGACGCCGACTGGGAAGAGATGACCATGCCGGTCGCGCGCGTGAGCCTTTTGCACAATTCTCCCCGTGCGGAGAACAAATCTCCCGAGCTGTGGGACACGCTCTGCCGCCTGATGGAGCAGGGGGACGACGTGCTGCTGCAAACGCCCTATCTCATCTGCAACCGCGCGATGTATGGAGATCTTGCCCATCTTGCCGGGGAACGGCAGGTGCGCATTCTGACAAACGCCGTGGAGACCGGCGCGAATCCGAGCGGCTGCGCGGACTATCTGATTGAAAAAAGAACGATCCTCTCGTGCGGGCTTGATGTATACGAGGCGGTATCCGGTCAGTCGCTGCACACCAAAACGATCCTGATCGGAAACAATCTGAGCATCGTCGGCTCATTCAATGCCGATATGCGCAGCGCCTATCTCGATACAGAACTGATGCTCGTCATCGAGAGCGAATCCTTCAACGATGTGCTGCGGCAGGCAGAAGCGCCTTACATCGCGCGCAGCCGCCTTGTTCTTCACGATGGCAGTACGGCTTGCGGCGCGCAGTTTGAGGAAACCGCGCTGCCGCCCTTGAAGCGCGCGCTTTACAGAGTATTAAGCGTTGCGCTGCGTCCTGTGCGGCATTTGTTATAAGAAAACCGGATGCCGCCGCGGATAGGCCATAAAACAGATGCAGATTTTGGTGCAATTTCTGCTTTTTTTACCTTGCAAAAGGCTTTTGGTTTTGTTAGGATAGGAACATGTTTGGAATGTTCCGTGTTTTTCATGGAGACAGAGGATAAGAAAGGAAAGTTCGTTATGATTTATACGACCGAAGTACAGCATATGTGCCCCGTTGCAAAGGGCGCATATCACGGTCCCGCCCCGATCCCTGAAGAGGGCAAGTGGGTTCAGGCTAAGCAGCTCGCCGACATCTCCGGCTTCACCCACGGCATTGGCTGGTGCGCCCCCCAGCAGGGCGCCTGCAAGCTGACGCTCAACGTCAAAGAGGGTGTCATTCAGGAAGCTCTTGTTGAAACCATCGGCTGCTCGGGCATGACCCACTCCGCTGCCATGGCTTCTGAGATTCTGATTGGCAAGACCATTCTCGAAGCGCTCAACACCGACCTTGTGTGCGACGCCATCAACACCGCCATGCGCGAGCTGTTCCTGCAGATCGTCTACGGCCGCACCCAGTCTGCCTTCTCTGAGGGCGGCCTTGCCGTCGGCGCGTCCCTCGAAGACCTCGGCAAGGGTCTTCGCTCTCAGGTCGGCACGATGTTCGCTACCAACGAGAAAGGCCCACGTTATCTCGAGATGGCTGAGGGTTACTGCACCAAGATGGCGCTCAACGCGCAGGACGAGATCATCGGCTACGAGTTCGTCAACCTCGGCAAGATGATGGACTTCGTCAAGAAGGGCATCGACGCCAACGAAGCGCTTGAGAAGGCCAAGGGTCACTACGGTCAGTGGGACAGCGCGGTCAAGTACATTGACCCGCGTCAGGAATAAGGAAGGGAGGACGAAACAATGGCTTTATTTGAAAACTACGAGAGAAGAATCGACAAGATCAACGGCGTCCTCGCTCAGTACGGTATTTCCTCCGTCGAGGAGTGCCGCGAGATCTGCAAGGCCAAGGGCTTTGACCCGTATGAGATCGTCAAGGGCATTCAGCCCATCTGCTTTGAAAACGCCTGCTGGGCGTACACCGTCGGCGCGGCCATCGCGCTCAAGTCCGGCGTGAAGTCCGCTGCTGAAGCTGCCAAGCTCATCGGCGTGGGTCTTCAGTCCTTCTGCATCGACGGCTCCGTTGCCGAAGACCGCAAGGTCGGCCTCGGCCACGGCAACCTCGGCGCGATGCTGCTATCCGACGAGTCGAAGTGCTTTGCTTTCCTCGCCGGTCATGAGTCCTTCGCTGCCGCAGAAGGTGCGATCGGCATCGTCAAGAATGCCAACAAGGCCCGCAAAGAGCCGCTGCGCGTCATTCTGAACGGCCTCGGCAAGGACGCTGCTCAGATCATCTCCCGCATCAACGGCTTCACCTATGTCCAGACCCAGTTCGATTACTACACCAGCAAGCTGAACATCGTGCGCGAGATCCGTTACAGCGAGGGTGAGCGCGCCAACGTGCGCTGCTACGGCGCAGACGATGTGCGCGAGGGCGTGGCCATCATGCACTTTGAGGGTGTTGATGTGTCCATCACCGGCAACTCCACCAACCCGACCCGCTTCCAGCACCCCGTCGCCGGCACTTACAAGAAAGAGTGCATCGAGCAGGGCAAGAAGTACTTCTCCGTCGCCTCCGGCGGCGGCACGGGCCGCACCCTGCACCCGGACAACATGGCTGCCGGCCCCGCTTCCTACGGCATGACCGACACCATGGGCCGCATGCACTCCGACGCCCAGTTCGCCGGTTCCTCCTCCGTGCCCGCGCACGTGGAAATGATGGGCTTCCTCGGCATGGGCAACAACCCCATGGTCGGCGCGACCGTTGCGGTCGCCGTCGCCGTCGCGGAGAGCCTCAAGTAAGAGGGGAAAACCCTCCGGGTTCCCGCTTCATAAGCTCCAAAGCCTGATTTTTGACCAAATAAAAGCAGGAAGCACATCTTCCGCACGAAAATGCGGAAGATGTGCTTCCTGTCTTTTCATATTTTTCAACCGTCAGCCAATTCCTCAGGTTTCTTATGCTTCGCTGTTTTATCGGATACCGTACTTCTCGATGATGTAATCCATATCCTTATCGCCTCTGCCGGAGAGGTTGATGAGCACCGAACCCTTGCCCATCGTCTTTGCGAGCTTCATGCCGTAGGCAACCGCGTGGGAGCTTTCGATTGCGGGGATGATGCCCTCCATTCTGGAAAGCTCGAAGAAAGCGTCGAGCGTCTCATCGTCGTTCACAACGTCATACTTCACTCTGCCGATGTCGTGCAGGAAGGCGTGTTCGGGGCCGCTGGATGGGTAATCAAGGCCGCTTGCCACGGAATAAACGGGAGCCGGGTTGCCGTTTTCGTCCTTGAGCATGATGCTCTTGAAGCCGTGCATGATGCCCTCCTCGCCGTAGGTGAGGCTGGCGGCGTGGTCGCCGAGCTTGGTACCCCGGCCGAGCGGCTCAACGCCATAGAGATCGACGGGATCGTTCAGGAATCCGGAGAACAGGCCCATGGCGTTGGAGCCGCCGCCCACGCAGGCGACGACCGCATCGGGAAGCTCGCCCGTCATATCGAGGAACTGCTCTCTTGCCTCAATGCCCACAACGCTCTGGAAATCGCGCACCATCATCGGGAAGGGATGGGGGCCGACAACGGAACCGATGCAGTAGATGGCGTCCTTGTACTCGTTGCAGTAGGCTGCGAAGGCCGCGTCGACCGCTTCCTTCAGCGTTTGCAGCCCGTCCGTGACCTCGATCACTCTGGCGCCGAGGATCTTCATTCTCGCCACGTTCGGGGCCTGCTTTTTGACGTCCACCGCGCCCATATAGATGTCGCAATCCAGGCCAAAGTAAGCGGCGGCGGTCGCCAGCGCAACGCCATGCTGCCCTGCGCCGGTCTCGGCGATGACCTTCTTCTTGCCCATGTACTTCGCAAGCAGCACCTCGCCCATGCAGTGGTTGAGTTTGTGCGCGCCGGTGTGGTTCAGATCCTCGCGCTTGACATAGAGCTGAACGCCCGTACCGATCTTGTCGGAGAGTCTTGCAAGGTGGGAGATCGGCGTGGGTCTGCCCTGAAACTCCTTGCGGATGCGGCGAAGCTCACTGATGAACTTGCGGGATTTGCAGATGGTCTGGTAGGCTTCGCTGATCTCGTTCATGGCGGTTTGCAGCTCGGGCGGGATATAGGAGCCGCCATAGTTGCCGAAATAGCCCTCGGCGTCGGGATAGTTCTTGAAATAGGTATCAAAATCAACATTGTTAAACTTCATTTGATGTTCCTCCGGTCAATTTAATTTAGATTTTGGTTGGGGTGTCGGTCACGATCATGTTCTGATTGTTTTCATCTATCTGGCGTGCGGAACGCCGCCATCGCTGCATCTTCATGAGATCGACCTCCTTGTAAAACAGGGAAAAGCTCCCTTGACTTATTTCATGTCAAAGGAGCTTCGATCAAAACAAAAAACGCCCTTGACAGAACAATACACTCTGTCAAGGGCGAATAGGAACAACACTATCCGCGGTGCCACCTTGATTCACGGTGCGACCCGTGCGCTTTGCAGGATACCAACATATCCCGGCAACTGACGTATGCCAACACGTTGCAGAATACTCTGGGAAAAGCCCCATTTGACTGCACCCTCAGCGGCCCATTTGACAACGTGTTTCTTGCCTGATTTTCAGCACCACAGGCTCTCTGTAAAGGCATCGCTGCCGTTATCTCCGCTTCAAGGGTTTGAAAGATTAAATTGGTTCACATTATAGCGCATCTTTTTTGTTTGTCAATAGGGCTTTGCGCAATATTATGATATTTCGTTCCGCATTCTGCGCCCTGCGGTATCCGCGGCAGTGGAGGCGAAACGACATCAGAGTCAAGAAAAGCCCCGGAAAACCGATGGTTTTCCGGGGCTTTTGAGCGATTGGATCGAAAAGACCGTTCTCGAAACGAAGCTGCTTAGCGCTTGGAGAACTGAGGCGCGCGACGAGCGGCCTTGAGGCCGTATTTCTTGCGCTCCTTCATACGAGGATCGCGGGTCAGGAAACCGGCCTTCTTCAGGACGGTGCGGTACTCGGGGTTGACCAGCAGCAGGGCGCGGGCCACACCGTGACGCAGAGCGCCGGCCTGACCGGAAACGCCGCCGCCTTCAACGGTGGCAACAATGTCGACCTTGCCGAGTTCCTCGGTAGCGGCCAGGGGCTGACGGACGACCATCTTCAGGGTCTCGAGGCCGAAATACTCGTCGATGTCGCGGCCGTTGATGGTGATGGCGCCGGTGCCGTTCTGGAAGAGGTGAACGCGGGCGACGGAGGACTTTCTACGGCCGGTGCCGTACAGATAAGGCTTCTTGGACTGATACATTCTTCTCTTCCTCCTTAGACTTCGTAAGCTTCGGGCTTCTGAGCCTGCTGCTCGTGGGTATCACCAGCATAGATGTGCAGACGCTTCAGGGAGTCCTTGGTCACGGTGTTGCGGGGCATCATGCCGCGCACAGCCACGCGCATTGCGAGCTCGGGCTTCTCCTCCATGAGGATGCGGTACTTGGTCTCCTTCAGGCCGCCGACCCAACCGGAGTGCGTACGATAGTACTTCTGCTCCATCTTGTTGCCGGTGAGAATGGCCTTGGAAGCGTTGATGATGATGACGTTGTCGCCGCAGTCGGCGTGCGGGGTATAGGTGACTTTGCGCTTGCCGCGGAGCAGATCAGCCGCAGCAACGGCGGTCTTGCCCATGGGCTTGCCGGCAGCATCGATGACGTACCACTTACGCTCGATGTTGCCCTTGTTCGCCATAAAAGTGGACATGGTGTGTTTCCTCCATTTGATCTATGAATGAAAGCTCATGCTTTACATTTTCTTTGTCCCTTGGTAAAATCGGAACGAGTCTATTTATAGCATTCCCGCGCAGAAATGTCAACACCATTTTAATTTAGCGCAGACAATGCTCGCAAATGCTTCGTTTTTCTTCCTTTATCTCTTGAATTCTAAAATCGCAAAATCAAATTCTTTTGTTTTTCTCAAGGAGTTACACCTATGCAGGAAATTTTAGGGCTTGTACGCCGCTGCGTCACGGACTATGACATGATCGAATCCGGCGAGACCGTTGCCGTCGGCGTTTCCGGCGGCAAGGACTCGCTCGTCACGCTCACCGCGCTCGCACGCCTTTCCAAATTCTACCAGAAGCCATTCCGCGTCGCCGCCATCACGGTCGAAACGGGCGTGCCGGGCATGAACTTTGACGCGATCGCCGACTACTGTGAAACGCTCGGCGTAGCGTATATCCGCGTGAATGTGCCGATCTACGAGGTCGTCTTTCTGGAGCGCAAGGAGAAAAATCCCTGCTCACTGTGCGCAAAGCTCCGCCGCGGCGCGCTCTCGACGGCGATGAATGAGCACGGCATCAAGAAGATCGCGCTCGGTCACCACTATGACGACGCAGTGGAAACGCTTTTGATGAATCTTCTCTTCGAAGGGCGCATCGGCTGCTTCCAGCCCGTTACTTACCTCAGCCGCACGGACGTGACCCAGATCCGCCCGCTGCTCTATGTCAAAGAGCAGCAGGTGCGCAGCGCTGCCGCCAAGCTGGATCTTCCCATCGTACACAACCCCTGCCCTGCCAACGGCGAAACACGCCGGCAGGAGGTCAAGGAACTGATCGAGTCGCTCTCGATGCGCTACCCTGACCTCAAGCAGAAGCTCTTCGGCGCGATGCAGCGCTATCCGCTCTACGGCTGGGGAACCGGCGACGAGCGCGAAATGTAAAAATTGCCGCGTTCCTACGCGGCAATCACATATCAGAATATGTAGACTAAATGAACACCAGTCGCAGCAAAATAAGCAGCGCCAATCCCGGCACGCCAAGAATGGCGATCACAAGCGCGTTGAAGAGATTCAGCCCCAGCGAGAGCCTTGCCAGCACGCCCAACACGTTCAGCAGCCCCAAGAGGGCAAAGCCGAGCAGCGTGTTGACGAGCAGCTTGCCTGTGAGCTTCAGAGGCGCCGCAAACAGCTTGAGCAGCGCCAGCAGCGCAAACACACCGAGCAGGACGAGCAGCACCTTTTCCGTTATTCCCATTTCACCGCCCCCTCGCTGCACGTTTTGCACACAGCTCTGCCGCCGCGTTCCTTGATCTGCCGCAGCAGATAATCATAACGCGAAAGCTCGGCGTTGATCTCATATACGCAGGCGTCGACCAGCTCCGGCTCACAGACCGCGTTGAAGCGGGCATACGCCTGCGAGAGCGCCACGCGTGTGTCGCTCAGCTCGCTGAACAAGTCCTGCATGGATGCGTCGTGCGCGATGTCGCAGCGCAGCAAATTGACCTTTCGCATTGTTCCGCCCTCCCATACCTTTGCAAAGTCAGTGTATGGAAAGTATGGACAAATATTCCTCTTTTCAAACAAGGAGCCTGCCATGGAGCACGAAAACTATATGCACGAAGCACTTCTTCTTGCGCGGGAAGCCGCAGCGGAGGGCGAGGTGCCCGTCGGCTGCGTCATCGTCAAGGACGGTGAGATCATCGGCCGCGGCCGCAACCGGCGCGAGGAAAAGCAGCGCACCTCTTCGCACGCAGAGATGGAGGCCATCGCGCAGGCAAACGAAGCGCTGAAGTCGTGGCGGCTCGACGGCTGCGCGCTCTATGTGACGCTTGAGCCCTGCCCCATGTGCGCGGGCGCGATCATCAACGCCCGTATTCCGCGCGTTTTCTACGGCGCGCGCGATGAGGCGATGGGCGCCTGTGGCGGCGTGCTGAACCTTTTTATGGAGCGCTTCCCCTTCCGCCCCGCGCTCGTGGGCGGCATTCTCAAAGATGAGTGCCGGGCCGTGCTGGCAGATTTCTTCCGCACCCTGCGCTAAGCTTCGAAAGAAATCATTCATTTAATACTTTTGTAACACTTTTCCCCGAACTTTGTTAACATGCGTCCCTTATCTTAATACTTGCAAGAGACAATAGCTTCTTTTCATCCAATCTTCCATCTTATAAGAAAAGGGACGCCGTGAGGCGTCCTTTTTCGTTTTCTTTCGACATTTCTGTGTCTCTGTGCCTTCACGGGTCAAAATCCGCCGCCGCGCCGATGGCAAGTGCAATGCACGCGCCGCCTGCGTAAAAGAGGATCTCAGAAAGTGCCGGGCGCGCCGCCAGAGCCGCGGCGCAGAGGATCACGCTCAGAGAGCTTGCGGGCATCAGCAGCCGCGGCGCACCGCCGCGGAAGGCAAAGGCAGCAAATTCGAGCAGCAGCACCGTCAGCGCTGCGAGCGCCAGCGTTTCGACATAATAGTGGCGCAGCACGGGGTCGGCCGCATGCTCGCGATAAAAGAGGATCAGCGCAAGCACCATCGCGCACACGGGCACGAGCAGCACAACGCCGGGGAACTCCGCCTTGCGCCGCAGCGCGGCCACGGCGTACAGCAGGCATGCCGCACCGACAGCCAGAAAGACTGAAAGCGCCATCGTGACGGTCGTGCGCAGGGAGAACACCATCGAGTACACCGCCGAGCCAATGAGCGCAAAGCAGCCGAGCACCGTCAGCATCACGGCAAGCGTGGAGCGGTCAAAGGCAAAGTATAAGTCCATGCCGCCGCACAGCTCGCGCTGCGCGGGGTAACGCCGCGCCATAACGAGCACGATGACTGCCGCAACGATAAGCACCGCAGGCAGCGCCATGGTGTTCAGGTTCATCGGGACGGGCAGCCCGTTCGCATCAAAGCCCGCGGCGAGCAGACGGAGACGCGCAAACGCCGCTGCCGCAGAAAACAGCGCCAGCAAAAGCCAATGAAGAATTTTCACAAAACCGAACCCTTTCCTTTTCCGGAATACGGCGCGCACGGCGCCGGAAAATATCTGTCCCATCATGATAGCACACTCATTCCCGTTTGTCCATGAATCATTTCACGGACAAGTCTGTCATATAGTGATAAAAAGCTCTCACCAGAGCAACTGCGGCAAACCGTCTGCAAGGAGGAACACATTTTGAAACAGCTCTTTCGCATTACGCTTCTGCTCATCGGCTTCATCTGGATTCTCGCCTGGGCGGCGGCAGGCCGCTTTGACGATACACCGAGCGCGCAAGACGGCTCGGAATCTCCCCTGCCGAGCGGCGAGATCACCGCCCCCGGCGAGCGAGACAGCGCAAAAAAGCTGCGCGTCCAAATTCAGGGCGAGGTGCAGGAGATGGACATGGGCACATACCTTCTCGGCGTGCTGCGCGCGGAAATGCCCGCCTCGTTTGAGGAGGAGGCGCTCAAGGCACAGGCCATCGCCGCGCGCACCTACACGCTCTATCGCATCCGTGGCGGCGGCAGCGCGAACCACCCTGATGCCGATGCCTGCGATGACCACACCTGCTGCAAGGCGTACTTAAGCGCCGAGCAGGCCGCGGCGAACTGGGGCAGCATGGCCGTTTACTATGAAGAAAAGCTTGCGCGCGCTGTGAGCGAAACGGACGGCGAGGTGATCCTCTATGACGGCGCGCCGATCCTTGCCGTCTTTTTCTCCTCCGCCGACGGCAGCACGCAGGGTGCGGGCGACGTGTGGCTGAATGACCTTCCCTACCTCCAGAAAGTCTCAAGCCCCGAAACGGAAGAGCTCGTGCCGAACTACTACTCCGTTTCGACCTTTACGGCGGCGGAATTCAAGTCTCTCTTCCTTGCCACAAAGCCGGACGCTGATCTCTCCGGCAATCCAGATGGGTGGATCCGCGACATCGTGCGAAACGACTCGGACTATGTTGCCTCCGTCACGGTCGGCGGCATCAAGCTGCGCGGAAACGATCTGCGCACCATTCTCTCGCTGCGCTCGCCCTCGTTCACTGTGGCATACAAGGACGGTTCCTTCACCTTCCACGTCACGGGCTACGGCCACGGCGTCGGCATGAGCCAGTACGGAGCGAATATTCTTGCCAAACAGGGGCTTTCCGCCGAAGAGATCGTGCAGCACTATTTCTCCAACACCACGGTTGGCTATTATGGCGTCTGAGCACTGCGCAGATATTGCAAAGCGGAGAAAAAATTGTTATAATTACAAGATTCAATGACGGGAGGCGAAACGTATGAAGGGAAAACGGTTTTTGTGTCTGCTGCTTGCAACGCTGCTGCTTTTTACGCTTGCGCCCGCCAAGACGGAGGCTGAAACGACCGTATACTTTACCGCGGTCAATGATCAGCTCCTCCCGGATCTCAGCGACGGAACGATGCCCTTTTGGTCAGGCGGGCGGCTGTATGTTCCCTACACAGCGATCGCCGGCACAGACCTGGGACTCTTCTATTCCCGCAGCCGCGACAAGAGCACCGCCGTTGTTTACCGGCAGGGCAGCGCGCTGACCTTTGACTTTGCCGCCGGCACCGTCACCGACCAGAACGACCGCCAATACAGCGGAGCAGCCATCGTGCGCGGCGATGTGGTATTTTTGCCGCTTGACCTTTTAACGCAATTTTTCTCGCTTGATTACAGCTACACGCGCGTGACCTACGGATACCTTGTGCGTCTCAAGAACGACACCGTCGTGCTCTCGGACGCAAAATTCATCGATGCCGCCGCCATGTCCATGGAGCAGCACTACAACGACTACATGAAAACGCACAATGGCTCCAATAGCGCAGATACTCCCCCGGATAGCGACACGGACAATGACCGCAATCTTGTCTGCCTCACCCTGCGCGTAACGGACGAGAACGTTTCGAACGCGCTGCTTGACACGCTTGTCAAGGAAAACGCGAAAGCGACGTTCCTTTTCTCGGAAGAGCAGCTCTCCTCGCTCGGCGATCTGCTGCGCCGCATCGTCATCAGCGGCAGCGCCGCCGCGCTGTACATCGATGCCTCCGGCGGCAGCGCGCGCACACTCAGCGCGATCGAGCGTGCAAACAATGCCCTCTGGACGGCATGCAACGAAAAAACACGGCTCGTCTACCTCTCCGACACATCGGACGAAACGCTGCGCGCCGTGCGCAGGGCGGGCTACTGCCCCATCGTTTTCGATCTGGATTACCGTGCCGATCCGCCCGTCGCCGGCGACATTCTCCGCAAGGCCCGCTCCGGCGGCTGCATCGCTTACCTGGGCAGCGATGCCAACCTTCAGGAAAACTGGAGCGCACTGCTCGCCCGCCTGTGTTCCTCTTCTCGGCCGGTCACTGCACTCAACGAGCTTTCCGCCGCAAGAGAAGCGTGACGTTTTAACAGAATGTTCAGGAAAAAACCGCAGTTTCGCGTATAATAATGATACCAATGACCATCACAGAAGAAAGGCACACGGTTGTGTGAAAGGGGATAAGAGCATGGCACGCAATATTCTTGTCGTAGAGGACGATAACAATATTTCCAACCTCATCAGAATGTATCTCGACAAAGAGGGCTTTGAAGTCCGCATCGCAGCCGACGGCGGCAAGGCGGTAGAAGAATTCAAGGAAAAAGAGCCGGATCTCGTGCTGCTTGACGTGATGCTCCCCGTGCTCGATGGTTGGGGCGTATGCGCCAAGATCCGCGAAACGTCCAAGTGCCCGATCATCATGCTCACTGCCAAGGGTGAGGTCAACGACCGCATTCATGGCCTCGAGATGGGCGCGGACGACTATGTCGTCAAGCCCTTTGAGATGAAAGAGCTGCTTGCGCGTATCAACGCGGTACTGCGCCGCAGCGAGATCCCCGACGACACGCACAAACGCCTCGTTTTCGACAAGCTCGTCATCGACCTTGACTCCTATGAGCTGATCGTGGACGGCAAGAAGATCGACACGCCGCCCAAAGAGCTGGAGCTTCTCTATCATCTCGCCGCCACGCCGAACCGCGTTTACACGCGCAATCAGCTGCTCGACGAGGTTTGGGGCTTTGACTATTTCGGTGATTCGCGCACGGTGGACGTACACGTCAAGCGCCTGCGCGAAAAGGTCGAAAATGTCAGCGATCAGTGGGCGCTCAAAACCGTTTGGGGCGTGGGCTACAAATTTGAAGTGAAGTAATTGAGCATGCCGGAAGAAAACAAAGAGAAAAAACAGAAAAAAGGCTGGTTCCTGAAGGCCAGAACGCGCTGCCGCACGATCTACTGGCAGAATTTCCTGCTCACAGCCAGCGTCGTCATGCTGACGCTGGCGCTGCTCGGCAGTGCATTCTTCGCGCTGACATATTCCTATGCCATCGACGAGCGCAGCGAGGCGATGCAGAGCAAGGTGAGCGTCGTTTCGCACATGGTCTCATCTTACATGGAAAGCGGCTCGCTCACAGGACTGCGCGAACTGGCTGATTTTGCCTCCAGCGTAATGGACGCGCAGTTTCTCATCTGCAACGCAGACGGGAACCTGCTGCTGACGACTGACCCCTCGCTCGCCAATCGCGTACTCACCGTGCCGAAGGATGTCTCCGAGGGAGCGATGAGCAGCGAACCATACGCGGTGCGCACCACGCTCGGCAGCATCTATGCGGATACACACTTTGTTGTCGGTGTGCCGATTGAATCCGGCGGCGCGACCGTCGGCTTTGTACTGGCTGTGACCGGCGCACGGGCGCTGACGACGATGTGGCGCACTTTCATCGGGCTTTTCTTTATGACGGCGGTGACGGTGCTGCTGCTCTCCTTCGTTGTGAGCGCGTGGGTCAGTATGCGCCAGTCGCACCCCATTCATGAGATGGCGGAAGCGACCCGCCGCTTTGCCGACGGCAACTTTGATGTGCGCATGCACAACTACGCCGGCGTGACGGAGATCACTGAGCTGGCCGACGCCTTCAACAACATGGCCGACTCCCTCCAGGAAACGGAGCGACAGCGCCGCGAGTTCATCGCCAACGTTTCCCACGAGCTCAAGACCCCGATGACGACCATCGCCGGCTATACGGACGGCATTCTCGACGGCACGATCCCGCCCGAGCAGGAGAAGGAATATCTGCGCATCATTTCGGACGAATCGCGGCGCCTGTCCCGTCTTGTGCGCCGCATGCTTGAGGTCTCGCAGCTCCAGTCGCGCGATCTCAACCGCACGAAAGCGCCGTTCGACGTGTGCGAGAGCATGCGCCGCGTGCTCATCTCGATGGAAAAGAAGATCACCGACCGCGGGCTTGATGTGGACGCCGACATTCCCGACAGCGGCATCATGGTGCTCGGCGACAATGACCTCATCACGCAGGTCATCTACAATCTGCTGGAAAACGCGACCAAATTTGCCCGCAAAGGCTCCGCGCTCTACCTCGGTGTGACCACTTCAAACGGCAAAGCGCTTGTTTCCGTGCGCAACGAGGGCGACACCATTCCCGCCGAAGAGATCCCGCTGCTCTTTGAGCGCTTCCACAAGAGCGATAAGTCCCGCTCCGAGGATAAGGACGGCGTGGGGCTCGGGCTCTACGTGGTCAAAACCATTCTCGATCAGCATAAGGAGCACATCGCCGTCACGAGTGAAAACGGCTTGACCACCTTCACCTTTACCGTCACGCTGGCTGGTGGGCAGATCGCCCCCCAGTGAGTCCCCCGACAGGAGAAACAATCACTATGGATCAGGAAAAGCAGAATCTTCCTCAAAGCGGCAGCACCAATGAGCCGCAGGAGGTCGTGCTGCGCTACGAAGCGCGCGTCACTCCCATCGTGGAGCGCTATGTGCAGCCCACGCCGCTGCCCGGACAGCCCAAAGCCGCCGCGCCGCGCAGAAAAAGAAAGGGCCTCAGGATCTTTCTTTTCTGCATGCTCGGTCTGCTCCTCATCAGCGGCGGCATCACGGCCCTGTGCCTCAGCGGTGTGTTCGACAGCCACGACTCCTATTTTGACGATCATTTCGAGCATCGCAATGACGCCGAATCCTATGACAATTCAAACCATGGCGAAACGACCATCAAGCGCCTGCCCAACACCGACAAGGTCAAGCTCCGCTACAGCGAAACGCACGGCGAGGCGCTGAGTATTCAGGAGGTCTATCAGAAGGTCAATCCATCCACCGTCACGGTGTTTGCCTCCATGAGCGACGGCAGCGCCATGGTCGGCACGGGCGTCATTTTCACGTCCGACGGTTATATCCTCACAAACGCGCATGTCATCGCGGGCGGCGCTGAGTGTTATGTCGTACTCGACACAGGCAAGAACTACCGCGCCAGCCTTCTGGGACTGGACGAAGAAAAGGATCTTGCCGTCATCAAGATCGCCGCCAAAGACCTCCCCGCTGCGGAGTTTGGCGATTCCGATGCGCTGACCGTCGGCGATACCGTGTACGCCATCGGCAATCCGCTCGGCGTGGAGCTGCGCGGCACGCTGACCGACGGCATTGTTTCGGCCATCAACCGCGATGTAGACGTTGACGGCATCACAATGACGCTCATTCAGACGAATGCCGCACTCAACAGCGGCAACTCCGGCGGCCCACTCATCAACGTATACGGACAGGTCGTCGGCATCAACACGATGAAGATGGGCTCCTCCTCCACCGTAAGCGTAGAGGGGCTCGGCTTCGCCATTCCCATCGCGTCGACCGCTTACATGATCAATGATCTCATCGCCTACGGTGAGATCCACGGCGAGGTGATGATCGGTGTCTCGGTGCAGATCGCACCCGTCACGCTCGACAGCGGCGAGACTGCGCTGCTCGTCATGGAAGTCACGCCCGGCGGCCCCGGCGACGAAGCCGGTATTCAAAAGGGCGATCTCATTTTGAAGGCAGACGGTGAGGCGCTGACCAAATCCACCGACCTTCTCCGTGTCCGCCGCCGCCACGAAGCGGGCGAAACGCTCAGCCTTCTGGTCGAGCGCGACGGCAGACGCTTCACTGCGGACATTGTTCTGCGGGAAAGCACATCGTAAGTCTTGCAAAGGAGCTGTCATGAAAAAGAAACAGGGCTATGCGCTCGGTTCGCTGCTGCTCGGCGCTGCCTCCTGGCTGTGCCTGCTGGGCCTGCGGCGCATTGAAAAGCGCATGAAAAAGAAACAGGAAAAATGATAGAAAACCACACCGCGGAAGCTCTTCCGCGGTGTGGTTTTTCTTAATTCCTCTGCTCTTCCGGTTTTCAGGGCCTGCTTATGCCTTTTGGATTTTCCGCTGTAATCGAATGCGGTCGGCGATCATGGCAATGAACTCGCTGTTGGTCGGCTTTCCTTTTGTGTTGGAAACCGTATACCCGAAATAGTGCTGGAGCGTTTCAAGGTCTCCGCGATCCCATGCGACTTCGATCGCATGACGCACGGCGCGTTCCACGCGCGAAGGTGTGGTGCTGTAACGGCGCGCGACCTCCGGATAGAGCACCTTCGTCACCGCATTGATCACGTCCATGTCCTGCACCGCAATGACGATCGCCTCGCGCACATACTGGTAGCCCTTGATGTGCGCAGGTACGCCGACCTCGTGGATCACCGCCGTGACCTCGCGTTCAAGTGACTGGGATTCGCTCTCGCTCTCTTCCCCTTCGTTCATCGCGCGGCGCATCTGCTCCAACAGCGAAGCCGTTTCACAGGGCTTAGGCATGAAGAAGGACACGCCGCGGCTCATTGCCTGCGCAACGATCTGGTCGCGATAGAGCGCCGAGACAATCAGGCTCTTCACCTGCACCTTCGCCTTTTCCAGCTGCTCGAGCACGCCGAAGCCGTCCAGTCCCGGCAGCAGCAGATCCATGACAAGGAGCTGTGGTCTCTTCTCCTGCACAAGCTGAGCGGCCGCCAATCCGTCGGCCGCGCTTCCCACTACGTCGAATCCCTCCGCGTTTTCCAATGTCTGCTGCAGTGCCGTGCGAAACTCCTCGTTCGCATCTGCCAATACGACTGTAATCCTGTTCTCCATGTCATCCCGTCCTTTTTACACAAGTTTAGATTGCCGGCCAAGCCGGTCGGCTAAACAGCAAAATATGACGTCTTCATTCTGGCATGGCATAAAGTTAACATATTCGGACAGCGTTTTCAAGCAGTTTTTGTCGAAAATAACTATCTTTTTTGCATTTTTTCCTCTAAAATCAGCTATTTTCACACTTCCTTAACAGAATGCCATCTCTACCGGAGCGGTGGGTTATGCCGTCTGCAATCCGGCGGCAGCAAGCATATTTTCAATAAAAATGCCATAACCTCTTGTCGGGTCGTCCAATAAAACATGGGTCACTGCGCCGACGATCTTCCCGTCTTTTAAAACAACACTCCCACTCATTCCCGGTACTATGCCGCCGGTCTGCGCAAGCAGCGCCTCATCCGTCACGTGCAGCAAAAAGTTGCGCGTGCTGCCGGAAGACGAGTAGATCTTTTCGATCTCAATGTCGTATGCGCGTGTTTCTTTGCCCTCCACGGTTGCAAGGATCTGCGCTTTTCCGGTTTTTCGCTCGCTTTTTCCGGCAATGGGCAGCGCCTGCGTGCGAAGCTTCTCTGCGTCCTCGGCGGAAAGCTTTCCAAAAATGCCGCTCTCGGTATTGGCAAAAAGCGTACCGCTGTCACGCGTCAGGTCAAAATCGCCCTTGAGTTCTCCCGGCGCGGCGCGCTCGCCTCGTTTCACCGCCTTGACCGATGCGTCCATGATACTGCCGTGGTCGAGCGGCAGGAGCTTTCCTGTATCCGCATCTGTCACGCCGTGTCCCAGTGCGCCGAAAATGCCGCTCTCCGGGTCGTAAAAGGTCATCGTGCCGATGCCCGCCATGCTGTCGCGCACCCATGCGCCGAGGCGGTAATCACCGCTTTCGTCCTTCTCCGGCGCTGCGCACAACTCCAGCGTGCGGCTGCCGCGCTTGACGGTCAAAGCCGCAGCGTCCGCGCCGTTTTCTGCCAGAAGCTGACGAAATTCTTCGATCGTATCAAGCTCCTGTCCACCGACAGCGGTGATCACGTCGCCCTCTTTCAGCCCACAAGCCTTTGCAGGGCTTTCTCCATCGGAAAGGCCGACGACGAGCACGCCGTCAGAAAAGAGCTTCACGCCGATGACCTGTCCCACGGGGATCAGCTCGCTGACCGTCCGTTCCGCCGCCTGCGCAGACGGCAGCATGAGCGCGGCGACGGCAAAAAATCCCAGCAGGATCGCCGCCGCGCGCTTTCCGATGCAATGCGTTCCATCCATTCTCTCACCCCTTCAAAAAATGAGAGCGGGCGGCGCGTCCTGTGCGCGCAAGAAAGCAGCCGCCCGCTCACGCCGGCATTTTCTGTCTTTTTCTTTCTTTTTTCGTCCGGCGCATTTACTTTCTGCGCTTCGGGCAAAATTAAAAGGTGCAAAATTTTGATGCGTTGGCACCGGCATCTGAAAAAAGCAGGGCATTTGAGGGCAAAAAAATTCCGCAGACCAAAGTCTGCGGAATTTTGGAAATATTTTCGTTAGCGCTCGCGGTTGAAAATCTTGAAGATATCGTCGAACGGGTCGGGCTCAGCTTCGTGCTTTGCCTCTTCCTCTGCCTTTTCCTTATCGAAATCGAGCGGGGTAAGACCGGCAGCAGCCTCGCCGCTCTGCTCCGCCTGACCCTTTTCCTTGTTGAAGTCAAGCGCACCGGGCGCCTTGTCAAAGCCCGTGGCGATCACGGTGACGCGGATCTCATCGTCGAGCGTTTCGTCGAACGTAGCGCCGAAGATGGTGAGCGCATCGGGATGCACGGCATCCTGCACGAGGGACGCCGCCTGCTCGACCTCGTCGAGACCGATGTCCATCGAGCCGGTGACGTTGATGAGCACGCCGTGCGCGCCGTTGATGGAGGTCTCCAGCAGCGGGGAGGAGATCGCCATGCGCGCAGCTTCCTCGGCCTTGTTCTTGCCTGCGGCGCGGCCAACGCCCATGTGGGCAAGGCCCGCGTCCTTCATGATGGCGGTCACATCGGCAAAGTCGAGGTTGATGAAGCCCGTGTCGCGGATGAGGTCAGAAATGCTCTGCACCGCCTGACGCAGCACATCGTCTGCGATCTCAAAAGCGTTGGCAAAGGTGATCTTCTGATCGGTTGCATGCTTGAGCCGCTCGTTTGGAATGATAACGAGCGAGTCGACCTTGGTCTTGAGTTCATTGATGCCCGCTTCCGCCTGCGTCATACGGCGGCGGCCTTCAAAGCCGAAGGGCTTCGTCACAACGCCGACGGTCAGAATGCCCGCCTCGCGCGCGATCTCGGCAACGATGGGCGCGCCGCCCGTGCCGGTGCCGCCGCCCATGCCGGCGGTGATGAAGACCATATCCGTGTCCTCCAGCGCCTTGGCGATCTGGTTGCGGCTCTCTTCGGCGCTCTTGCGGCCGACCTCAGGATCAGAGCCTGCGCCCTGACCGTGCGTCAGCTTCTCGCCGATCTGGATCTTATCGGTAGCGGCGGAAACATTGAGCGCCTGCTTATCTGTGTTGACTGCGACAAAATCCACGCCGCGCGCACCGGTGCGCACCATGCGGTTAACAACGTTGTTGCCGCCGCCGCCAACGCCGATGACCTTGATCTTCACTACGTTCTCGGGGCCGGTTTCCAATCCGAATGCCATGTCGGTTCCTCCTGCAATCTGTTGTATGGGCAAAGCGCCTGACGATGCAAGCGCTACAATATCAGGTATTTGTTATCTTCATCATTGTATTACGGTTTTCCCGCGGGGTCAATAGCAATCGGTCATTTCAGAAAAACTTTTTTACGTCAACCTATGCTTTCTCACTCCGGGATAAAGTTGGCCTTGCCCTCCATCATCAGATTGATGGTTCCCTTCTGGTTATCCTCGAGTTCACCCACCACTGTGCGCACATTTTCGAGCTTGTAGGCAATGTCCGCATCCCACGGCATCTTGACGGTAAAGCGGCCAAGATAAGTAAAGGTGATCGCCGTGCCGTCGCTCAAATCGACCTCGCCGATCATGGACATAAGCTGCTTATCCTCCGCCGTGCGCAGCAGCGCAAGGAGCCGCTCGAATTTGTACGAATCTTCTTCCGCAAACATCGCCTGCGCACCGACCTCCGGCGCGACAAGCGCGCAGCCTGTCACGCGCGCGCAGCCCTCGGGGATCTGCGCGGTGCGCTCAAGGAGCTTTCCCTCGTCGCTCATCAGCCACGTGCCGTCATTCTCTGTCAGCGCAGCAGACGCCGCGCACTCCGTTACCGTCAAGATAAGTGCATCAGGATATTTGCGGTTGATGCTGACGGTCTCCACATAAGGGAGCGCATCGAAAATAGCCTGTTTGACCTTATATTTGTTCAGCAGCACAAGGTTCTGTTCCCTCTGCACGCCGGCCGCCTCAATGAGCTGCTCCTTCGTATAGCGCTCGTTGCCTTCCACCACGATCAGGTCGATGCGGAAGAACATCGTCAGCGCGCCGAGAAATGCAGCGATCACGACTGCCAGGCACAAAAGTCTCAGCGGGAAAGGTGCTCTTCCCCGCCTGCGCCGCCTGTTTCTTCGCTTTGACGCCATAGTTTTCCTGCCTTTTTCTTCATTTGCTTATGGATCCGTTTCCCGCCGCACATGCGCGCCCAGCGCGCCGAGGCTCTCCTCGATGCGCTCGTATCCGCGGTCGATATGCTCGATGCGTGAAATGCGCGTCAGCCCCTCGGCCTGAAGTCCCGCGATAACGAGTGCCGCGCCCGCACGAAGGTCGGTGCACTTGACGCGTGCGCCGTGCAGGTGCTCGCGCCCCGTGACCACAGCAACGCGTCCCGCAACGCGCACCTCCGCGCCCATGCGCGCAAGCTCATCGACATGGCGGTAACGGTTTTCAAAAATATTCTCTACAAAAACGGTGCTGCCTTCACTCTTGAGAAGAGCCGCCATCAGCACAGGCTGGGCGTCGGTCGGAAAGCCCGGATAGGGCGCTGTGCGCACCGGACGAATGGACTTGAGAACGCCGCTGCTGCGGAGAAACACCTCGTTCTCTTCGCTCCTGACAAGGCAGCCAGCCTCGCTCAGCGCGCCGGATACGGTCGAAAGCGGCCGCGTTTCAACGCCGCAAAGGCGCACCTCGCCCCCGCAGCAGGCCGCAGCGCAGAGATAAGTCGCCCCCACAATGCGGTCGGCAATGATGCGATATGTCCCGCCGTGCAGCACGCGTTTTCCCTCCACCGTGATGATCGAGCCGCCCGCACCGCGGACATTGCCGCCCATCGCGTTGATAAAATTCTGCAAATCGACGATCTCCGGCTCGCGCGCGGCGTTGTAGATTGTCGTCACACCGTCTGCGCCGCAGGCGCAGAGGAGCGCGTTTTCCGTCGCGCCAACGCTCGGCATGGGTAAGTACACATCGCTCCCGAGAAGCCTTCCGCCGCGGCATTTGAGTTCGCCGCCCGTTTCCCTGATCTCCGCGCCCAGCGCGCGCAGCGCACCGAGGTGCAGGTCGATGGGGCGCGGCCCCAGCTCACAGCCGCCGGGATAGCAGATCGTCGCTTCCTTGCAGCGCGCTAAGATCGCGCCGAGAAAAATGACCGACGAGCGCATCTCGCGCATCAGTGCGTCGGGCACTGTGCAGCGATCCATGCGTGCCGTATCCACCACAAGGGCGCCGCCCTCCCAGTGCGTACAGCAGCCCAGGTGCCGCAAAATGGCAACGGACGCCTCCACATCGCGCAGCTTCGGACAGTTTTCGATCACGCAGGTATCCGCGCACAAAAGCGTTGCCGCCAGGATCGGCAGCACGCTGTTTTTCGAGCCTTGTATCGTCAGTTCCCCGTACAGGCGCTCTCCGCCCTCTACCAACAGCTCACACATGGCATTCCCTCCCGCAAGCACATTACTTTTCCATCGTATGCTTTTGTGGGGAATGGGTGACTGCCGGCTTCCGCAGAGCAATAGTAGTTCATTTTCAGTATAGTCATTTTCACGCGGCGCGTCAACTTTTTTTTGCCTTGCTTTCCTAAGCGCTTTATGGCAGAATAAAGAAAATACTGTTTTCAGTCCGAAGGGAGTTTTCCACATGAAAAAACCGCTCAAGATCGCACTCTATGCGCTCTTGGCGCTCGTTCTGATCGTCCTTGCCTACGTCATCTATGTCTTCGCCGCTTACTACCGCGTGGAAGACTATCAATCGCTCGACGTGGTGCGCACCACCTGCGAGTCTCCCGTCCCCATGGAGGACGCGGCCGAGACGGACGTCACCTACCGCATCTCTTCTGCCAATGTGGGCTTTGGTGCCTACAGCGACGATTACAGCTTCTTCATGGACGGCGGCATGGAGAGCCGCGCCCGCAGCGCCGAGGCTGTTGATGAAAACATGCGCGGCGAGGCTTCGCTCGTCAAGGCTCTCTCGCCCGATTTTGCCCTCTTTCAGGAGGTCGACATCGACGGTACGCGCAGCTGGCACGTTCCCGAGGACGCCTATCTCCGCGACGCGATGGCGGGCCGCGAGTTCGACGAGGTCTATGCGCAGAATTACGACAGCCCCTATCTCTTCTACCCCTTCCTCTCCCCGCACGGGGCAAACAGGGCAGGCATCATCACCTATTCTACCTTGCCCATCTCGTCCGCCATTCGCCGCTCGCTCCCCATCGAGCAGGGCTTTATGAAGCTCGTCGACCTTGACCGCTGCTACTCTGTCAGCCGCATCTCGATGGCAAACGGGAAAGAGTTCGTGCTCTATAACCTCCACCTTTCCGCCTACACCTCCGACGGCACCATCGCGACCGAGCAGCTTGAGATGCTCTGCGCCGATATGCTCGCGGAGTACGAAAGCGGCAACTACTGCGTTGCCGGCGGTGACTTCAACAAGGATCTGCTCGGTTCTTCCGCTGAAATTTTCGGCGTTACAGGCGGTGAAAACGACACCTGGGCGCAGCCCATTCCCGAGGGGACGATCCCCGACGGGCTCTCCCTTGTCGTGCCGTTTGACGTCGAACACCCCGTCGCCACCTGCCGCACGGCCAACGAACCCTACAACGAGGAGACGACCTTCCGCGTCACGGTGGACGGCTTTCTCGTTTCGGACAATGTTGAGGTGCTCGGCGCGGACGTGGTCGACGCAGGCTACCGCTACTCCGACCACAACCCCATCTACATGGACTTTATCCTCAAGTCCGAATAAGGAAATAAGTAAAAGGAAGCGAGCCCTTGGCTCGCTTCCTTTTTGTTTTTCTTTTTTACTTGAGCAGCGACATGACCGTATCGTAGATGCGCTTTGTCGCATCGGGAATGCCAAGCGCCGCCATGCTTTTCGACATCGCTTCCATGCGCTGCGGATCGTTCAGAATGCCCGCTGCGGCGGCAAAGAGCTTCTTGCCGTCAAGGCCCTCTTCCGCAAGTACCAGCGCCGCGCCGTGGTCGCCGAGCAGCGCCGCGTTTTTCTCCTGATGGTGGTTCGTCACATTGGGCGAGGGCACCAGGATCGCCGGTACGCCGAGCGCCGTCAGCTCGCTGAGCGTGGACGCGCCCGCGCGGCAGATGACAAGGTCGGCTGCCCGCATGACGCTCGCCATATCGTAGATGTACTCGCGCACATCGAGCGCAGGGTGCTCAGTGATCTCCAGCCCGTCATCATGCATCCACTGCTGCATTGACTTCCAGCAGATCTCACCGACGCCGTGAATGTGGTGGAACGGCTCCTTCGCGCTTTCCAGCGCGAGGAATTCTGCCATCGCGCGGTTCATCGCGCCCGAGCCGAGGCTCCCCCAGAAGGAAACGATCAAAGGCCGGCCGTCGTTCACGCCGAGCGCTTCCTTGGCCTGCTCCTTCGTCTTGATGAAGAAGTCGCCGCGCACGGGCGTGCCGGTCACGACCACTTTTTCCGGGTGCTTGTAGTGCGCGCGGCACTCTTCAAAACCGACCATGATGCGCTCGCAATGAGACTCCAGCTGCCGCGTTGTCAGGCCCGGCACAATGTTTGACTCGTGCACCGCCGTCGGAATGCCCGCCTTCGCACCGTAGCGCACGAGCGGATAGCTCGCATAGCCGCCGGTACCGACGATGAGATCGGGGCGAAAATCCTTCAAAATGGCGTTTGCCTCGCGCTCGGCGTGGGCGAGGTTTTTGAGCGAGACAAGGTTATGCCGGATCTCCGCAGGCCTGAACGAGCGGTGAAACGAAGAGATGTTCACCGTGCGGAAGGGGTAATCCGTGTGCGCGATCAAGTCGCGCTCCAGTCCGCGCTCCGCGCCGACGAATAAGATCTCCGTGCTTGCGTCCTTCTCGCGCAGATAGCCCGCGAGCGCGAGCGCGGGATTGACGTGCCCCGCCGTACCGCCGCAGGTAAAGATCACTTTCATGCCTTTTCTCCTTTCTGCGCTAACGCATCTGGCGCGAAACGCTCAATACGATGCCGACCTCGGCAAGCTGCACGGCGAGCGCCGTGCCGCCGTAACTGAAAAACGGCAGGGAAATGCCCGTATTCGGGATCAGATTCGACACGACCGCGATGTTGAGAAATACCTGAAGCGCGATCTGCGTTGTCACGCCGACGCCAAGAAGGCTTCCGAAGCGGTCGCGTGCGTGCAGAGCGATCCAGTAGCCGCGGATGATGAGCAGCGCGAACATGGCCATGATGATCGTCGCGCCGACCAAACCAAGCTCTTCGCAGATGATGGCGAAGATGAAATCGTTGTGCTCTTCGGGCAGGAAGAGGAACTTCTGCCGGCTCTTGCCGAGTCCTACGCCGAACAGGCCGCCCGAGCCGATGGAAAGCAGGCTCTGGCGGATCTGGTAGCCCTTGTCACGCATCCACTCTTCGTTGAACGGGTCGAGCCAGATGCTGATTCGGCTCGAGTTGTAGGTGATAAGTCCTGTTGCAAAGGCGTACGCTACAAAGGCAACGACCACAAAGCCGGCAAACACCCAGTAGTTGCGAATGCCGCCGACGTACATCATCACCGCGCCGATGCCAAGCAGCAGCACCATGCCGGAAAGGTGCGGCTCCAATCCCATGAGAACGGCAATCATGGCAAGGATCCCCGCATAGGGGAGGATCCCTTCGCGGAAGGTGGCCATTCGGTCTCTCTTTTTTGAAATGCTGTCGGCAAAGTAGAGGATCACGCCGACCTTGGCAAGCTCGGAAGGCTGAAACTGGAGGGGGCCCATACGGATCCAGCGCTGTGCGCCGTGCGTCAGTTTACCCGTACCGACGCCGGGGATCAAAACGATCACCAGCAAAATGATCGAACCGATCAGCGCGATGCGCGCCGCGCCGCGGAATCGTTCATAGTTGGTCTTACCGATGATGGCCATCGCCACAATACCGACCACCGCAAACAGGCCCTGACGAATCAGGTAGTAGGCCGGGTTGCCCTTTTCGTAGTAGGCGGATGGAAAGCTTGCGGAGAACAGCATGATGAGTCCCACGCCCACGAGCATGAGCACCAGAAGAAGATAGGGAAGATCCAGCGGCCCGCGGCCCGCTTCGCGCGCCGCTGCCTCGATGGCTTTCGCGCGCTCGCGCTGCTCCTGCCGCAGCAGGCGCTCCTCCTTGGTCATGTGCTCTCCCCCTTTCATTCGACTCAAAATTGTGCAGCGCGCAATTTTGAGCGCCATTTAAGTGTCACATGCTTTGCCGCCCGCAGGCGGAAAGCAAACCAAATCTGTCGCGGAGCACTGTTACCGTTGCGGCGTTGTGCCCCTGCCCCTTTGCCGCCCGCAGGCGGCAAATAAACTAAATCCGTCGCGGAGGACGACATGCGCGTCCGCAGCGACACTTTACAGTGTGCGGCACGGTGAGTGGCGCACACTGCAACCCTCTCAAAATCGTGCCCTGCACGATTTTGAATATCTTAAAAATGAAATCGGTTCATGACGCCGAATATCGCTGCGATGCAGCCCAGCAGACTCACGCTCGTAAAGATAGCGACGAGCTTCACTTCACTCCAGCCGCAAAGCTCAAAGTGGTGGTGCAGCGGCGCCATTTTGAACAGGCGCTTGCCGTGTGTCGCCTTGAAGTAGCCGACCTGCAAAATATCGGAAAGCGTCTCGCAGATGTAAACAAAGCCGACAGGGATCAGCACGAGCGGCATATCATAGGCAAAGGCCAGCGCCGCCACCGTACCGCCGAGAAACAGCGAGCCAGTATCGCCCATGAAAACCTTGGCCGGGTGGAAATTATAGATAAGGAAGCCGAGCAAACCGCCGACGAGCGCCGCGGAATAAATGCCGAGCTGGTCATAGCCTTTCCACCAGATGGAAAGCACCGCAAAGAAGAGTCCCACCGGCACCGTCACGCTGCCGGCCAGGCCGTCGATACCGTCGGTGATGTTGACGGCGTTGACCGTACCCACGATGACAAAGGCCGCAAACACCATGTAGACCGGCCAGCTCATCACAAAGCTCTTGTTAAAAAACGGCACATAGAGGTTCGGCGTCAGCATACCCTCAAAGCGCATCAGGCAGAGGAACGCAACCGCCGCGGCGAGCTGCAGCAGGAACTTCTGAATGGCGGTCAGGCCGAGATTCTGCTTGTGCTTCACCTTTTCAAAGTCGTCTAAAAAGCCGATGACGCCGAAGATGAGCGCAAAGGCAAAGATATAAAGGTGCTTGAGATCTCCCGCCATCATGCCCTTCCAGCCGCAGACAAGAATGGACACCAGAATGCCGAGAATGAACATCAGTCCGCCCATCGTCGGCGTGCCGGCCTTTCCGGCGTGCCAGGTGGGGCCGTCCTCGCGGATGCTCTGTCCCGCTTTCAGCTTGCGCAGCTCAGGAACCAGAAACTTTCCCGTGATCGCGGAGACCGCGAAGCTCAGTATGCAGGCAATGATGATCTTCATATTCGTTTTCCTTCGCCGCCGCAGCGGCTTCCTTCCTTTGTACTTGCGCGAACATCTCGCGCACAACCTCCCTCTCGTCGAGGTGGTATTTTGTCGTTCCGATCTCCTGATCGGTCTCGTGTCCCTTTCCGCAGAGGACGAGCACATCGCCCGCCTTCGCCTCGCACAGCGCAAAGCCGATGGCCTTGCGCCGGTCTTCCACGACGGCAAACGGCGTTTTGCTCTCCAAAAGCGCGGGCAGAATGTCGCGCAGGATCGCGTAGGGATCTTCGGTGCGTGGATTGTCGCTCGTGAGAACGACAAAGTCCGAAAGCGCCGCAGCAATGCGTCCCATGCGGGGACGCTTCGATTTGTCGCGGTCTCCCCCGCAGCCAAAAAGTGCGATCACGCGCCCGTCGGCAAAGCCGCAGACGGTGGAAAGGATATTTTTCAGTCCGTCCGGCGTGTGGGCATAGTCGATGATAACGGTAAACGGTGCAGAAAGCGGCACGACCTCGCATCGGCCCTTCACGCCGATGCAGCCTTGCAGCGCTTCCGCGAGCGCATGCAGCGGCACGCCGAGCGCCTGCACGGCGCAGAGCGCCGCAAGCGCATTATAGAGCGAAAAGCCGCCGGGAATGCCGATTCTTGTCTCCTCATGGTCAAGATCGGTGCAGGCGGTAAAGCGCACACCGTCATTTTCGTAGCGGGCGCGCCAGCCGACAAGATCGTTCGTCATATCCTGCCCGAATGTCACACTTTCGCCCGCAAAGCGAGCGAGCAGCCGCTCCGTCCACGGATCGTCGCCATTGACACAGGCGATGTCGCACTGGTCGAAAAGGCGCGCTTTTGCCTCGCAATAGGCTTCCATCGTGCCGTGATAGTCGAGGTGATCCTGCGTCAGATTCGTAAAAACGCCGACGCGAAAGCGGATCCCCTCCACCCTTTTTTGCATCAGCGCATGGGAGGAGACCTCCATCACCGCGTAAGTACAGCCCGCATCGACCATCTGGGCGAGCAGGCGCTGCAAGGTCAGCGCGTCGGGCGTGGTGCGCTCTGCCGGAACGGCACATTCTCCGATCAGGTTCTGATTCGTGCCGATGAGTCCGACCTTCGCGCCCTTCGTGCGCTCCAGCAGCTGCTTGATCAGACAGGTCGTGGTTGTTTTGCCGTTCGTGCCGGTCACGCCGACCACGGTGAGTTTTCCCGCCGGAGTACCATACCATACCGCCGCGCAAAGCGCAAGCGCTTTGT
>PPYE01275182.1_pt1 | contig 73782 bp, 71 predicted proteins | sample 1559881 | NCBI WGS metagenome assembly PPYE01 (sample SAMN08240022, study PRJNA423297) | Human gut metagenome, whole genome shotgun sequencing project. | reverse complement strand
CGCCAAGCAGGCCGCTGCCGACAAGGCAACGGAAGAGCGGCATCGCCGCTTCCTGCTTGGCAAGAAGGCAGCCCGCACCATCAAGATGGAAAATGGCATCGTCATCGTCGAAGCCGGCGCGGACATCACCGAGGAAGTCCTCCAAAAGGCAAAGCTTGCGAACAAATTCATCGAACTCTCCATGAACGTGCAGTAAAAAGGCATAAGAAGGGGCATAGCCCGTGGTGCGGCTATGCCTCTTTCTTATGCTTTCCATGGATTCTCGGATTTTCGGGAGTGAAGCTCAGAGATCTTCGGCGCGGATATCCGCCATGCGGCCAACGATGCGGTCAGCGCCCGTGAGATCCTGCACGCCGGAGTTCGGATTGCGGTACGCGATGACGCGCATGCCCGCGCGCTTCGCCGCCATGATGCCCGCCGCCGTATCCTCGAGCACCATGCAGTCCTTCGGCGCGATCCCGAGGCGCTCGGCGCTCATGCGGTAGATCGCGGGATCCGGCTTGCTCGCGGGGAGCGTGCTGCCAGAGATTGCCGACGCAAAGAAGCGGCGTATCGCGAAACGGTCGAGCACCGTCTCCATCACGCGTTCCCACGACGACGTCGCGAGCGCGAGCGGCAGCCCTGCCGCGTGAAGGCGGTGGATGAGCTCGACCGCGCCCTCGATGGGCGCGACTTCGCCGCGCTCGAATGCCGCAAGGTAGCGTTCGTGCTTATAGCGCACGACGGTATCGAGGTCGAGATCGCTGCGCCCGTTCTCGCGCAGGAGATCGCCGAAGAGCTCGCGGCTCGTACGCCCCATGTAGCGGCTGAACCGCTTCTCGTCGAAATGCAGCCCAAAGTGCGCGAACGTATCGCGCTTGACGCGAATGTGGATCGGCTCGCTGTCGATGATGACGCCGTCCATATCGAAAATAAATGCCTTTGTCTTCATGCGTCTCTCAGTACCAGCGTGTAAGCGGAAGGTCGTTGTTGTTGCCCTTCGTCATCAGAATCTGATGCAGGTCGATGTTGCCGACGTAGAACGAGGCGGCGCAGCCGCAGAGGTAGAGATCCCACATGCGGACGAACTCCGTGCCGCGCGCGGCTTCCACCTGCGGCTTTGCCTTTTGGAAGTTGCCGTACCAGTGCATCAGCGTCTTGTAGTAATGGCGGCGCAGGCTCTCGACATCGATGACGCGGAACTTCTCATCGTAGGCGATGTGAATGATCTCACGCAGCGACGGAAGCGTCCCGCCGGGGAAAATGTACTTGCGCGTCCACGCGCTCGTCGCGCGCTCGTCCTGTCCGCTGATGTAGTGGAGGAGGAACAGCCCGCCGTCCTTCAGCATATCGCTCGCATCGCCCATGTAGACGGGAAAGTTCGGACGGCCGACGTGCTCGATCATGCCGACGCTGACAATGCGGTCAAATGTCTTGCCGCTCCGGGCGACATCGCGGTAGTCGATGAGATCGATCGTCACGAGATCCTGAAGGCCGAGTGTTTCGATGCGCCTCTGCGCCTCTGCCCACTGCTCTTTCGACAGCGTGCAGCCATAGCCTTTGACGCCGTATTTCTGCGCCGCCTCGATGAGGAGGAAGCCCCAGCCGCAGCCGATGTCGAGGAGTGTCATGCCCTTTTTCAAATAGAGTTTCTCGAGAATGTAGTCGACCTTTTGGTGCTGCGCCGTAAAGAGGTCATCGTCCTCCTTCTTGAAGTACGCGCAGGAGTAGCTCATCGTCTTGTCAAGCCAGAGCTTGAAAAAGTCGTTGCCGAGGTCGTAATGCGAAGCGACCTGCTCCTTCTGATCGCTCTTCTTCGTGCTTGCGTGGAAGAGTTTCGACAGGGCGCTGCGATCGATGCTGTCCTTGCTGAAATGGGGGAGCAGGACGCAAAGCGCCGTAAAGAGATCGCCCTCGATATCGATGTCGCCGCGCATGTACGCTTCGCCCATCGCGAGCTCTGCGCTCGTCAGAAGCTCTTTCTTCGGAATGTCCTGTTTCACATGGATCGTGAAAAGCGGCTCCCCCGCGCCGATCGTATACGTCTTGTCGCGCAGGCGCACGCAGAAGCAGGCATCGCTGAACCGCTCCAAATAGTGGATCAAGAAGCTTTCGAGCAAATGTGTGAATGGCATAGTGACCTTCCTTTCGCCCAAGACCCGCCGGCAAATCCGGGTCTGTATGAAACCATTCTTATTATAGCATGTTTCCCTTAAAAACAGATAAAAAGCCCCGACAGGCAGAATCTCCTGTCGAGGCTTCTCCGTGCGATGCGTCCGCCGCAGCTCTTAAAGGCCGTTTAGGCGAGCGCCTGCGCCTCCGTGTTCTGGACGTAGACTTCCTTGATCCCGGTCGGCGCTGCGCCGTTCACGAGGATCGCCTGCTTCGCGATGATCTCGTTGAGGCACGTCTCGACCTCCGCCTTCGTGAGTCCCGTCTTCGGGGAAGCAAGCGAGAGCGTCACCGTCTTCTTTTCATCGAGCTTCATGACCATTTTGAGTGTAGACTTCATCTTTCATTCTCCTTTCCAAAATCCGTTCCAGTTCCGAGCAGCATGCGAGCAGCTCAGCCCGCGATGATGCTCGCAGCGTCCTGCCGGACGATGCCGCCGACTTCCTCGGATTGCAGGGCGGCGAGCTTGTTTCCGATCGAGAGGAAATCCTCGTCCGTGAGCGCGGGGTTCACGTTCGTGAACGTGCGCTGCTTGTACGTCGCCTTGCCCGCGGCATTCATGCCTGCCGCGATCTTGATCACGAGCTTGCTCGTTGCTCCTTTGCGCGTTGCCATAGTACCTACTCCCTTTCTCTTTTCGTGTTGGTCCTTCTTGGGACTGCCGGCCGTCCCCGCAGGGGCATCGGGCTCCTTTGCCCGTCTCTTGCCTCCTGACACCAATGTACCTGCACGATAGGCACCGTCTTGCAACGCGCGACGGAAAAATTTTGGAAAAAGCCTGCGTGAATGCGCTAAAAGGATGCCGCCATGAGGCGTTCCTCTTCCTGCAGCCGCGCGCGCAGGCGAAGGAGCGCGCACACGTGCAGGTAATCGCCGTAACTTAGGTGCGCCTCATTGCGCTCGACCGTCCAGAACGATGCGATGCGCATGCCGTTTGCGAGGGTGAGCGCGGACTTCGCGCGCCCCTCCGATAGCGGCGCGAGCTGCACGGGGCGGCTCGCGTTGACATAGCCGAGCGTGCCGCGCTCGCCGTCCGCCTCGCGTACCTGCGTCGGTACGAGGATGAGCCACGGCGCGAGCATGACCGTCAGATTGCGCCGCGCGTTCTGCCCTGCTTTCCGCCTGCCCACCATGCCGCGGATACGCGCGAAGTGCGCCTTTTTGATGAGCGCGAGCGTGCGCCCCTCGCGCGCCGCGTAGTAGCGCAGGACGTACGAGACGCAGTTCGGCACCCAAAACGCCGCCCGCCGTGCGATGATGCGCGTGCCGTTCTCGCCTGCCGTGCCGCTCTCGGGCAGGATGGCAAGGAGCTCTTCTTCCTTCGGCATGGGGTACTTCTCCAACTGATTTTCCATTTGATCCTCCTAATCTCCCTGACCCCTAAAGCACGAAATTTCCTTAGGCCTATTATAGAACATACGTTTCAGTAAAGCAATCCCAGATTTGCCTTGGATTAAAGATTCTCGAACAAAACGAAGCCCATGCTTCCTTGAAATTTCCGAATCCGCCGCGATACGGCAAAAATCCACGCCCCTAGCCCCCCATTCCATCCGGTTCTCCCTCGCCTGCGGCGCGATTGTGCATTCGCGCCGCCCTCCGATCTTCGCTAAAATGCGAACTGCATTCGTTTTGCAAGGGAAAGGAGTGGTTTTCATGAAAAACGAAATCGTGCGCGGCGAAGCGGGAAGCATCCTGCCGACGGAGGCAGAAAACGCTTGGATCCGCCGCGCGGCAGCGGGTGACCGCGCCGCACAGGAGCGCCTGCTCGCGCAGTACGAGGGGCTCATCGTCAAGGAGTCGCGTCAGCCCTACCTGCGCGCCGCGCTCGCCGCCGACGCGCCGAGCATCGCGCGGCTTGCGTTCCTTGAGGCGATCCGCGACTTCGATGCGAGCCGCGGCGTACACTTCGCCGCCTTTGCCGCGAGCCGCGTCCACGCGGCACTCTACAACGCGTTTCGCCGCGCGCGAAAGCTTTGGGAACGGGAGACGCACCCCGATCAGAACGCAGATGCGGGCAGCTTTTGGGAGCGATACAGCGGCGCGGCGGATCGCGCGGATGCCGAGGACGAGCGGACGTGCCGCAGGATCGTCCTGCAGCAGGCGATCGCGACGCTTTCCGAGCGCGAGAAGAAGATTCTGCGCCTCCTCTACTTTGAGGACATGAAGGTGACGAAGCTCGCTGAGCTGCTGCATGTCACGCATCAGGCGGTATCCTTCGCAAAGAAAAAGATCCTCAGAAAACTGAGGACCTTCATGGAAGACGGCAAAGCGGCGCCTGCCTATTGACCGGATGGGGAAGCGATGCACGGTCGCTTCCAAAGCGAGGCGTCCGCGTATATCCATTGCGGTGTCCCTTTGATGCGGACACCCGATTCCGGCAGATGCAGGTCACGCGTTTGCTTCGGCTTTGCGCGCTCTGCTGCGGCGCATCTGAATCGCGAGGATGATGGCGAAGAGGACGAATCCCGGAACGTCCGTCCCGATGCCCGGCTTGATGAGCAGGAGTCCGGCGATGATGAGCACGATGCGCTCGATGCGCGTCGCCTTGTCGGCGAGGAAGCCGATGAGCGCCGAAGAGAGCGCGATCATGCCGACGAGCGCCGTCACCGTCGTCGTGATGAGATTCAGTGCCGTCGCATCGATCATGAGGAGGTTCGGCGACAGCACAAACATATACGGAATGATGAACGCCGCGATCGCAAGTTTCGAGGCGTTTATTCCCGTGCGCAGGGGATTGCCGCCCGCGATGCCGGCTCCCGCGAACGCCGCGAGCGCGACGGGCGGCGTCACGTCGGCGATGATGCCGAAGTAGAAGACGAACATGTGCGCGCACAGGACGGGAACGCCCATCTGGATGATCGCGGGCGCGGCGATCGTCGACGTGATGACGTAGTTCGCCGTCGTCGGCACGCCCATACCGAGGATGATCGCCGTGATCATCGTGAAGAACATCGTCGGGAGCAGCATGCCGCCCGAGAGGTCGAGAAGCCCCGACGCGAGCTTCAGCCCGACGCCCGTCTTCGTGACGACGCCGATGACGATGCCCGCCGCCGCGCAGGCGACGAGGACGGAGAGGACGCCGCGCGCGCCGCGCTCAAGCCCCATGACGATCTCGAGGGGCTTCATGCGCGTCGACTTCCGAATCATCGAGCAGAGGATCGAGAGGATGATGGCGAAGAGCGCCGCACGCATCGGCGTGTAGCCCGCGACGAGGAGATAGACGATGACGATGAGCGGCAGTGCGAGATGCCCGCGCTCCTTCAGGATCGTGGATAGCTTCGGCAGCTCGCTGCGCGGGATGCCTTTCAGATTCTCGCGCTTCGCCTCGAAGTGGACGCCGAGCCATACGCCGGCAAAGTAGAGCAGGGCAGGAATGACCGCCGCCTTGACGATTTCGATGTAGGGAACGCCGACGAACTCCGCCATGAGGAACGCCGCCGCCCCCATGACGGGCGGCATGAGCTGTCCGCCTGTGGACGCCGCCGCCTCGACCGCGCCCGCAAAATTCTTGTGATAGCCGAGCTTTTTCATCATGGGGATCGTCAAGGAACCCGTGCCGACGACATTGGCGACCGAGCTTCCGGAGACCGTGCCCATGAGTCCCGACGAGAGCACGGCGACCTTCGCCGGGCCGCCGCTCGCCCAGCCCGCAATGCTGTTCGCGAGGTCGATGAAGAACTTGCCGAGCCCCGTCGACTCAAGGTAAGCGCCGAAGAGGATGAAGAGGAAGATAAACGTCGAAGAGACGCCGAGCGGGATGCCGAAGACGCCTTCCGTCGTGAAGTAGAGATGGCCGACGAGCTGCGAGAGCGTAAGCCCGCGGTGCGCGAGCACGCCGGGCATATAAGGGCCGACGAACGCATAGAGGAGGAATGCGAGCACGACGCAGACCATCGGAAGCCCGACGACGCGGCGCGCCGCCTCGATGACGAGCACGATGCCGACCGTGCCGATCACGAGATCGGTGCCTGACACGAGTCCCGAGCGCAGGACGAGGCTCTGGTACGCGATGACGATGTAGGCGGGCGCTGCTGCGCCGAGGATCGCGAGCACGAGATCCAAGGGATGCAGCTTATGGCGCGACCACGATTTGCGCGTCGGATAGAGCAAAAAGACGAGGCACAGCCCGAATCCCAAATGGACCGCGCGCTGGAGCTGCGCATCGAGCACGCCGAATATCGCCGTGTAGAGCTGGAATACGGAGAACGCGATGGCAAGCGCCGTGACGATCTTCGCCATCACGCCATGGTACATCATGGTGTCCGATTCCCGGTCGTACTGTTTCAGAATATCGTCCGCCGAAGCAGTTGGCTTGTCTTGCATAAACAACATTCCCTCCTGGAAACTAGAAAACTAGAACATCACGCGCCAAAGCGGGCGCACGGAAAGATCGATCCGCGTCCCCGGCGCCCAGCGCTCGTATAGGGCGAGCACGCGCTTTGCGCCGCCCGCGCCAAGCGTGAGCACAAGATGCGTTCCGACGCCCGTACGCAGCGAGAGCGCCGGAAAATGGCGGTTCATGCGGTCAAAGACAAAATCGTCGCCCTCGCGGCGAAAGCGCCCTTCCTCCGCGAGGAACGGCAGTCCGACGCCGAACGACTGGTAGCGCGTCGAGTCGAGCGTAAAGCCGCCGTCCTCAATGCGCAGGTTCTCCTCGACGGGCGTCTTCTGCACCGAGTGGATGAAGCGAACCGAAAGCGGGAAGCCCGCCTGCGCGGGGGCGAGCGCGATGCGCTCGCCGTTTGCCGTGACGAGAAGGCACGGCTCGAGGAGGATCTGCGCGGCGGCAAGCAGGATGCCTGCCGCCGTGAGCAGAACCGAAATGCGAATCCGAACCATAGTCCACCAATCCTGCGAGATCCTAAGCGCAATCGCTTCGGTCAGGAAAAGCAATAGCCTTCCTCCTGCGAGGAAGGCTGCATTGCCTTCACATGTTCCCGAATGCCGGCTCACTCGCCAAAGAACTTTGCCGCGCCCGCATTCATGTCAAGCGACATGCCGTTTTTCGCGCCTTCCTTCGTGATGAGCTTGCCGACGCTGTGCGCCGCCTGCAGGCGGTCAAGGTTCGAGAAGATCGCCTTGGCGATATCGTAGCCCATCTGCTCGTCGACCTTGTCGCTCGCGACGAGCATCGCCATGACGGAGATCGTCGGGATCTCCTCGTCACAGCCTGCATACGTGCCGGCGGGAATCGTCGTCTTCGTGTAGAACGGGTACTTCGCGATGAGCGCGTCCGCCGCAGCCGGCTCGACGGGGAGCAGGCGGATCTTGTTCTGCGAGGAAATATCCTGCACCGATGCCGTCGGGTAACCCGCCGTGAGGAACGCCGCGTCGACGTTGCCGTCCTTGAGCGCGCTCGCCGCCTCCCCGAACGAAAGGTACTGCACCGAGATGTCGTCATAGGTGAGGCCGTACGCCTCCATGATCTGGCGCGCATTTGCCTCTGCGCCCGAGCCGGCCGCACCGACGGCGACACGCTTCCCCTTCAGATCCTTGACGCTCTTGATGCCGCTCGAATCCAGCGTGACGAACTGGCATGTTTCGGGATAGAGCGTCGCGATGCCGCGCAGCCCATCGAACTTCTTGTCCTTGAACATCTCCGTGCCGTTGACCGCGTAATAGGTGATATCGTTCTGTACGATGGCAAGGTCAATGGAGCCATCTTGGAGCATGTTGATGTTCGCAACCGAGGCGCCAGTCGACTGCGCGCTCGCATTCATGCCCGGGATCTCCTTGTTGAGGATCTCCGCCATCGCACCGCCGATCGGGTAGTACGTGCCCGCCGTGCCGCCCGTGCCGATGTTCAGAAACTTCTTAGCTCCTGCCTGCTGCCCGTCCCCGCCACAGCCGGCGACCGCAGCGATCGCCGCCGCCGCGACAAGGCCGGCAATGAGAAACCTGCGAATGGAATGGAACTTCATAAAATCGCCTCCCGTTCTTTGGTTAATATCATATATACATATAACATATACTATATTAGCATAGTATTTAGGACAAATCAAGCTTCTTTGACTGGGCTGCACAAGAATACAATATGCAAATCGAAAAAATCCGATTTGTCCCTGGATTTGCTGCCCATCACCCCGGCAGCCGATCGAGGTGCGTATGATCCAAATGGATGTTTCCTTTCTGGCATCGATCTTGTAAAATTATTTCCATTCGTTATAATATTAGTGTTCATAGTTGATTATCTATTAGTTCTATGTTAGTTGATTTTATTCATTTTATTGTTGAAAGGATGATATCCATGGTTCCTATCCTGACCTTCATCATCATCGTCGCCGGCATTTGGTTCTATGCCTACCGCCGAACGAAACACATCAACAAGCAAAACACCGACGGCTACTTCTTCAGCGGAAGGAGCCTAGGCGGCTTCGTCATTGCGGGAACGATGCTCATGGCGAACCTCTCGACCGAGCAGATTGTCGGGCAAAGCGGCCTCGCTTACAGCGTCGGCATGGAGACTATGGCATGGGAGATCATCGCCTGCCTTTCCATCCTCACGCTCGCCTTCGTCTTCCTGCCGAACTACCTGAAGCACGGCGTCTCCACAATCCCGGAATTCTTAGCTCTGCGCTACGACAACCAATTCCGCCTCGTCATTTCCTTTCTGATCCAGTCGAGTTACATCTTCGTGCTGCTGCCGAGCATCCTCTACTCCGGCGCGCTTGTATTCAACCAGCTCTTCAGCGTCGGCACACTTCTCGGCATCTCCGATTACCAAGGTCTCATGGTCACGGCGACGGCCGTCGGCATCATCGGCCTTGCGTACCTCCTGATGGGAGGCATGGGCATCAGCGCCGTCAGCGACAGCATCTACGGCGTCGGCCTTTTAATCGGCGGCATCAGCATCCCCTTCATCGGGCTCTACGTGCTCGGCGACGGGAGCATCATCCAAGGCGTTTCGGCTGTCGTCGCATCTGCGCCGGAAAAGCTCAATGCCTTCGGAGCGGTCGACTCCAAGGCAGTGCCTTGGCCGACGCTTCTCTTCGGCCTGCTCTTCAACACGATGTTCTACTGGAACACGAACCAGTTCATCGTGCAGAAGACCATTGCGGGACGCAACCTCGCAGAGGGGCAGAAAGGCGTCCTGACGCTCGCCATCTTCAAGCTCTTCGGTCCCTTTTACCTCGTCTTCCCCGGCATCATCGCCTATGTCATGTTCCAAGGATCGCTTCCGCTCTCGGATGCTGCCTACCCGACACTCGTCCACGCCATTTTGCCGGAAGGACTGTACGGCGTCTTCAGCGCAATCATCTTCGGCGCGATCCTAAGCACCTACGTCGCCGCACTAAACAGCGTCTCGACGCTCTTCTCCCTCGACTTCTTCAAGGGCATCTTCCGCAAGAATGCCTCGGAGGCCGCAACCGTCCATGCGGGCAAGGTCGCGAACGTCATCATCTCGCTCATCGCCGTCACGCTCGCGCCGCTCCTCATCCATGCGCCGACCGGCCTCTACAACTTCCTGCAGGAATACGTCGGCTTCTACAACATCCCCCTCATCGCCATCATCCTCTTCGGCTTCTTCAACAAGAGTGTGTCGGCGACGGGCGCAAAAGCGTGCTTTGCATTCCACATCGGGTTCTACGTCATCGCGAAGTTCGCTTTCGACGGCATCCATTTCCTCTACATCCACAGCGTCCTCTTCCTGCTCGACATCCTCGTCCTGCTGCTCTTCGCAAAGTTCGCACCGCTCCCGCAGGAATTCCGCTTCCGGCCGAGCGCGAACAAAGTCGACCTCACGCCGTGGAAATACCGCAAGATACTTGCTGCTGTCGTGCTCGCGGGCATCGTATCGCTCTATCTCCTCTTCTCCCCGCTCGTCCTCGCAAAATAACGGGCAGCAAGAATCCGCCTTCCGTCCCAATGGGATCGAAGGCGGATTCTTATGCGGAACGATCTTCGCTCATGACGTCGTCGGCGCCGCGTTCCGGCGGCGCATGCGTCTGTGCCGAAGCCAAAGCTGCCATGTTTTTGTTTTTATTCCTTCGGCTCAAACGTGCCGAACACGATGGGCTTGCCGTCCGCGACCATCTGCTGTCCGCGCGCCCAAACGTGCTGCAGAAGGAAATCCTCGGTGATGACAATAAAGTCCGCATCACGCCCCGCGCCGACCGTGCCCTTCTTCGGGTAAATCTGCATGGCTTTTGCGACGTTTGCCGTGAGCACCTGAATGGCCTGCTCGATGGGCAGCTTTTCCTTCTTGACCATGTCACGGAACTCCGTGAACATCGTCTTCTCGTCGCCGACGCCGACGCCGATGGGATTCCCCGCCGCATCGAACACGGGCATGCTGCCGTTGCCGTCCGAGCTCATCGTAATCCGCTCGAGCGGCACGCCTGCCTCAAGCGCCTCGCGGACAGCCGTCGCCGGCTTGACTGCCCCCTGCGAGCCGGGGTCTTCGGGATTGATGCCCGACGTTATGTCGATGTATCCGCCCGCCTTCGCCCACGCGAAGCCTTCCTCAAAGAGCGAGCGCTTGCGGTTCATATGCGTCGGCAGGAACTGCGTCTTCGGGATCTCGCCGCTCTCCGTGATGGCAAAGAGCACCTTGAGCCCATCCGCGCCATTGCCCATGTGCATGTTGATGAGGCCTGCCTTGCCGCTGATCATGCCGCCGACGCGCGCCTGCGCGGCGATGTAGCGATAGTCCTGCACAGAGGGCTGCCCGCTGCGATGGTCGCTCATCGCGATCTCGCCCGCGCCGATGCACTTGTCAATGACGACGATGTCCTTGCGGACGCTGCCCGTGATCGTCGGCGTGTCGGGGAGCTGGTACGCGCCCGTGTAGATATAGGTGGAAAGCCCTTCCGTCTCAAGCGCGCGCGCCTTCGCGAGCAGGCTCTCGACATGGCGCGTGACGCCGTCCGTGCCCAAAAGCCCCGCGAGCGTCGTGACGCCGCAGACCGTCACCTTCGAGAGCAGCAGCTCCGGCGTGCGCGTATGCGGGCCGCCCTCACCGCCGCCGCCGATCATGTGGACATGCGAGTCAATGAACCCCGGCAGGACGCGTGCGCCTGCAAGGTCGACCGTGCGGCAGGCAGCCCCCTTCGGCGCTTCCACGCCGCTGCCCATCGCGGCAATCTTTTCGCCTGCGATGAGGAAATCCGTGACGCCGAGGTCTTCCGGCGCATAGACGTGCGCATGGCGAATCAAGGTGAAAAATGTTTTTTCTGGCATATCCATTCCTTCCTTCCATATACAAAAACCCATCATCCATGACAAGAACCCATCAGCCAAAAACCAGAAGCAGCAGGCGCATGACCCAAATCGACAGCAGGACATTGATGAACGAGATGACGAGAATCGGCACGTAGTGCTTCGTATTCGTGCCCGAGATGCCGAGGCAGCGGCCGATGTTTTGGACCGGGTTGCCCATGAGGTAGATGCCCGGAACGAGCGAGCTCAGTTGGATGGGGTCGAGCTTGCCGTCCATGAAGAGCGTTGCCGCAACGCTCGCCGCGCCGCCCATGCTCATAAAGGAGGTCACAATGACCGTCGCCGCCTCCCCTGGAAGCCCCCAAAGCGCCATGACGGGCGAGAACACGACCCCAATCAGATGCAAAAGCCCCGTGATATCGAGCACGCGTATGATGACGAACGCCATGATGACATTCGGCAGGAGGCTCGTCGTGCCGATGGTCCAACCGCTGCGGGCGCCCTCGACAAAAAGATCCAATATAGTTTTCTTCGGCGCGCTTGCCGCTGCCGCATTTTCCTTCGCTTCCATTATTCCGCACCTCCCGTTGACTGCTTCCTGCTGACGAACTTCAGATAGACGCGAAGCATATTCGCGCCGATGATTTTGAAGGCGAACATGACGAGGATCGGCAGGATGAGCGGGCAGACCATAAAGCCAAAGACCGCAGGCCCAGAACCGAAGTAATTTGTCACCGTGGCGCTCGCGCTCGTTTGGTACATGATGGTGATGGAACGCTCCGTATCGTTGATCTCCTTGTTGTCGTACAGTTCCTTGACCATGCCGGCCGCGGCATCGGTCGACTGCAGGTTCGCGATGTTCGCGAGAGCCGTCGCGCCCGGTATGCCGAGCAGCGGCTTCAGGATCGGCGTCATCATGCGCTGTGCGGCACGCATGCCGCCGAGCCCGTCGACGACGTTGACGATGCCGAGCGCGAGAATGACGGCGGGAATCAGCGTAATCGCAAAGATAAATCCATCGCGCGCACCCGCTCCGTTCGCCCCGCGGAACGTCAGCGCCTTCCCCGCCGCATCGGTGATCGTGCCGAAGCTGCCGTTCAGCGTATTGAAGTCAAAGACGCGCAGCCAGCTATCCGCGTTGGCAAAAATGCCTGAAAACAGGATGATGGCAAAAAAGAATGCCACGTACCCAAGAATCCCCGCCTTCGGCGTTTTTTCCTTGTCCATTCGTATCCTCTCCTTTTTCGAATCCACATGATCGAAATGACGGCCACACTTATATTCCTCGCAAGATTCGTGCCAAAATGGACAAAATAAACGATCATACGGACGAAACATCTACGCCAATCGGACGAACTTCATTGGATCCGTGATTCCTTGAAGTGGATATTCTCATGCAAAACCATGATTTTCCTTTTGCTTTCTCATCAAAAGCCGGATCGGATCGGTTTGAAACGGGAATCAATTGGATTTATAATAGGGATTATCCTAATGTATCCCAAAAGGAGCGGACATGAAAAACATTGCCATCATCTCCTGCGGGCAAAACACGGCCGACCATTGCCGCGAGCAGCTCGCAAAAATCATCGGCAGCGAGGCCAACCTGCAATCGTTCTGCACCGCGATGCGCACGCATAAGCAGGTTGACGCCGACCTCATCGTCTTTACGAGCCAAATCGCATTCGACGGAGGGCAGGACTTTCTCCCGCCCCATACGCCGTTCATCATCGCGCAGCGCGCCATCAACTACAATGAGATCGAAAAGCTCCTGGCGGTGCCGGCGGGCACGGACGTGCTGCTCGTCAACGACCATATCGACACGGCGGAAAACGTCATTGTCCTATTGCAGACCATGGGCATCGACCACCTGAACTACTACGCGTACGCGCCCGGCATGCCCCGCACGCATGAGACGAACATCGCCGTGACGCCCGGCGAGGCGCAGTTCGTCCCGAAAGAAATCCAGACCATCATCGACATCGGGACGCGCCAGCTCGACATTACGGCGCTCGTGCAGATTTTGGAACATTTCCATGCGCTAAGCGAATACGGCAACCTGCTCTCCGCCTACTACATCCACGACATCATCAAGCTCACCAAGCTCAGCTTTCAATACAAGAACAAGGCGATCCGCCTGAAGGACGAACTGGCAAGGCTCGAAAGCACGATCCGCAAGACGCCGGGCCAGCACGCCCGCGCCGCCTATCATTTCGAAGACATCATCGGGAATGCCCCCGCCCTGCGCCATACGATTGCGCTCGCCCAAAAATTCGCCGCCTCGGAATCGACCATACTCATCGAATCCGAAAGCGGCACGGGAAAGGAACTGCTCGCGCAAAGCATCCACAATGCCTCGCCGCGCGCCAAGGGACCGTTCGTCGCCGTCAACTTCGCCGCCGTCACGGAATCCCTCATGGATTCGGAGCTGTTCGGCTACGTCGAAGGCGCCTTCACGGGCGCGGCACGCCACGGAGCGGTCGGCCTTTTCGAGCACGCCAACCACGGCACGATCTTTTTGGACGAAATCGGCGATGTGCCGCTCGCCCTGCAGGCGAAACTATTGCGCGTGCTGCAGGAAAAAGAGATCCGGCGCGTCGGCGGCGTCATCCCCATCCATATCGACGTGCGCGTCATCGCCGCGACAAATCAGGATCTCGCAGCGCTCGTGCGGCAGGGAAAATTCCGCCGCGACCTCTACTATCGCCTGAGCGTCCTGCCGCTTGCCCTGCCGCCGCTCGCGAATCGCGGCACGGACGTCCTGCTGCTCGCAAAGCATATCCTGCGGCAGCTGGACAGCCGCATGGACGACCTGCAGGCGGGCATCTGGTTCAGCCATATAAAAGACCGCCTCCTGCAATACGCATGGCCGGGCAATATCCGCGAGCTGCAAAATGCGGTCGAATACCTGCACAGCGTCTGCGGGCACCGCTGCCCCGCACTTGCCGACCTGCCGCCCAACCTGCAGCGGCGAAGCGCCGTGCACGCCGCCTCGCCGCTCCCCGCACGCCCGCTCGGAGAGCGGATCCGCGACGAGATCCGGCGCGCGAATGCAGCCGGCGAAACCATCGGCAGACGCTCGCTCGCCGCCCGTCTGAACGCGCCGGAAAGCCGTATCCGAGCCGAGCTGAAAGCGCTGGAAAAGGAGGGCGCAATCCGCCTGACGCGAGGGCGCGGCGGCATTCGCATGAATGCCACATGACGGCACCGGCACGCGTACGCAGCCATGCGGAGCAGCCTTTCCCGTACGGGGCGCTGCTTCAGCTCCTCAGGCAGGGGGATACAAAAGCCCGGTGCAAAACAGCTAGGAAAAGCGTACCCCCTCCAGCACCAAAAAGGGCTTTGGGCAAAGTGTGTTTCTCCTTTGCCCAAAGCCCTTCGCCTTTCCGCGAATCATTCAAAGCCGGAATTTCTGCACGCCCGCCTGCAATTTCTCGGCTAGCTCGGCAAGCGTATGGCTTGCCGCCGCGATTTCCTCCGTCGACGCGGCCTGCTCCTCGCTGACGGCGCTGACGTCGGTCGCCTTCTTCTGCACGTTGTGCGCGACCTCGCTGACGCGCGCGACGCCCTTGACAGTCTCGACGCATTCCTTCTGAATCGTTTCGCCGATGGAGGCAATGCGCGCGATTTCCGTATTCAACTCGGCGATGCGCTGCATGATGTCGTGGAACTTCTCGCCTGCTTCTTTCGCCTGCAAGACGCCCCCGTGCACACTCTCCTGCTGCTTTTTCGCCAGCGCAAAGGTGCGCTCGATCTCTTCGCTGTTCGTTTGGATGACCCCGCCGATCTCCTGCGCCGCCGACTCGGATTCCTCCGCGAGCTTGCGCACCTCATCCGCCACGACGGCAAACCCTCTGCCCTGCTCGCCCGCACGCGCCGCTTCGATCGCCGCGTTGAGCGCGAGGAGTTTCGTCTGGCCTGCGATGTCCGTGATCACTTTATTGATCTCGGCAATGTTCTTCGAACCTTCGTAGAGCTTCTGCACCGCCTCGCCCGACTCGACGGAGCCGCGCGCGATTTCCTCGATGCCGTCGATTGCCGCATCGAGCACGCGGTCGCCCTCTTCCGTCGCATGCTGCGCCGCATCCACGGCATCCTTTGCCGTGACGAGCGCCTTCGACACGGATTTCATGCGCTCGTTCACGCCCTCGACTTTCTTCGTCGTCTCCTCGACGATCCCGCTCTGCTCCGTGCTCTGCTCGGCAATGGAGACGACGGACTCTGCCGCGGACTGCGATGCCTGCGCCGTTTGGTTCGCGCTTGCCGTGAGCTCTTCGCTCGACGCGGAAACCTGCTCGGATGCCTGTGCCGTATTCTTCACCATGTCGCGCAGGCTTTTCATCATCTTGCTGCTGCTGTTCTGCAGCATGCCGACCTCATCGGCACGATCTGTCGCCGACAGCTTGTTCGTGAGATCGCCGTCCGCGATCTTTTGCAGCACCTCCGTCAGGTAGACGAGCGGCTGCAGCGCCCTGCCGATGCCGACGTACGAGAGAACGCCGAGCAGCGCGATCAGGACCAGCACCGTAATCAGCGTGCTGACGAGCGCCTTTGCCATGAAGGCGCTCTTGACGCCTGCCATGTGGCTGATTGCCTTGCCGGCAAAAATCATGCCGACGTTCTGCCCCGAGGCATCCGTAAGCGGCAGGTATGCCGCCATGTAGTCCGCGCCGTTTATCGTCGTGTGCCCGGTGTAGCTCCCGCCCTTCTTGAGCACGGCGTCAACGACATCCCCTGACGCCTTTGACCCGATGCTGCGCGCGCCCTGTGCATCCTTGACATTCGTCATCGTGCGCGTGTCCCCGACGAAAAACGTCACAAACCCATCGCTCGACTCGCCGAGCGCGTCGACGAGATCCGTCGCTTCACTGAGATTTTGCGTGCCGCGGAAAAGCTGCCCGCTTTCTACATGCCAATCCCCGTCGAAGCGCGCCTCTAAGTCTCCCTTCAGGAGTTTCAGATTGGACGCCGTCTGCAGCTGAAGCGACTCATCAAAGCTGTCATTCGCATTGTGCCAGCTCAAAATCGCCATGGCCACACACGCCACGATAATGCATACATTGACAAACAGCGTCGCCTTTGTCCGTAATTTCATTTCGCATCCACTTCCTTTTTCTGCCTCATGCGATTTCATGCGAGGAGAGACCGAACCCTGTCCTAACCCCGATCGGATCGCTGCCTATCCTTTAACGATTCTTTTATTCTTCATCCTTTCATGAAACTCCTGCTTATTCGGAACAATCCAAAAAAAAAAAACGTTCTGACAAATTTGGAAGCGGTTATGCACAGCTCCCAAAACCGTTCCGCACCTTTCGTGCGCCCATACCGCTTTGCCCTAGGCAGCCCCATGTCTTCCGCGGATAAAACGCCCCGCGCCAGCCATGCAGCATGCGGGGCAAGCTCCTCGTCGGCAAAAGCGCACGGATGCGCGGATGAATGATGGGATGATGGGACGATGCCAAGGCGCACGGCTTCCGCAAACGCCCCAGTCGCTCAAACCTTGCTGAGGATCAGCTCCCCGTCCCCCTGCAGCACGTAGCGCCCAAGCCCCGCCGGCAAGAAGACCGTCTCGCCCTTTTGGAGGAAGAGCGCCTCGCCCGCCGCGCACAGCTTCAGTTGTCCATCCAGCACCGTCAGGGCATGAAAGGAATCCGTGCCCGCATCAAGCGCACATTCCCCCGCTGCCGCGAGATAGTAGACGGTGAAATACGGGCAGGCGGCAAGAAGGCGTGCCCGCACCCCCGCGAAAATATCGATTTTGGGCGTCCGCAAAGCCCCTTGCGCGGCAGGGGAGAGCGAGGTCACGTCGAGCGCCTTTTCGACATGGAGGGCACGCGGCTTCCCGTCCGCCCCGACACGCCCATAGTCATAAACGCGGTATGTCGAATTGGAACTCTGCTGGATTTCGCAGATGAGAAGCCCTTTCCCAATCGCGTGCAGCGTGCCCGCGGGGATAAAGAACGCATCGCCCTTTCGGACCGGCACATGCCGCACGACATCCAAAAGGGTATGCTCCGCAATGCGCCGGCGGAACTCTTCCTTCGTGATTTCATGCTGGAACCCGTAAAGCAGCTCTGCCCCCGGCGCGGCGTCCACGACGTACCACATTTCCGTCTTGCCGTGCTCGCCCTCGACGCGCAGGGCATAGGCATCATCGGGATGCACCTGCACGGAGAGATTGTCATGCGCGTCGATGAGCTTGATGAGCAGCGGGAAGCCGGAAGCCTTTGCCGCCTTCGTGCCGAGCGCATCCTTCCCTGCCGCCGCAAGCCATGCCGCCAGTGTCTTTCCAGATGCCGTGCCGTTTGCGATCACGCTCTTTCCATCCTTGTGACAGGAAAGCTCCCAGCTCTCGGCTACTTGTTCCAGTTGCGTTTTTTTGCCGAATTCCTCTTTGAGGCGCGTCCCTCCCCACAGGTAATCCTTGAGTGGTGCAACCAGCTTCATGGGGTATTTCATAAGCCATCCTCCGTGCCATAAAAGATATGTGCTTTAGATAGGTTCTTTATTGGTTCTTTATAGGTTCTTTTCAAAAGAATAGGGATCCTTATAAAAAGCAAGATCCGCCCCCAAGATCCGCTTCCATGGAAACGCCCGCCGCAAACCGGGGGAGCCCCCATTTGCGGGGGGCATCGATGCGCGCTGCCTTCTATCCGATCCTCGCCGTGTGGATGACCTCGTAGCCCTTCTTCTCGATGCGTTCCTTGAGCGCCTCGACATCGGGGATGTCGCCGCGCACGACGATCTCGTACTTGCCATACGGCTGGCGGCAGGTCACGAGGGAGTCGAGCGAGAGCCCAAGCTCCGTGAAGATGCCCGCGATGTCGTGGACGACGCCGACCTTGTTGTCGACGAGGAGCGTGAGCCGCGTCTTGCCTGCGGCTAGTCCCATGACATCAACGAAGGTCTTGAAGATGTCCGTCTCCGTGATGACCCCGACGACGACGCCGACGCTCGAGACGACGGGCAGCCCGCCGATCTTGTTGTTGTACATGATGAGCGCGGCTTCCTCGATCGTCGCGTCCTCGTTTACCGAGACGACATCCTTTGCCATGATGTCCGCGACTTTGAGCTTCGCGAGGAGCGAACGCTCCTCGTAGCGCGAGAGCGTCGTCGCGGGCGACGGGGTGACGCGCATGATGTCGCGGTCGGAGAAGAATCCGACGAGCTTCCCCTTCGCATCGACGACGGGCAGGCGGCGGAAATGCCCCTGCTTCATCGCCTGTGCCGCCTCCTCGACCGTCGTCTCCGGCGTCACGGTGACGGGGTTCTTTGCCATGCGATTTGCTACAAACATGAAAACCAACCTCCTTGCTTGCCCTGATGTTCCTTTTCTTTGCATCAGCCGCCCAAATACGCCTTTCGCACGTCCTCGCTCGCAGCGAGCTCTTTCGCCGCGCCGGAGAGCGTGATGCGTCCCGTCTCCAGGACGTAGGCGCGGCTTGCGATCGAGAGCGCCATGTTCGCGTTCTGCTCGACGAGGAGGACGGTCGTGCCCTCCTTGTTGATATCGACGATGATGTCGAAGATCTCGCGGATGAGCAGCGGCGCGAGCCCCATCGAGGGCTCGTCGAGGAGCAGGAGCTTCGGGCGGCTCATGAGCGCGCGCCCCATCGCGAGCATCTGCTGCTCGCCGCCCGAGAGCGTGCCCGCGAGCTGCGCCCTCCGCTCTCTAAGGCGCGGGAAGCGTGCGAAGACCATTTCGAGGTCGCTTGCAACGCCCGCCTTGTCCGTGCGCGTGAACGCGCCGAGCTCGAGGTTTTCGAGCACGGTCATCTCCGCGAAGACGCGTCGCCCTTCGGGGACTTGCGAAATGCCGTCCTTGACGATCTCATGCGCCTTCTTCCCCGTGATGTCCGCGCCGAGGAACGCAATCGTTCCCGCTTTCGGTGCGAGCAGCCCGGAAATCGTGCGCAGCGTCGTCGACTTGCCCGCGCCGTTCGCGCCGATGAGCGTGACGATCTCGCCCGTTTGGACTTCCAGGCTCACGCCCTTCAGCGCGTGGATTGCGCCGTAGAATACGTCGATATGGTCGATTTGCAGCATCGTTTCTGCCATGCTCTCACTCCCCTCCGAGGTATGCGCGAATGACTTCTGGATTCGCTTTGATTTCCTTCGGCGTGCCCTCGGCGAGGATCTCGCCGTACTCCAAGACGTAGATGCGCTCGCAGATCCCCATGACGAGGCTCATGTCGTGCTCGATGAGGAGGATGGTAAGGGCGAACTCCCTTCGGATCCAGCGGATCATTTCCATGAGCTCGTGCGTCTCCTGCGGGTTCATGCCAGCCGCCGGCTCGTCGAGCAGCAGGAGCTTCGGCTTCGCCGCGAGCGCACGCGCGATCTCGAGGCGGCGCTGTGCGCCGTACGGCAGGTTCTTCGCGACCTCGTCCGCCTTGTCTTCGAGGCGGAAGATCTTGAGAAGCTCCATCGCTTCCTCCTCGATTTCCTGTTCTTCGCGGAAATAGCGCCCGACGCGCAGAACCGCCTCGATCAGGCCGTACTTCACGTGGAAGTGGAATGCGATCTTGACGTTTTCGAGGACGGTCAGCTCGGAAAACAGGCGGATGTTCTGGAACGTGCGCGCGATGCCGCGCTGCGTGACCTCGTACGGGGGCAGCCCGACAATGCTTTTCCCCGCGAAGGTTATGCTTCCCGTCGTCGGCCGATAGACGCCCGTCAGCATGTTGAATGCCGTCGTCTTGCCCGCGCCGTTCGGCCCGATGAGACCGACGAGCTCCCCCTTGTTTAGGTGCATGTTGAAGTTCGAAACGGCTTTCAGCCCGCCGAATACCATGGAAACATGTTCCGCTTGCAAGAGCTCATCCATTCGCCTTCCCTCCCTTCGCAAAGAGTTTCCTGAAGATGCCCATGTTCGTGATTTCCTTGTAGCCGAAAAGGCCCTGCGGGCGGTAGAACATCAAAAGGATCAGCGCGACCGCGTAGATGATCATGCGGAATTCCGGCCAGCTCGCGAGCGCCGCCGAGATGAACGTGACGACGAACGCGCCCGCAATCGAGCCCGTGATCGAGCCGAGGCCGCCCATGACGACCATGATGAGGTAGTTGAACGTCTGCATGAAGGTAAACGACGCGGGCGTGATGAGGTAAAACGCATGCGCGAACAGCCCGCCCGCGACGCCCGCGAACGCCGCGCCGATCGAAAACGCCATGACTTTGTACTTCGTCGTGTTGATGCCCATCGACTCCGCCGCGATTTCATTCTCGCGGATCGCAAGGCACGCGCGCCCGTGCGTCGAGTTCACGAAGTTTTTGATGAAGAACAGCGTGAACAGCATGATGAAGAACACCCACGCAAACGTCGTGTGATGCGGGATGCCCTTGAATCCCGCTGCGCCGCCGACGTACTGGATGTTCATGATGACGATGCGGATGATTTCGCCGAGTCCAAGCGTCGCGATCGCGAGGTAGTCGCCGCGCAGGCGAAGTGTCGGAATGCCGATGAGGAAGCCCAGCGCACCGGCCGCGATGCCGCCTGCCACGAGCGCCGCGCCGAACGGCACGGAGAAATTCGTCGTGAGGACGACGCCGACATAGGCTCCGACTGCCATAAAGCCCGCATGTCCGAGCGAGAACTGCCCCGTGTAGCCGTTGATGAGGTTGAGGCTCGCCGCGAGGATGATGTTGATGCCGATGATGAGGAGGTTGAGCTGCCAAAAGGAGCTCAAGACGCGCCCTTCGATCAGCCCCTGCAAAACGGCAAAAAGGATGATGGCGAACACGAGCATGATGCAGTCATTCCGCCTTAAAAAATTGCGTTTCATGCGCGCACCTCCTTAAACCTTTTCCTTCGTGTTCTTGCCGAAAAGCCCGGTCGGGCGGACGAGAAGCACGATGATGAGTATGGCGAACGCCGCCGCGTCGCGGAACGTCGACGAGATGAAGCCCGAGACGAGCGCCTCGACGACCCCCAGGATCAGCCCCCCGACGACGGCGCCCGGCAGGATGCCGATGCCGCCCAAGACGGCGGCGACGAATGCCTTGAGTCCCGGCATGATGCCCATCAAGGGGTCGATCGAATTGTAGTAGATGCCGACGAGCACGCCCGCAACGGCAGCGAGCGCCGAGCCGATGCCGAACGTGATGGAGATGATGCGGTCCGAGTTGATGCCCATGAGCTCCGCCGTCTCCGTATCGAACGACGTCGCGCGCATCGCCTTTCCCGTCTTCGTGCGCTGGACGATGTAGGTGAGCACGACCATGAGGATTGCCGTGATGCCGAGGATGAGCATCTGCTGCCCATTGATGACGATGCCCATGAAATCCACGGCGACGTCGCCGAACAGCGCGGGGAACGTCCGCGGCGTCGGCGAGACGAAGTACATGCTCGTGTACTCCAAAAAGAACGAGACGCCGATCGCCGTGATGAGCACCGAGATGCGCGGCGCATGGCGCAGCGGCCGATACGCGATCCGCTCGACGGCCATGCCCAAAAGCCCCGTCGTGACGAGCGAGATCATGAGCGACGGGATCACGCCGAGCCCCGCCTGCGTGATGGAGAAAAAACCGATGTACGCGCCGACCATGTAAATGTCGCCGTGCGCGAAGTTGATGAGCTTGATAATGCCGTAGATCATCGTGTAGCCGAGCGCGATCAGCGCGTAGATGCTGCCGAGCGAAATGCCGTTGATGAGCTGCTGCAAGACCTGCTGCGTGACTTCCATGAAATGCTCCTTTTCCAAACACATAGATTGAGGCCGCATCGCTGCGACCCCATTCCACGTGTCCTATTTGTGATGTGCTTATTCCGCATCCGGCATGATCTTTGCCACCATCACGCGGTCGCCTCCCTTGTTCTCCAAAATGACGGCCTGCTTGATGGGATTGTGGTTCTTGTCCATCGTGATCGTGCCCGTTCCGACCTTCAGATCCTTCGTATCCTCGATGGCCTGACGGATCTTTTCCGGGTCGGCGCTGCCCGCGCGGCGGATCGCGTCGATGAGCATCTTGCCTGCGTCGTAGCCGAGCGCCGCAAAGACGTTCGGCGCATGGCCGTACTTCTGGTGGAACGCGTCGACGAAGCCCTTGACTTCCTCGTCCTTGTCGGAGTAGTGCGTGCTGAAGAACGTATTGTTCAGCGCATCCGCGCCGGCGATGTCGGCGACCTTCGGGTCATCCCAGCCATCCGTGCCGAGAATCGGCATCGTCATGCCGAGCTCGCGCGCCTGCTTGACGATCTTGCCGACTTCCTCATAGTAAGCGGGAACGAACAGGATGTCCGCATTCGCTGTCTTGAGCTTCGTCAGCGTCGCCTTGAAATCCTGATCCTTTGCGAGGAAGGCTTCCTCCATGACGACCTTGCCGCCGGCTGCCTCAAACTTTTCCTTGAAGACCTTGCCGAGGCTCTTGCTGTAGTCCGTGCTGTTGTCGACGTAGATGACCGCCGTCTTCGCCTTGAGGTTCTCGCTTGCGAACTTCGCCATGACCGTTCCCTGCTGGGGGTCGATGAAGCAGCTTCGGAAGATGAACGGTTTCGTCTTGCCGTTCTCCACCGTGACATCGGGGCTCGTGCCGTCCGGTGCGATGACCGGGACTTTATTGTCCGTCGCGACCTGCGACTCCGCGATGACGTTCGCCGTGACCGCCGGACCGACGATGACGGAGACCTTGTCGTCGGAGATGAGCTTCGTCGCCGCATTGACCGCCTCGGACGCCTCGGACTTGTTGTCCGCCGTCACGAGCGTGATCTTCTTGCCGTCGACGCCGCCTGCCTCGTTGACCTCGTCAATCGCGAGCTTGAGCCCATCGAGCGTCGCGCTGCCGTAGTTGGCGACGTTGCCCGTCATCTCAAAGTTCGCACCGACCTTGATTTCATTGCTGTCCGAGCCGCTGCCGCCGCAGCCCGCGAGTGCGCCGCCCGCCAAAAGCGTCGCAGCGAGCGCCGCAAGACGCAAGCTCTTCTTGCCAAACTTCATTTGGATTCCCCCTAACGATACCGATATGCCTTTCGATGATGGAAGATGATGGAAGATGATGGAACTATTATAGGTTACAACGTTACAACAGTCAAGCGTATCGCCTGCTTTTCGTCGGTTCGCCGGACCGATCGGAATGCACGGATGGGCGTCTCCATCCAGGCGCACCGCTTTGCCCGCACCTCGACGGAGATCCGCGCCAATCCGAAGGTCTTCATTGCGCTGCGGTCTCCTTGACGTACGCATACGTGCGGCGAAGCCCTTCTTCAAGCGTCACCTTAGGCGTCCAGCCGAGATTCCTCCTCGCCGCCGCATTGGAAAGCGCCGAACGGTAGATGTCCCCTTCACGCGGCGCGGCGTACGCGGGCGCAAGCGCCTGCCCTGCGGCTTTGCCGAGGACGCGCACGAGCTCGTTTAAGGACAGCTCCGTCTGCGTGCCGAGGTTGTACGCGCGGCACGCATGCTCCGTCCGAAGCGCACACGCGATGCCCGATGCGATATCGCCCGCGTAGACGAAGTCGCGCGTCTGCCCGCCGTCGCCAAAGATCGTGATGCCCGCGCCGCGCGCGACGCGCTTTGCAAAAATGCTGATGACGCCGCCCTCGCCCCTGTCGCCCTGCCGCTCGCCGTAGACGTTCGCAAAGCGCAGGACGACGTAGTCGAGTCCGAAAATCTTTTTGTAGAGTGCGAGATACTGCTCGCCGGCCACCTTCGTCATGCCGTAGAACGAGAGCGGCGCGAGCGCCTGCTCCTCGCGGACGGGGAGATCGCGCGCAGAGACATCGCCGTACACTGCCGCCGTCGACGCGAAAATGACGCGGCGCGTGCCGCCGAGACGTGCGCCCTCAAGGACATTCACGAGCCCGATGACGTTCTCCTCCGCGTCAAAATGCGGATCGCGAAGGGAGGCGTCGACCATCGTCTGCGCCGCGAGATGCACGACGGCGTCAAAACGTGCCGCCGCGATGCGCGCCGTGACCGCCTTCTCGCGGATATCCGCCCGCCAAAGCCCAACCGACAGCCCTTCGATATGCGCCTTCGCGCCCGTGCTGAAGTCGTCTAGGACCGTGACTGCATGTCCTTGTTCGAGCAAGAGACGGACGAGGTGCGAGCCGATAAATCCCGCGCCGCCCGTGACGAGTATTTTCATAGCGATAGCCTCCTCGATTGCCATATCCATCATACCGCGCCATTATATCATAATCCCGCTCCCCTTGCACGATCCTGGCGCCGAACCAAAAAGCGCACCGGCAAAAGCCGATGCGCCGAGCCAACCCGAATGGCCTGAAGACAGGACTAGAGCGATGCCGCAAAGTCCCTGCCGAGCTTCTCGCATGCCGCGAGTGCGTCCGCATCGGGCGCGTTCTCGACCGCGAGTCCGTCCGAAAACAGCTTTGCGCCCGCCTTCTTCGTGCGCGCTGCCCAGTCTGCCATCCATGCGCCGCCGCCCCAGCCGTACGAGCCGAAGAGGGCGACGGGGACGCCCGAAAGGCTTCCCTCGACCTCCGCGAAAAACGGCTCAAACGTACCCTCTTCAAGCACCTCGTCGCCCATTGCGGGACAGCCGAAGAGAATCCCGTCGTAGTCTGCGAGCGTGCCCTTGTCGAAGCTCTCGACTTCGAAGAGACTCGTCTCGGCGCCTGCCGCTTTCGCGCCCTTCTCGATGGCCTGTGCCATCTCCTGCGTATTGCCCGTGCCGGACCAAAAAACGATTGCTACTTTGCTCATGGCAAATCCTCCTTATCTCCAAACGCGCCTCAAAAGGCGCCGGTCTCGCTGCTCAGCTCGCCTGCACGAGCTCTGGGAACGACGTCCCGCTTTCGAGGCGCGTGCAGAACTCATGCGTGCAGACGGAGTACTGCTCAAAGAGCGCACGCGTCTCCTTCTCGTTCGCGTAGACCTTCCAGTACCCACTATAGCAGAAATTCTGCCCGTTGTATTTGATAAATCCCACAACATCTTCCGGCGGGTAGCCGAGAAAAAGTCCGATCTCATGCGGAAACGTCTTCCGAAGGCGCATGCGCAGGCGCAGATGCTCCAAGAGATCGGCGAGCGCATCGTCCGTGCGATAGCCAAGCGACGCCAAGAGCTGCCGTGCCTCCGGCACGGAAAACGCCCTTCGCATCGTCTCCATGAGCGCCCCCTCGCGGTAGAACAGGAGGAGGACGAATGCCTCGCCCTCCGCGACGCGGAACGTCGATATGCCCTTGCACGAAAAGCACGGCTGATACGAGGCGAGAAGCGCGTTGAAATCGCGATAGCGGTCCTTGCGGAATGAGAGCAGGCTCGCGGCCTTGATGCCGACGAGCGTCGGCGCTGCGTGCTGCCCCAAGATTGCTTCAAACGTTTTCGTCGTCCCCAATGCCATCACTGCCTTTCCTCACGCACGGCGCAGCCGCGTCGATACGCCAAATGACCGGCTTCCTTATGACCGCTTCACGGAAAAATTCTCTCACGCAACACATCTTACCATAAGTGATATTGATTTTCAATATATAAAATAAATTTTCAATCCCGTGCATGGAATCGTGCTATCATGCTATAATGGAGAGGATTGGCGGCGTGTCGAAAAGCATTGACAACGGTTCCATCCTATGCTACTATTTAAACATATATCATAACTATGGATTTGAGGCGAAATACGTGATAGAGCTTTCCCATATTGAGAAAACCTACGATAGCCCGGCCGGTCCCGTCAAGGCGCTGAAGGGCATCGATCTCACCATCGGCCGCGGCGAAATCTACGGCATCATCGGTCTTTCGGGCGCGGGCAAGTCGACGCTCATCCGCTGCATCAACATGCTCGAGCGCCCGACAGCAGGCAAGGTCACCGTCGACGGCAAGGACATGACGGCGATGAGCGGCGCAGAGCTTCGCGAAGCACGCAAGAACATCGGCATGATTTTCCAGCACTTCAACCTGCTCTCGTCCGCGACCGTCTACGACAACATCGCATTCCCGCTGAGACTCGCGGGAAAGAGCGCGGCGGAGATCCAGAAAAAAGTCACGCCGCTGCTCACGCTCGTCGGCCTTTCGGACAAGGCGCACCAGTACCCGTCCCAACTGTCGGGCGGTCAGAAACAGCGCGTCGGCATCGCGCGTGCGCTCGCAAGCGAGCCGAAGGTGCTGCTCTGCGACGAGGCGACGAGCGCGCTCGACCCGCAGACGACGAAAGCGATCCTCGCACTCATCACGGACATCAACCAAAAGCTCGGTCTGACCGTCGTTGTCATCACGCATGAGATGCAGGTCATCAAGGAGCTCTGCGACCGCGTCGCCGTCATCGAGAACGGCATCATCGCGGAGGAAGGCAGCGTGCTCGACGTCTTCACGCATCCGCAGAAGCCGATCACGAAAGAGTTCATCAGCGTCCTGCTCTCAAACGACCTCCCTGCGGCATTCCGTGGCGGCAAGGTATCGAAAGAGCCGCAGGCGGACGCTTACCTGCTCGTGCGCCTGACGTTCATCGGGGAGTCGGCGGACGATCCCGTGCTCGCGGGCATGATACGCCGCTTCCCGGACGTCGAGGTCACGATGCTGTTCGGCAGCCTCGACCAGATCAAGGCGACGCCGTTCGGCCGCATGATCATCGGCATGCGCGGCGGGAAGGAACGAATCGACGCCGCGCTCGCCTACCTGCGCGAGCAGGAACTTCAGGAGGAGGTGATCGGCTATGCCCGCAGACATGATGCCGCTTCTCGCTAAGGCACTCGGCGAAACCATTTACATGGTCTTCGTCTCGATGGCGATCGCGACCGCTATCGGCGTGCCGCTCGGCGTGCTCCTGCACACGACGGAAACGGGGCAGATCCTTGCCGCCCCCGCGTTCAACCGCGCGATTTCCACCGTCGTCAACACGATCCGCTCGATCCCATTCATCATCCTGCTCGTCGCGATCATCCCGTTCACGCGCCTCATCGTCGGCTCGGCAATCGGCACGACGGCCGCCATGGTCCCGCTCGTCATCGCTGCCGTCCCATTCATCGGCAGGCAGGTCGAAACGAGCCTCAAAGAGGTTCCGTCCGGTCTCATCGAGGCGGCGGAATCCATGGGCGCAAGTCCTGTGCAGATCGTATGGCGCGTCCTGCTTCCTGAAGCGATGCCGAGCATCGTCGCACAGCTCACGACCACCCTCATCGCCCTCGTCGGCGAGTCCGCCATGGCGGGCGCCGTCGGCGGCGGCGGTCTCGGCGATCTCGCGATCCGCTACGGCTACCAGCGCTTCCGTCCCGAAGTCATGGTCGCGACGGTCATCATCCTCGTCGTCCTCGTCCAAGCCGTCCAATTCGTGGGCAATCGGATCGCAGCGCGTTTGGACAAGCGATAAATCCATTCATTCGGACGCAAAAAGGAGGTCATTCCATGAAGAAAATCCTAGCACTCATCACGACGCTTTCCATCGCCGTGCTCGCGCTCGCAGGCTGCGGCGCAAACAACGGCGCCTCGAGCTCCTCGGGCACGAATGCCGTCGCGCAGTCGAGCTCTGGCATGAAGACGCTCAAGGTCGGCGCAACGGCCGTGCCGCACGCCGAGATCCTCGAAAAGGTCAAGCCGATCCTCGAAAAGCAGGGCATCAAGCTCGACATCGTCGAGTTCAACGACTACGTCCAACCGAACCTCGCTGTCAACGACAAGGAACTCGACGCGAACTTCTTCCAGCATGAGCCCTACCTCAAGAACTTCATCGAAGAACATCACGAAGTCAAGCTCGTGAACGCCGCCGGCGTGCACATCGAGCCGATGGGCGTCTACTCGAAAAAGATCCAGAAGCTCGACGAGCTCGCGGACGGCGCCACCGTCGCCATCCCGAACGATCCGACGAACGGCGGACGCTCGCTGCTCCTCCTCGAAAAGGCCGGCATCATCAAACTCAAGGACGGCGTCAACGAGAAGGCAACGCTCCACGACATCATCGAGAACAAGAAGAACCTCCGTTTCCAGGAAGTCGAGGCGGCGCAGGTGCCGCGCACGCTTGACGACGTCGATGCTGCCGTCATCAACACGAACTACGCGATGCAGGCAAACCTCGTTCCGACGAAGGACGCGCTCTTCATGGAAGACAGCACGTCGCCTTACGTCAACATCGTCGCCGTCCGCGCGGGCGACGAGAACCGGCCGGAGATCCAAGCGCTCATTGCGGCGCTCCACAGCCAGGAGATCAAGGACTTCATCAATGAGAAGTACAAGGGCGCTGTCGTACCGGCGTTCTAAGGAATCCAATCGGCAAAAAACCGCGAAAACGTGAAAAAAGGCTCCCAGTCTTTCAACCAAAGGCTGGGAGCCTTTTCGCAAATGCTTTCTAATGTGCGTCTTTCATTGTTACGCCCTTGCCACAAAGGGATTCAAAATCCTTTACAAACGCACAAACGGCCTGTTCCACGCAGTCGTTTCGAATGAGCCCGTCGATGACATCCGGCGCAATCGTCGCCGCGCCGATCCCGTATTCGCAAAGCTCGAGCACCTGCTGCGAATTCTTGAAGCTCGCTGCCAGGATTTGGGTTTTGAGTCTGTTCTTGTCCAAAATATCCTGCATCGTCTTCGTCATCTGGACTCCATTCACGCCAAGGTTGTCCATGCGGTTGACGTAAGGTGCGACAAAGTCCGCGCCTGCCTTCGCTGCAAGGAATGCCTGCAACGGCGCATAGATCGCCGTTGCCGTAATCCGGGCGCCCTTCTTCTTCAGCTTCTTCATCGCAGCAAGCCCTACCGTCGTAGCCGGCACTTTGATGTACGTCTGCTCGCCGACCTCCGCGCGTATGCGGTCAGCATCCGCACAAATTCCCGCAACGGTATTCGCCACTGCCTGCACGTGCAAATCCGCATCCGCTCCGATAAAGGCACGGATCTCCCGCAGTGCCTCGTACGGCTGCTTCGTTCCCGCAGCCAGAATAGAAGGATTCGTCGTGACGCCATCCACTGGATAGATCGCATATATCCTCTTGATTTGTTCCATGTCAGCATGATCGATCAGGAATTTCATTGCCCCATCTCCTTGCCATCCGATTTATCATCCGATTGCCCGTTTCGCACCGCAGCACATGGCAAACGTCCAAGCTGCATCCTCTCACATCTTCTCATCTGCGATGGATTGCTCATGCACGTCAATACAATGAAAGGAGTCCTCCTTTCTGCTGCACAATAAAAAATATAAAATCTCGACCACAGCCATCATAGACAGCCGCGTCGATAGGAAACTATGATTCCGAAAGAACATCCTTTCCCTGGACACAGACCGCAAAACGTAGGTGCTCTTCTTTGCCAAAGAGGAATGTATGTGATTCGTAACGGCGATAATCGGAATCTTGCGTTCCACTGCGCAGTCGACCATGTAAAGCAGATGCTTGGATTCCCCGGACGCGGACAGCGCGATCATGACGGCATCCGACGGCAATGTCCGCAGCATCGCCAGCATGTTTTCCCATACGGACGAGGTAAAGGACGTGATGCCCAGCTCATTGAACTTGTACGCGCCATCCAAGGCAATCGGGATCGTATTGCCGACGGCAGAAAAAACGACCGTGCGCGCCCCTTGCAGCAGATTCAGGACGCGGTCGCATTGGCTCGGATCAATTCCCGCCAACGTTTCCTGCAGTTCCTCCTGCTTGTTTGCCAAAATATTCCGTATCGAACTTCCGATATCATTCGCGTGCAGCTCGTTCGGAATGTCTTTCTTGATGCCATGCGTATCGGATTCCCGCGCCAAATCCAGCTTAAGACGATGAAACCCTTGACAGCCGCATCGTTTGCAAAAGCGAATAACGGTTGCCTCGCTCACGCTGCAGTCATTCGCCACTTCCGCCACCGTCATGTCAATGACTCCTGTGGAATGGTCCAAGACAAAATCCGCAACCTTTTTTTCCGCTTCAAACAAGCTCGAATAATTGGACAGGACTTTATCCAAGACCGATATATTGTCTTCCGTTTGCAATAAGATCGGCCTCCCTTTCCATCCTATCTTATCGCAAAAGGCGCGTCCCGACAAGACGCTGTTTTCTCCTGAAAGCCTTCCTTTTACATCTGCTTCAGCAGGCAGGCTTCCGCTTCCGCATTCCAAAATCCCTGCGCCTCCTGCACGCATTTCGCAAGGTCTTTCCCCATGGCGCCTTCCATCAAATCCGCCAAGCTATACCTAGGAAACTCTAAATGCGTATAAACGACTTTCTTGCCAGGCGGCAAGATCCGAAGCTGCAGCGTGGAGGGCACGACTTGATCCAGTCCCATAATGTGGCTTACGATTTTGTTCGCTTGCACCGTTCCCTGCTCAATCAAAGCAATCGCTTCTTTCATATCCTCGGTATTCCCGCCGCTATTTCCGACAATGTGGATCATATTGTAATGCACATCAAAGAAATTCATCTTTGCAGAGAAATTCTTATCCAATGGGCCCGCAAAGAAATTCAGGCAACCATCCATTCCAAGGATCTGTACCGCCTGCATCGTCATGGACGGATCTGCTACAAAGAGAAGGACATCATCGTATCCCTCACCCGCTGGCAAAAGAGCCTGCAGCGCCGATGAAAAGGCTTCCATCCTATCGGTGTTGATGTAGTGCAGCTCTACGCCGCATGCTTTTGCCTCTTCTTTCGGATAAAGCCGCTCTGCCATATCCAATTTGGACTGCGTATGTCCCGTGACGACCAAATGCCTCGGACGCTGCTTCCCATGCAGCGCAAGGTCGATCGCGAGGAACCCCATTGGCCCTGTAGCGCCCAAAAGCGCCATGTTTCCGCCGCGCTTAATCCCCATGATATGCTTATGACTATATTGATCGGGGAGATGATAATTGGTGTTGAACGCACCGGTCACACAGGAAAGCGGTTCTACCAAAGATCCTTCAAAATACGATTTCCCAGCATACGGAAGCAGGCTTCCATTCTGCATGACCTGCGCATGAAAGATGACCTTGGTCGCATCTCCGCCGACATAAGGGAATGAATAGCCCGGCGCATAGCTTCGCGCGTCTCCAATGTTCGGCTGAATGACGAATCGATCGCCCGCATGGTACTGCGTTTTCCAATCCATTCCAACATCGATGATCTTGCCGCAAAACTCATGACCTAGTATAATCGGATGTTCCGCAATATCGTCGGGTACTTTTTTATGATCCGCCCCACGATCCACAGCTTTCAGCGTGGACATGCAGAGACTATCCGTATACACCTCGGCAAGGATTTCATCCGAACGAAGCTCCGGCAAATCAAATTCCTCCAACCTCAGATCCTGTTTGCCATATAACCGAACTGCCCGTGTCCGCATCGAATCACTCCCTTATCCCGATCCTTCTTTACTCCAAAAGTCCCAATGCCGCGCCGATGATGCCGACGGCAAAGAGCCCGAAAATCAACGTGATCGGCGTGATGTTCTTCTTGAGCAGTTTGCAGACGATGAGTGTCAAACATAGCGCAAGCAAGCCCGGCATAAGCTGATCCAAAATATTCTGTACCGTCGTCACAACCGTATTGCCGTCCGGTCCCGTAATCGTCGACACTACGACAGGAACCTTGATAACCGTCCACTTCGATACGAGCGCACCCATGACGAACATGCCTAAAATCGTAGCACCTTCCGTGATCTTTTGGAGCAGATTCCCACCTAAATTCTGCAGGACGACCTGCAGTCCGCGCTCATACCCATACACGAGCCCAAACCACAATGCCGCCAATCGCACGATGTTGAACAGCAGGAAAAAGAGCACCGGGCCAAGCAAGCTCCCCTGAACTGCCATGGACGCGCCGAGCGCAGCCGTGATTGGGCGCAGCGTACCCCAAAAAATCGGATCACCTACGCCGCAGAGCGGCCCCATAAGACCGATCTTCAGACTGCTGATCGCACCGTCTTCGACAGCCGCGCCATTTGCCTTTGCTTCTTCCATGGCGGCAGTAACGCCCAATACCGGGCCGACACACGCAGGCGTTACGTTGAAGAAGGTCATATGTCGATTCAATGCCGCCGATTGATCCTTCTTGTCACGATATAGGCGTTTGATTGCGGGAACCATGTCAAAGCAGAAGCCGAGCGCATGAATGCGCTCAAAATTGAAAGAGGCTTGCTGCAGATTGGTACGCAGGAACATCTTGAACAAATCGGCCTTCGTTAGTTGCTTCTTTTCTTGTTCCATGTCATTTGCCTCCCAATCAATCATCATCAAATTCATCGTCTGCAGCATTTGTCCCAACTGCCGCGGCAGGAGCTGCTGCATTCTTTTGGAACTTTGGATTCAGCTGCACATAGATGATCGCCATCACTGCGCCAATCACGCCAAAGGCGACCAGGTTGAAACTGGTGAAGCTTGCGAATACAAAGCCCAAGAAGAAAAACGGCATCAGATACTTCGCGCCCATCATATTGATGACCATGGAGAACCCGACGACCACGACGAACCCGCTTGCCACCTGAAGGCCATGCGTGATGAATGCCGGTATCATATCCAGCATGGACCGGATCGCTTCCGGACTGGCGAAAATCGTGACGAGAAACGCCGGTATGGCGACGCGAAGTGCCTGCACCACCAACGCGCAGACATGGCAGAAATCAATCCCATTGAAATTCGCTTCTTCCGCATAACGATCACCTGCATGCTGGAAGAACACGGTAATGGTTCTGGCAATGACGGTCAATACCTGTCCTGCAGCGGAAAGCGGCAGCGCAATGGCAATGCCTGTCGCAATGGACTGGTTTCCAACAATGACCAAAATCGTGGATATGATGCTTGCCAACGCCGAGTCCGGCGACTGCGCCGCGCCAATATTCATCCAGCCTAATGCAATAAATTCCAACGTGCCGCCTAGGATGACGCCCGTCGTAACATCACCGAGAATCAATCCGATCAGTGTGCAAGCAATCAGCGGCCGATGCGTTTGGAACGAATCGAGAACACTGCCCATTCCCACAATAGCCGAAACAAGAACAATCAGAGCAACCTGCAACGTACTGATTTCCATAGCTCATCCCTCCACTTCCCAATCCAATTAAATTTTATCCATCAAATTGACTTTTGGGTCTGTTGCCACGGTACGAATCTCCAGTTCCACCCCCATAGCATGCAATGCACGGAACGCTTCTTTGTCGCTTTCATCCACCGAAATCGCCTTCGTGATCTGTTGTTTCCCTTCCTTGAACGACATCCCCCCAATATTGACGCTCTTAATCGGAACCCCGCCTTTCGCCATCCGCAAAACATCCTGTGGACAAGTATAGAGGAAAAATACACTATCTTCTTCATACTTCGGATTGTTGTAAACGCGTATGGCCTTCTCGATCGCAACGACATTCACCTTGATGCCCGGCGGTGCGACTTGCTTCAAAAGCGTCCTGCGGATTTCATCGTTCGCAACCTCATCGCTGCATACGACAATCCGTTCTGCATCTGCCTCATGTGCCCATACCGTAGCAACTTGCCCGTGAATGAGCCGATCATCAATCCTGCATAATTTGATCTTCATCCGTATCCCCTCCTTGAAAAATTTTATTTCTTATCATTCCATATCAAAGAGTTTTATTTCTTATCGGTATTATAATTGATAAAATAAAATTTTGTCAATGAAAATTTCTGAGAGCTAAATTTCTTGCACATGAAAAAATGCTGCATTTCTGCAGCATTTTCCCCATAACCCGTATAGAGGAGAGGACTTACCCGCGCGTTTTTCCGCCTGCGATATTATACGTAACGCCATGGATATAGGATGCACGGTCGCTCGCAAGGAACAGAACAAGGTCTGCAACCTCCCTGAGCTTCCCGCTGCGTCCGAGCGGCGTTGTCTTCGTGCTCGCATAGCCTTTGCGAAGGTCCTCGACCGTGATGCCGCGCGTATAGGCCAACGCCTCTTCATAAGCGGGCGTACGAAGCCCCGTCGCTTCCAAAATGCCCGGTGCAACGGCGACGACGCGGACATGATAGCGTCCGAGCTCCTTTGACCAGGAACGCGTAAACGAGTTGACGGCATTCTTCGTCGCCGCATAGATGCTCTGTCCTTCCGAGCCTTCCAAGCCGCTCTCCGAACTCATGTTGATCATGACGCCTGCCCCGTTCCTGACGAACTCATGTCCCAACGCCTGCGCCATGAGATAGACGCCTTTTAGGTTGACGCCCACCACCTTGTCGAAAATCCTTTCACTGAGCTCATATTTGCCATACGGATCTTTCGGATCAACAAGCAGGCAGGGGATATTGATTCCCGCGTTATTCACCAAAATATCCAATTTGCCAAACTTCGCCTTCGCCTGTTCCACCATTGCCTTGACACTGTCCGCCTTGGACACATCCGTCACGACGTACAGGACTTCTCCGCTTCCCTCTTTGCGCGAGAAGGTTGGCTCGTTGGGGTTCATATCGCAAACGACGACATTTGTTCCGTTATCCAAGAAAGCCTGTACGACAGCTTTTCCGATCCCGGAAGCGCCGCCTGTCACGACGGCCGTCTTTCCCTCTAAGTTCAACCACGATGCCATGCCATTTTCCTCCCATATTCCATCTACAGACAAACGTTTCACGGACGATAGATGGCGATTTCGTCGCCCACTTTTACATCTGCGACGCCCTTTGATTCGAGATACAGGCTTCCTTCGAGCGATTCTCCCTCTTCATTTCCATTGAAGCGCAATGTGATGTGCCCGAGATCCCGAAGGTTCTTCTGCACCTCACTCCCGACGAACACGATGCGGTACTCCTCTTTGCCTAAGCAGAACACATCGCCTGCCCGAACGGTATCTTCCAATTTGTTCCCGCGATGGAGCACGCAGTATTCCCGTAACTCTTTCGGTGCATTTTCATTGAACAGAATCAGCATTCGCGCCTCTTTGAATGCGTGCACCTGAACGCCGAGCTCCTGCACGACAGTGGAATAATACTTCTTCATGTTCGTTCCTCCATATGAAAATCAACTGCGATGGACGCTTACGCCTCATAAAGCCCGAAGCTTGCGAGCCAAGCGAGGACGACAGAAATGGGTCCCGTGATAAAGCGGGAGTACAAAACGGAGGGAACGCCGACCTCGACGGTCTGCGCATCCGATTCCGCCAGACCGAGGCCAACGGGGATGAAGTCGCAAGCGCACTGCGCATTGATAGCGAACAGTGCCGGAAGGGCAAGATGCGGGGGGATGGAACCCTTGCCGATCTCCACGCCGATCAGTACGCCAATGACCTGTGCGATGACCGCGCCCGGTCCGAGGAACGGGGAAAGGAACGGGAACGAGCAGATCAACGACAAGATGATAAGACCGCCGATGGAACCGGCAAGCGGGACCAACAAATGTGCGATGACATCACCGACGCCGGTCGACAAGATGATGCCGATGAGCATGGACACGAATGCCATGAACGGCAAGATCGTCTTGATCATCGTGTTGATGGTATCGCGCCCAGCCTGGTAGAACACCGCTACGATGCCGCCCATGAACTGACCGATCCTTGCCATCAGGCCGACCTGCTGCTCGGAGATCTTCTTGCTCGTATCATACGTTCTTTTTCCCACTCTGCCGGAAACTGCCGTATCTTCCTTCGTCTCAGGCTCTGCCATGACAGGAGCCTCGGTGCCGTCCGCAAATGCAAGATTCTTCTCGCGGACTGCGGAAACGTAGATATCCGGCTTGATATATTGCGCCAAAGGGCCGCTGGCGCCAGTCGGATTCAGGTTGATCGTATCGATCCGCTTCTGCGGATAAATGCCGCAGCGCAGTGTTCCGCCGCAATCGATTACAACCGCAAGAATCTCTTCATCCGGCACGCTCGTCTTGAATCCATCGACCAACTCGCAGCCCGTCATCTCAGCCAGCTTCTGTGAGACCGGGGACATGACGCCGCCCGTGATATTTACGATCTTATTCCGCTTTTCATCAGGATGGAGCACCAAGGGGCCGCCGAAGCCGCCGCTGCCTGCTGTCACTACTACGTCCTTATAGTCTGCCATAATGAATCCACTCCTTCTCCAGCTTCAAAAAGAATCAGTCCTTCGATCCGACCAGGACCTTTTCCAAGGAAACCCCCTGCTGCTTCTGAACATACGCTGTCGTAAAATCCGTGATCCAACCGCGGAGGAAGTTGATGACGACGCCGATCAGGAAGTAACGAAGCGCAAGATCTACCGTAGGAAGCCCTAACATCGAAATGCCATTTGCGACGCCGAGGAAGACAAACAGCTCACCTGGATTGACATGCGGGAAAAGCCCATTGAGCGTATGGCAGGAAGCACTGCCCGCCGCATAATACGAAGGCTTGTAATACGACGGCAGGAACTTGCCGAGCGAGAGTGTCATAGGGTTGCAGAAAAAGAATGTTCCGACCACGGGAAGCACGACGTAACGCGTAATCGGATTCCCGCCGCAAAGTTTCGCAAACCGTTCAATCTTTTCCTGTCCGACAAAAAGCACAATGGAATTCATCGCAACGAGCAAGCAAATCAATGTCGGAATGATCCCGGTCACCCAGCCGACGAACGTTTCGCCGCCTTTGTTGAACATCCCGATGAATCCCTGTGCCAAGAAAATCAACGTGTCCATTTTCATCTCTCCTTCATGAATCCAACTACTGAACGCATCTCCTACAATCCCTCCGTGTGCACCGGCTGCCTTGCGTCTTTCCCTTCTTCCTGCACCTTTGCTTCATAATCCAAATAATCCTTGCGTGCGGAAAGCGCCGCTTTCGCCTGTTGGCGATCCAATCCGTGCGCACGGCAGACCGCTTCATCAAGTGCCAAAAGCGAAAGACCGTTGAGCTTGTCAAACGGGCGGAACCGCGCAAACACGGTAAAGCCTTGCATGACTTCCCCATATACGATATGACACGCTTCATCAATGCACAGCAGCATGATGGCACCCGCAAGGATCCGTCCTTTCGACTTGCCAATCGCAACACGTCCTTTCGCAGCACGAAGCGTCCTGACATGATGCTGGAAACGACGAAGCTGCCGCATCCCAAGAACGAGCTGAAGCACCCATGCCACAACAGCAAGCAAGATCAACGCATACAGCATGATATCCCTCCTTTTCGGCAAAAATTTTATTCCAAGCCCGCTCATTCATTAAGCAGGATTTTGGCTGTTTTCTCATCGGTGATCAATACATTGATCAGCCGCCCGCGAAGTGCGCCCAGGATTGCAGGGACTTTCTCGCGCGATGCCGCCATCCCGATGCAGTACGGTGTTTCCGAAAGCGTCTTCAGCGGAACGGCAATCGTTCGCTCTGAAAAATCCGTTTTTACGGGCTTGCCATTGATGTCATAAAATATCGAACAGATCTCTCCTACGGCTCCCGTCCGCATCAGGGAATCAATTGCCTCACGCCCAAAGTCGCCCGCCCATACCAAATTGGACGACTTGACCGGCGCGCCGATTCCGACAATCGCAATATCCAATCGCTTCCAAAATGCCGAAACCTTTTCGTAATTCCCATCCTGCAGGATTGCGTCCCGAATCTCCGGAGTCCGCGTGATAGCAGGCGCGTAGATATAATGGCTCCTTGCGCCAAAAGCCCGTGCCAATTCATAGCACAGCGTATTGACATGATAGTCGCTGTCGATGTTTTCCGGACCGCCATCTACGGGTATAAAATCCGCATCGATACGCGGCAGTTTCTCATAGCGTGCCTGACGGGTCAATTCCTGTATGCTCGTTCCCCATGCCATGCCAACGACTTGCCCGTCGGCAACAATACGCCTCAGAAGAGTCAGCCCGGCTCGCGCCATATTCGTTTTGACGGCTTGGAGATCATAGTTCGACGGAACGACATAGGCTTCTCGCAAGAAAAACCGTTTCTCAAGCGCGGCTTCGACATCTTCATACGAATTGCTTTCCACAATGATGCGCACGATTCCATTCTCCTGTGCACGTTTTAGATATTTGCTTATCGTTGTGCGGTCGACCCCCATCCGCTTCGCAATTTCACTTTGCTTCAGATGATCCACATAATACATGTTGGATACCTTGATCAAGATCCGCTTTTCGACAAGGAGCATGTCGTCACCACCTTCACATATGAGAACAAGCATCTCTAAAGTTATGCTCAGCAACTACGGTCATAGTAGCGTACTCAATCACATATTGCAAGCGATTATTCTCGATTTTCTTTATTAGCATGCTATTTTATCGGTATTTTTTTATTTACTTTCACATATGTTTCTATAGCTTCACATACGTGTTATCTGCAATCTCTTAAATTATTTTAAGATCGTGCGACTGTCTCGCAAAAAAGGATTGACATGGGTACAGGTTCGCGTTATGATAGTACCCGTAGTCGAAACAACTATCCATATTTGATAAACAGTCGATGACGGGAACGAGTACGCTTTCCCTCCCATGCAAAGCGAGCCGCGGTTGATGAGAGCCGGCGATGGGCGATAGCGGAAAATCCTCCCCGAGATGCGGCGCTGAACGACAGTAGGAAGCCGCGCCTGTTCCCCGTTAGCGGAACCGCGTATGATGGTACGTTGTGCTTGGTGTACGCAGCAAGTGCCGCCGCTTGGCGGAATTTGGGTGGTAACGCGGATTGGTCCGTCCCTTTCGGGGCGGGCTTTTTTTATTGCCATAACAGGTTACGAAAGTGGATGAAGAAGGCTACCGACACGCAATGATGACATGGAGGCTTTACTATGGAAAACATCGATTTCGGCCGCTTGAAGCGGCTGCGCGACCTGCGCATTGTCCTGCCCGTCTTCTTCGTCTCGATCATCGCTTGTATCGACCGCGTCAACGTCGCATACGCCAAGCTCACAATGGTCGAGGATTTGCCGTGGATCACGCCGGAGGTATTCGGCGCCGGTGCAGGCATCTTCTTCATCGGCTATCTGATCTTCGAGATTCCCGGCTCGCTCGTCGCCGCACATTTCTCCGCGACGAAGTGGATCGCGCGCATCATGTTCACCTGGGGGCTCGTCTGCGTCTTTATGGCATTCATCTCGACAGAGTTCCAGTTCTACCTCTGCCGCTTCCTGCTCGGTGCGTCAGAGGCGAGCCTCTACCCCGTCATCTACTCCGTCCTCTTCCCGCGCTGGTTCTCGGGCGCGGAGCGCGCGCGCGCGACGAGCCTCATGCTCACATCGCTGCTGCTCTCGAACATCATCGGCGCACCGATTGCGGGCGTCCTGCTCGAAAGCTCGTTCTTCGGCCTGCACGGCTGGCAGGAGCTCTTCATCCTGGAAGCGAGCCCCGCGCTCGCCTTCGCCCTCTTTTTCTTCTTCTTCGTAAAGGATCGCCCCGCTGAAGTGAGCTGGCTCACGCAGGCGGAAAAGGATTACCTCACGGAGCAGTTCGAACGCGAGCAGGCTGTCCTGAAGAACCGCAGGAAGTACACGGTGCTGCAGGCATTCCGCGATCCGAAGGTCTTGAAGCTCTGCCTGATCTACTTCCTTTGGGTCGTCGGTTTCTGGGGGTTCTACTTCTGGATGCCGACGGTGCTGAAAGATCTTTCTGGTCTCTCCACCTCGCTCTTAGGCGGCGCGATCGCGATCCCGATGACGGCGGCGCTCGTCGTGCAGATCCTCATCGGCCATACGGCGACGCGCACGGGCGACAAGGTCTGGCACGTCGCGGGCGCGCTCTTCGTCGGCGCGATCGGGCTTTCGCTCTCGCCGCACGCGAGCAGCATCTCCGCCGCGCTCTTCCTCGTCTGTCTCTCCGCGATTGGCATCCACGCCTCGATGGGCGTCTGGTGGACGATCCCGACGACGTTCCTCACGGGACCTGCCGCAGCCGGCTCAATCGCCCTCATCAATTCCTGCGGCAATATCGGCGGCTGGGTCGGACCGAATCTCATGGCATGGGTCAAGGTCAGCACGGGTGCATTCGACCTCGGCTACTACATCATGGGCGCGATGATGTTCCTCTCGGGGCTCCTCGTGCTGACGATCCGATACCGGCTGAACGGCGCGCACAAAGCTGCGCCAAGTACGCCGGGCAAAGCGGTCGCGCCCGAATCCTAAAGGCAAGACCGGCATCAAAAAATCGGCAAGGCGATGCCTTGCCGATTTTTTGATGCATGGTTCCCGATCAGTAGAGGATGTGTGCGATGACGTAGCCGACGCAGCATCCCGTTATGACGCCGATGAGGCCCGGGATCATGAAGCTGTGGTTCAGGATGTACTTGCCGATACGCGTCGTGCCCGAGCGGTCAAAGCCGATGCAGGCGAGGTCGGACGGGTAAGTCGGCAGGAAGAAGTAACCGTAGCACGCGGAAATAAAGGAAAGGACCAGGATCGGATCCATGCCGACGTTCAACGCCATCGGAACGACGATCGCGATCGCTGCACCCTGCGAGTTGACGAGCTTCGAGGTCAAGAAAGCGAGAATCGCGTATGCCCACGGATAAGACTTGACGGCCTCGCCGAGGAACTGCTTCAGGAATGCCATGTGGTTCGCAAAGTACGTATCGGCCATCCAAGCGACACCGTAGACCGAGACGAGTGCGACGACACCGGAACGGAAGACCTGGCTGTTGCCGACATCCTTCGCCTTGATCTTGCAGGTGAGCAGGATGAGCGCGCCGACGAAGAGCATGACCATCTGGATGACGACGACCATCGAGATGGGCTGCGGCGCAGCGCCTTCCTTCATGACGAAGTGCGGGAGGAGCGACGGCATATTGCCGAGAAACGCGATGACGACGATGCCGAAAAGGAAGATGTACATGGCGCGGTAGTATTCTTTCGGAAGCTCCTTGCCCATGAGGGACTCCGAATCGCCATAGACGTATTCCTTGTTCGCAGGATCCTTGATGAATTCCTGGAAACGTTCATCGTCCGCGAGATCCTTGCCGCGGCGATAGCTCCAAATCGCTGCGGCGAGTGCGCCGCAGCCCGTTGCCGGAACGGATACGGAGAGAATCTGAAGCACGGAGAAATTGTATCCTGCCGCCGCGAGGAATGCGACGACCGAGACGACGGCGACCGAAACCGGCGATGCGCAGATGCCCATCTGCGAAGCGACGGACGCGACAGCCATCGGGCGCTCCGGGCGAATGCCCTGTTTGATCGCAATATCGTAGATGATCGGGAACATCGTGTAGACGACGTGCCCCGTGCCGCACAGGACGGTCAGGAACCAAGTCGTCAGCGGCGCGAAGATCGTGACTTGCTTCGGGTTGCTGCGCAGGAACTTCTCTGCGTACTTCAGCATGACCGTAAGACCGCCCGACGTCTGCAGGAATCCCGCGCACGTCACGACTGCCATGATGATGAGCATGACGTCAATCGGCGGCTTGCCGGGCTTGTAGCCGAATACGAAGGTAAAAATGACGAGACCGATGCCACTGATGACGGCAAGGCCGAGCCCACCGTGGCGGACGCCGACCAACAAACAGATGATCAGTACGACGAATCCGAATAACATTTCCATAATATCCCTCTCTTTTCCTTGGAACCCCTTTTCCCATTATCCTGCCTGCGCCATTTCCCACGCACACGTTCCGTTGATTCGACCGGAAAGGAGAACCTCCATTTATCCTTTCATCAACCGAATCTATAGCAGGACAAACTGACTTTCTCATTATACGCTTCCTTTTTCGATGACGCAAACGAAATCCGCCCTTTTTTATAAAATCTTATTTTTTGATGACCGCCTGCGTGCGGAAATGCGGAAAGCCATGCAGGATTTCCCGATAATCGGAATCGGCACCAAAAAACGCCTCGCACGGCGATGGTGCGAGGCGCCCTTTCCCATTCGAACCGCCTAAGCGGTGCGGAGAGCGGCTTAGAGTCCGGCTTCTGCCTTGAGCGCAGCAGCCTTGTCCGTGTGTTCCCACGGAAGATCGACATCCGTGCGGCCGAAATGGCCGTACGCCGCCGTCTGCTTGTAGATCGGGCGGCGCAGGTCGAGCATCTTGATGATGCCCGCCGGACGCAGGTCGAAGTGCTTTGCTACGAGCGCCTCGATCTTCTCTTCCGCGATCTTGTGCGTGCCGAACGTATCCACCATGATGGAGACCGGATAGGCGACGCCGATCGCATAGGCGAGCTGGATCTCGCATTTATCTGCAAGACCTGCCGCGACAATGTTCTTCGCGACGTATCGTGCGGCATAGGCCGCGCTGCGGTCGACTTTCGTGGGGTCCTTGCCAGAGAATGCGCCGCCGCCGTGGCGCGCCAAGCCGCCGTACGTGTCGACGATGATCTTGCGTCCCGTGAGCCCGGCGTCGCCCTGCGGCCCGCCGATGACGAACTTGCCCGTCGGATTGACGAAGATCTTCGTATCGTCCTTCAAAAGCGCAGGCGGAATGGTCGGCTTGATGACCGTTTCGATGATATCCTTGCGGATCTGCTCCAGCGTCACATTGTCGTCATGCTGCGTCGAGACGACGATCGTATCGACGGCGACGGCCTTGCCGTCCACATAAGCGACCGTGACCTGCGTCTTGCCGTCGGGGCGCAGGTACCCCAGCTCGCCGCTTTTGCGCACCTCGGCGAGGCGGCGTGCGAGACGATGCGCGAGCGCGATCGGCAGCGGCATGTACTCCGGCGTCTCATTCGTCGCGTAGCCGAACATCATGCCCTGGTCGCCTGCGCCGACGGCGTCCGCCTCATCCATCTTGCCCTCGCGCGCTTCGAGCGCCTTGTTGACGCCCTGCGCGATGTCCGGCGACTGCTCGTCGAGCGAGACGAGGATGCCGCACGTCTCGGCATCGAAGCCGAACTTCGCGCGCGTGTAGCCGATCTCCGAGATCGTCTCGCGGATGATCTTTGGGATGTCGATGTAGCACGACGTCGAGATCTCGCCGACGACGTGCACCTGTCCCGTTGTCACGAGCGTCTCACACGCAACGCGTCCCTGCGGATCCTTTGCGAGGATCGCATCGAGAATGCTGTCGGAAATCTGATCCGCCATCTTGTCGGGATGCCCTTCGGTGACGGACTCCGACGTAAAAAGCATACGTTTCTTGCTCATGATAGCCTCCTTGCAGCCTGCAAAATATCGCTACGGAATCTACGGAACAGAACCTGCTTCATCCAAAAAACGCGCTCCCGTGAGACGAGAGCGCGCAACGTATCTCTCATCTTATAGGGCATTGCCTAAAGGAATTGGCACCGTTTGACATCGTCATGGTTGCCGCAGCTTCATCGGGCCGATCCCTCCGCTGCTCTGGATGAGTCTGTATTCCGTTTTATGGACTTATCATACTCCGCCCATTCCGTTCTGTCAAGCAAAAATGAACGGGATTCATTCGCCAAAACGAATTATTTTTTATCCTCGCCCATGAGCATGTCGCGATAGAGCGTCTGCTGGAAGGCCTGCTCTTCTTCCGGCACCCACTTGCCGAGCTTGTCGTCGTACTTCGCCGTGGTCTCAAAGGTATTCTGCCCTTTGATCTCCGCGTTTTTGATGCCGTCGGCAATCTTCGTGAACATCTTGCCCATGACGTAATGCAGCGCGTCCTGCTGGCTCATCGCATTCATCTTGTCCGCATCCGCCGCGAGATCAGCGCGGAATGACCGCATGACGCCCGGCAGAATGCCGATGTAGTCGATATAGTCCGTCGTGACCTTGACCCGTGCCGTATCGCCGTCCTTCGAGACGAGTTTGGTCTTGATGTTGAGCGTCATCATCTTCTCGTATAGGGCATCTGTCGTTTCATCGAGCTTTGTGGTATCGATTCCAGCCGGTATAAACGCAGCGAATGCCTGCTTTGACGAGGCCTCGCGCTCTTCGCGAAGCTGCGCGAGATCGAGGTTGAATTCCTTCGCTGCGGACTCGTTGAGATGGCCGACCGCCTCCGCATACGTCTGGATGTCCACTTCCGGCTTGGAAAGCAGCTTGCAGCCCGCCGCAACGGCAACCATGAGGACGAATACCAAGACGGCAGAGAGTTTCTTCCATTTGACAATCCGATCCATCCAAAATACATCTCCTTTTGCAAGGGAAAGCAATCGCTCTCTCCTGCCATTTGCAGGAAACCGCATCCTGCAGAATCCCCGGAAAACGATCTCCTATAGTATAAAGGAAATGAAAATTGATGTCTATATGTAGCGCGTTAGATTTGCCTGTAATTTCCAAAAGTGTCCGGCTGTAAATCCAGCCGCACCTGTTCGGGCAATCGCGTTTCAACAAATGCGCGGAACGATGTTGCCGAGCGGCATGTCGACGATGCGGATGCCGCCGATCGCCGTGCGAAGGCCGACCTGCCCGGCCGCCTCCTCGCTGACTTCGCCGATGATCGCCGCCTGCGTGCCGTACGGCGACGCGCGCATGGCTTCGAGCGCCGCATCCGCCTCGCCCGCCGGCACGATGGCGATGCACTTGCCCTCGTTCGCGAGGCAGAGCGGGTCGAAGCCCAGGAGGTCGCAGACGCCGCGCACAGCCTCGCGCACGGGAATCGCGTCCTCGTCGATGAGGATGCCGCAGCCAGACGCTTCGGCGATCTCGTTTAGCACCGCCGCGACGCCGCCGCGCGTCGGATCGCGCAGGACAGCCGTGTGCGGTGCGGCGGCGAGCACGGCCTGCGTCAGCCCGGCGAGGGGTGCGCAGTCCGTCTTGATCTCACTTGGCAGCGCAAGTCCATGTCGCCCCGCGAGCACCGTCGCCGCATGGTCGCCGATGGTGCCGGAGAGCAGCACCTTCATGCCCGGCTTTGCCGCTTTCGGCGAGATGCGCGTGCCCGCGATGAGGTCGCCGACCCCTGCCGTGTTGATGAAGATGCCGTCCGCCTTGCCGCGCTCGACGACTTTCGTATCGCCCGTCACGATGGCGACGCCCGCCTCGTCAGCAGCCTTTCGCATCGCTGCGACGATTTTCCGCAGGTCTTCAAACGGGAATCCCTCCTCCAGGATGACGCCGGCGGAGAGGTAGCGCGGGACAGCGCCCGTCATCGCGAGGTCGTTGACCGTGCCGCAGACGGCGAGCTTGCCGATGTTGCCGCCGCGGAAAAAGAGCGGGCGCACGACGTATGAATCCGTTGTAAACGCGATTTCGCCGCGCATTTCAAGCCGTGCGCCATCGTGCAGCTCATTCAGGAGCGGATTGCCAAACGCCGGCAGGATGATTTCTTCCATGAGCGCATGGCTCATCCTGCCGCCCGCGCCATGCGCCATCGTCACCTTATCGTCTGCCATAGGAAAACCTCCCCTGTCCATACTTGTACCATGCCGCGCAGACGCCCTCGACGGAGACCATGCAGGGGCCTACGGCGTGTGTCGGCACGCATGCGCTCCCGAAGAGCGGGCATTCCCTCGGCGTCACGATGCCGCGCAGCACCTCGCCGCAGCGGCAGCCCGGTCTCCCCGCCCCCATGGGAATATCGAGCGGGAGGAGCCGCTCGATGTCGTAGTCCGCGAATGTTTCGCGCATCCTAAGCCCTGACTTCGGAATGATGCCGATGCCGCGCCAGGCCGCATCCGCTTCTTCGTAGACCATGTCCACGACGCGTCTCGCGACGGGGCTTCCGTCCGCGCGCACGACGCTCTCATACTCGTTCTCGATGCGCGCCTCGCCCGCCGACACCTGCTTCATGAGGCGGTAGAGCGAGCGCAGGATCTGGAGCGGCTCAAAGCCCGTGACGACACCCGGCGTATGGAATTCGTCCGCCAGGAACGAATAGCACGAAAGTCCCGTGATGACGGAGACGTGCCCCGGCAGGATAAAGCCGTCGACCGCCACCAAAGGGTCCGCGAGCAGCGCGCGAAGCGCCGGCGGCACGAGCTTGTGCGCCGACAGCAGGTAGAGATTCGCAATCCCCGCTTCTTTTGCCGCGAGCACGGCGCCTGCCGCCGTCGGCGCCGTCGTCTCGAAGCCGACCGCGAGAAAGACCACCTTCTTGCCGGGATTTTCCCGCGCAATGGGGAGCGCGTCCATCGGCGAGTAGACGATGCGGATGTCCGCGCCGTCCGCCTGCGCCTCGGCGAGACTCGATGCCGAGCCCGGCACTTTCAGCATATCGCCGAATGTCGCGAGGATCACGTCCGTGCGTTTTGCATAGGCGATCGCCTTGTCCATATAGGCATCGGGCGTCACGCAGACGGGGCAGCCGGGACCTGAGACGAGCGCAACGCCCTCTGGCAGCATCTGGCGAAGCCCTGCACGAAAGATCGCGACGGTATGCGTGCCGCAGACCTCCATGAAGCGCAGGTTTCTCCCCATCTCATCCGCCATGCGCCCGATCTCTGCGACGAGTCGTTTCGCGAGCGCCCTTTCCTCTTCCTTCGTCATGCGCCTGCCTCTGCGGGCGCCCCTTGCCGCGATGCCATCTCAGGGATATCCTCCAGCGTGCGCGGTGCGCCGTTCATCTCCGCGAGCAGCGCATTGGTCTCCTCGATGTCTTTCTCCGTCACGACCTGCATCGCAAACCCCGCATGGACGAGCACGCAGTCGCCGACCTCTGCCTCCGGCAGCAGCATCATCGACACGTCGCGCGTCACGCCGGAAAGCTCTACCTTGCCCATCGAACCATCTATTTCAAGCACCTTTGCCGGTACAGCCAAGCACATATTTCCTCCTTTTCCGCAATCTGCCGCAATCTGCCGCAATTTGCCATGCCACAGTCTTACGCCATGGATTTTCGGATTCCTTCCTCGGCGACGGTCTGAAAGTCCATCCTGCCCGCCGCTTCCTTCCCGCGCGCTTCGATTCCCCAGTCCTTGAGGATCGCGATCCCTTCCGCTGCGACCTCAGGAACGAGCGCCAGCATCTCGTCCGACAGCGCGACGCCCGCCTCAAGGTCGTACGGCTGCGCGCCGATGACCGCGACTTCGGGGATCTTCTTCCCCGTCACCGCGAGCAGGGCGAGCACGTCCTGAATGCCGACTTCATGCGCGCTGAGCTTTTCCTGAAAATGCGCCATGACCGCATCGTTGCGGAATGCGAAGCGCGTGCCCGGCACCTTGCCGCCGTTGATGGAATCGATGACGAGAAGCTTCTTCGTCCCCGTCACGTACTGCGTGAGCTCGATGCCGAGCGTGCCGCCGTCGACGATCTGCACGCAGCCCGGAAATGTGTAGTGCGCGTCGAGATACTCCGCAACGCGCACGCCGAATCCCTCATCGCGCAGGATGACATTGCCAACGCCGAGGATCGTGACCTCCGACGGGTGGAGCACAAAATCCCAATCCGCATGTTCGCGTCCTGCCATCTCATGCCTCCTCATGCTTCTTCCTTCGCCGCGATGCGTGCGAGCAGCCAGTCACACCAAGCCGAAAGCCCCGTGTCCTGCGTGCAGGACAATTCAATGATGTCCATGCCGGGATGAAGCGTCTGGATGTCGTCCCTCGCTGCCGCCATATCGAAATCGCAGTACGGCAAAAGATCGGCCTTGTTCAGGAGCGCGATCGCGGATTCCTTGAAGATCAGCGGGTATTTCATCGGCTTGTCGTCGCCCTCCGTGATCGAGAGCACGACCGCCTTCTCGTCCTCGCCGACCGCGAATTCCGCAGGGCAGACGAGGTTGCCGACGTTCTCGACGAGGAGCAGGTCAAGTGCCCCTAGGTCCAGCTTCTTCGCGACCTTCTGCACCATCGGCGCGTCGAGGTGGCAGCCGCCCGCCGTGTTGATCTGGATGACGGGCACGCCGTGCCGCTCGATGCGGTCGGCATCCCGGCTCGTGAAGAGGTCGCCCTCGATGACCGCCATGCGCGTCCTTCCCTTGAGCCGCTCCATCGTGCGCTCCAGGAGCGATGTCTTGCCCGCGCCCGGCGAGCCCATGAGATTGAGCACGTAGACGTTCTTCTCGCGAAAGAGCGCTTGGTTCTCCGCCGCCACGCGGTCATTTTCACCCAAAATATTTTTCATGACCTCGATTTCTGCCAAGCTAGTCCACCTCCAAATACTTCACCTGCATCTCGCGCCCCGAGATCGTCTCAAGAACGCCGTCCCCGCATGCGGGGCACCAAAAATCGTAGTGCGAAATGGGAAACTCCCTGCCGCATTTCGTGCAGCGCCCGCGAAGCGGCACGTGCTCAATCGCGAGCTTCGCGCCGTCTGCGATCGTCCCCTTTGCCAGCATCCCAAAGGAGAAGACCAAGGAGTCCACGACAACGCCCGACATGTCGCCGATCAAAAGCCCGATCTCTGCAATGCGCTTCGCGTCATTGCGCTTCCCGTAGTCGAGGGCAATATCCAAGATCCCCTCCGCGATCGCCATCTCGTGCATCATCGTCTCCCATGCGTCCATCCAAAAGCACCGCAAGCGCCAGTAAAAGCCCGCACATCAAGCCAAACGCGTCTGTCGCGTCAAGCACGCATCGGACGCAGCGCAGCTGTCGCACGGCCTGCCCTGCTTGCTGTGGCACGGCGTCCATAAGCGGGCCATAGCGGAGCAAGCGTCAAGACGCCCTCCCGTTTCTCCCCCATCCGATCGTCTCGTTCAAACGATGTGCGTTTGACAAGAGGACGGTATGCAGAGAAACGGGAGGGCATCAGGACGCGCAGCGATGCGTTCGCGTCGGACACCGTGCCGCATCGACGCGCCCCCATCTGCGACAGCCTCACCACCAAGCCTTTTAGAGCGCCGCCTCAAGCCCGCTGGCCTGAAACACGCCCAAAATATCCATGAGCTTCGTCTTCTTCGGGCTGTAGTCGACGGTCGTCTCCCCGTCGTGCGCGTGAATATGGACGTACAGCACGCCGGGAAGCCCCAGCAGGGCCTTTTCCGCGTCCTTCGCGCTCGCTTCCGTATAGCCCGTCACCTGAAACTGCAGGCGCGTGTTTCCATTCGTCTCGCCGCAGCCGCACTCCTTGCACATAAAACCGTCTCCTTATCGCAGCGGCACCTGCTCCCGCACGCATGTGCAGGAGCGCCGCCTTCCCCTGATTTTCTCTTATTTTCCTTCGCTTTCCTTGCCGAGCTCGCAAGCGTCGAGCGGCGTATGCTCGAGGAACTTGACGCCCGAAAACATGCTCGAAGCCTCGCCCTCTGCCTCCATGATATCCGCGCGTGCGACCATGTAGACGTGACCGATCGCGAAGACCATGATGAGCCATGCGACGATGTGATGCACCCAGTGCGTGACCATCTCATCACAGAGCACGACGTTCACCCAAAGGAACAGGCTCGATCCGATCGAGTTCGGGTTCTTCGCGAAGAACATCGCAAAGCCCGTCAGAATCTCGATGAGCACCAAGACGTAGAGCCCCGCGTACGACGCGCGCGCGAGCGGGTTGCGCAAAAACGGCGCATGCGTCGGCTTCAGCAGCATGTAGTGGAGCGCGACGTCAAGCGTCTCCCGGTAGAAATGCCCCTCCCAAACGCGCGGGAACAGCCGATCCCCCTTGTTGATGATGAAGCCGTAGATGCGCAGGATGAACGCCGCACAGAACGTGAACGCCGCGAGGAAGTGGATGTTGCGCACCCAGTTCGTGAAAAAGCTCGTGTACGTCGGCTCGATGCCGAGCACCACGGGAGGCTTCGTGATGAAGAGCCCCGTGATGAAGAGCGTTCCGATCGCGACGACCATGATCCAGTGGAAAATGCGAAGAAACGGGCTGAAGATGTAGTAAACTTTGCGTTTCTCTTCCTTCATTGGTTTCATTGGAATCACCCTTTCCTCACTCATCGACCTTGATGCCGGCGTAAGGATCGGTCGTAAAGACGCGAATCTTCTCGCCCGCCGCGTTGAACATGTGCGTCGAGCACGCCATGCACGGATCGAACGAGCGGACGACGCGCGCAATTTCAAGCGGCTTGTCGGGAATCCGGACGTGCGTATCCATCATCGCGAGCTCGTATGCGCCATGCCCGCTCACCGCATCACGTGGGCAGGCGTTCCAAGTCGTCGGCACGACGCACTGGTAGTTCGCCGTCTTGCCGTCCTTGATGACGATGTAATGCGAAAGCGCGCCGCGCGGTGCTTCGTAGAGCCCGACGCCCTTTGCCTCTTTCGGCCAGGAGGACGGATCCCACTTCTCTGCGTTCGCCATGCGCGTATCGCCCGCCTTGATGTTCGCGATGAGCTTGTCGAAGAAGAACTTGTTGACCTCTGCGGCAAGCTGCGCGTCGAGTGCGCGGGCAGCCGTGCGGCCGACCATCGTCGGGAGCCAGACTTCCGGCGCGAGGGCGAGGACCTTCGAGACTGCCGCGATCTGATCGAGCATCATCTTCTCTGCCCAAGTCGGCTCCGGCAGCATGCCCTTCTGCGCCTTCGCGTAGACGATGATATAGCGTGCGAGCGGGCCGACTTCGCAGACCCTGCCGCGCCATTTCGGCGTCTTGAGCCAGGAATACTTGCCGCCCTCGTCGAGCGCCTTCCACTCCGTCGCGCTTCCATCCTTCGGTCCCGTGTACTTTGGGCTGGTCACGCCGTCCCAAGGATTGCGGTCCTTCGGTCCCTTTTCGGGGTACTCGTACCATGCGTGCTCAACGCCCTCCGTGAAGACCGCAGGATCGTTGAAATCCGCCTCGTTGATCTCGTAGATCTTCGCCGCTGCAAGCCCCTTGCCGAAGTCCTCGACGACGCCGTTGCAGCGCACGAGGAGGTTCTGGAAGAATCCGCCGTTCTGCGTGCCGGCAGACGGCTCGATCGGATACGCGCCGTAGCCGAGCACGCGCGTCTTTGCGAGGCCGCCGCCATCGACGCGGCCTGCCTTGACGTAGGCCGCGCCGATGGCAAGCACATCGGGAATGTAGAAGTTGTTTGCAAGCGTGCGGCCGAGGTTGATCGCACGGTCCACGATGTCGAGACGCGCCGTGTTCACCGGCGCGTTGCCGTCCTGCATCGAAACGGAGCAGGGCATGCCGCCGACGACGTAGTGCGGATGCGGGTTCTTGCCGCCGAATACGACGTGCGGCGTGACGAGCTCGCGCTGCTTGTCAAGCATTTCGAGGTAATGTCCGACCGCCATGAGATGCACCTCAGGCGGAAGCAGCTTATAGTCGGGGTGATCCCACCAGTTCGCCGAGAAAATACCGAGCTGCCCGCTCTCGACGATCGCCTTGAGCTTGTCCTTGAGCTCTGCGTAGTACTGCGGCGAAGCCTTCGGGAAATCGTGATCATAGGCTTCCGTATTCGACGTGCCCGGCGCGTGCAGCGGCAGGCGATATGCGCCGAGAACCGTGTTCTGGAGGTTCGCCGCAGCGACCGGATCAGCCGCAAGCGCCTCGACGGGGCTGACCCAGTCGAGCGCATGAAGATGGTAGAAGTGGACGACGTGATCGTGCACCGTCAGTGTCGCGGCCATGATGTTTCGAATGTAGTGCGCGTTCTTCGGGATCGTGATGCCGAGGGCGTCCTCGACGGCACGAAGCGAGCAAAGCGCGTGCGCCGACGTGCAGACGCCGCAGATGCGCTGGATGTACGCCCACGCATCGCGCGGGTCGCGGTCCTGCATGACGAGCTCGAGGCCGCGCCAGGCCGTGCCGGAAGAAATGGCGGCCGTCACCTTGCCCGTCGCTTCATCGACTTGTATTTCCGTGCGCAGATGGCCTTCGATTCTCGTGATTGGATCAATTACTACGTGTTTCATTTACTTCGTCACCTGCTCCCCGTTTTCTTTCGCCTTCTCCGCGCGGTGCTTGTTGCGCTGCACGACGCTTGCCGCTGCGTGCGCTGCAACGCCGACCGCCGTCACGCCTGCGATCGCCGCGCCGATCTTGTCGACATCGCCGATCGGGTAAGCGAACTTCGGCAGGCGCTCGCTCATCGCGCCATCGTCCCAGAAATGCGCGTTCGAGCAGCCGATGCACGGCGCGCCCGACTGGATCGGATAGCTCATGCCCTGATACCAGCGCAGGTTGCCGCACGAATTGTACGTCTCAGGACCGCGGCAGCCGAGCTTGTAGAGGCACCAGCCCGCCTTCGAGCCCGCATCGTCATAGCTCTCCGCGAACATGCCCGCGTCGAAGAACGGACGGCGGTAGCACGTATCGTGGATGCGGTTGCCGTAGAACTGCTTCGGCTGTCCCGAGCCGTCGACCGGCGGGATCGTGCCGAAGAGCGCGACGTGCATGACGACGCCCGTCATGACCTCCGGGATCGGCGGGCAGCCCGGCACGTTCACCAGCGGCGTCTTGCCGACGAACTGCGCGATGCCAGAAGACCCCGTCGGGTTCGGATTTGCCGCCTGGATGCCGCCCGAAACAGCGCACGTGCCATACGCGATGACCGCCGCCGCATTCGCTGCCGCATGGCGAAGCGTCTCCGTGAACGTATGGCCGCCCGACATGCAGTAGACGCCACTATCCTTCGTGCAGGCGGCGCCCTCGACTGCGAGAATGTACTTCCCCTTGTACGCTTCGATGGTCTTTTCGAGATGCGCCTCAAACGGCTCGCCGCAGGCAGCGGCAAGCAGATGGTCGTACTCGAGTGCGATCTGCGTCAGGATGAGATCCGACGCGAGCGGGGCGCCCGAACGGATGAACGACTCATCGCAGCCCGTGCACTCATGCCCATGGATCCAAATGACGACCGGCAGCGGCTTCGATTCCGCCGCCTCCACGACTTTCGGCAGCATGTCCGTCGACAGCCCCATCAGGGATGTCAATGCGACGCAGCCCTTTACGAAGCTGCGACGGCTCATGCCGCGCCTGAGATATACATCCCACATGCTCTCCCGTTTTTCCACGTCTTTTCCTCCTCTTTCCTCCTTGCGCATGAACCGTGTGCCTGCTCTTTGGCGCACGGCAAAACCATCATGCGGCGCAGTGAGACCCCCTGCGGGTTTCTTCCCACACAGACGATTTTCAGATTTTCATACACCAACGATTCCTTCTTCGACAGGCGGATTCCAATCTCCTGCTAAAGTCGCGTATCTCTCATTCCTTTTTCGAAATCCACCTCGCTTTCGAAATCCATCCCGCCTGCAAAGCGCGCGGGCATTTCCCCGCGTCACACGGGAAACGATGGCACGTATGCCTTGACTTCGTTTTCTTTTATGGTAGAATTATTTATGTAAACGTTTTCTTTTTTATGATTATGATAAGGGAGGCCGACCATGGGGATTCAGTACGACGCCAAGCACCAAGTATTCCACCTCTGCAACGACCACATCAGCTACCTGCTCGCCGTCCTTCGGAACGGACAGCTCGGACAGCTCTACTTCGGGAGCCGCCTGCCCGCTGCGGGCGAGATGCCGAAGGGACATGACTACACCTACCTCTTCGAGGGCGTGAAGCGCGCGACTTCGTCGTACGTCTACGAGGGCGACTTCACCTTCTCGCTCGAACACGTACGGCAGGAGTATCCCGCTTACGGCACGACGGACTACCGCATGCCGGCGTTCGAGATCCGGCAGGAGGACGGCAGCCGCATTACGGACTTCGTCTACGCCTCGCATGAAATCATGGATGGAAAGCCAAAGCTCCAAGGCCTCCCCGCGACTTACGCCGAGCGCGCGGACGAGGCGCAGACGCTTGCCATCACGCTGCGCGACGAAAAAATCGACGCGGAACTCGTCCTTTCCTATACGATTTTCCGCGATTTTGATGCGATTGCCCGCCATGCATGCTTCCAAAACAACGGAAGCGCTGACCTAGACATCACGCGCGCGATGAGCCTCTCCATCGACCTCCCGGACGCGGACTACGAAATGCTGCAGCTCTCTGGATGGTGGGCGCGCGAGCGTCACCTCGTCACGCGTCCGCTCGCGCCCGGCATTCAGTCCGTCGGCAGCCTGCGCGGCCATTCGGGGCACGTCCACAATCCGCTGCTCATCCTAAAGCGCCCGCACACAGATGAAAGCCAAGGCGAGGCGATTGGTTTCTCCCTCGTTTACAGCGGCAACTTTCTTGCGCAGGCGGAAGTCGACACGATGGACGTCACGCGCGTTTCCATGGGCATCCATCCGCACGCATTCGATTGGTGCCTTGCGCGCGGCGAGCGCTTCCAGACGCCGGAAGCCGTCATGGTCTATGCGGCAGGCGGGCTCAACGCGATGAGCCAGACCTTCCACGCGCTCTACCGCACGCGCCTTGCACGCGGCACATGGCGCGACAAGGTGCGTCCGATCCTCATCAACAACTGGGAAGCGACGTACTTCGACTTTGACGAGGACAAGCTCCTGAAGATCGCCAGGACGGCGCATGACGTCGGCGTCGAACTCTTCGTGCTCGACGACGGCTGGTTCGGCGCGCGCTGCTCCGATACGAGCGGGCTCGGCGACTGGCAGCCGAACACGGATCGCCTGCCGAACGGCATCAAGGGGCTTTCCGAAAAGATACACGCGCTCGGCATGAAATTCGGTCTTTGGGTCGAGCTTGAGATGGCGAACAAGGACAGCGACCTCTACCGCGCCCATCCCGACTGGATCCTCCACGTCGACGGGCGCCGCGAGTCGCACGGGCGCAATCAGTACGTCCTCGACTTTTCGCGCAAGGAAGTCGTCGACTGCATCCACGATTCCATCGCGAAAGTCCTGCGCGCCTCCTCCGTCGACTACATCAAGTGGGACATGAACCGCAGCATTACGGAATGCGGCTCGAAAGGATTCCCCGCAAAAAGGCAGGGCGAGATCTTCCACCGCTACATTCTCGGCGTCTACGACCTCTACGAGCGCCTGCGCACCGAGTTCCCGCACATTCTCTTCGAGTCGTGCGCTTCGGGCGGCGGGCGCTTCGATCCCGGCATGCTCTACTACGCGCCGCAGGCATGGACGAGCGACGACACGGACGCCGTCGAGCGCCTTGCCATCCAATACGGCACGTCGTACGCCTACCCGATCGTCTCGATGGGCTCGCACGTCTCCGCCGTGCCGAACCATCAGGTTTTCCGCGAGACTTCGCTCAAGATGCGCGGCGACGTCGCCTACTTCGGCACATTCGGGTACGAGCTCGACCTCGGCACGCTGTCCGCGGAAGAACTCGCGGAAGTGCGCGGGCAGATCGCCTTCATGAAAGAGCACCGCGAGCTCATTCAGCATGGCACGTTCTACCGCCTCAAAAGCCCGTTTGCGGGCAATGTCACCGCGTGGATGGTCGTCTCCGCAGACAAGAAAGAAGCCCTCGTCGGCTGCTACAAGGTCTTGAACTCCACCTGCAGCCCCTTCCAGCGCCTCCGCCTCCAAGGACTCGACGCCAGGGCGGACTACGCCGTCAAAATCGACGGGCGCATGGACTTCGGCGACTACACGGGCGCAGAGCTCATGCGCGCCGGTCTCGTCACGAGCGATTTCTCCGCAGGCGAAGCGCCGCGCGAGGAGGGCAAGCACTGCACCGACTACTGGTCGCGCCTCTACGTGCTCAAAGCGAAGGGCTGACGCCCGCCTGTGAACCGCGAAAGCAGCGGAGCCGATTCTGTGAGGTTGCCGCGAGAAGGATTGACGGAACGATAGACGTATAGTATACTACGACAGCAAATACAAATTAGCAGGTTCGGTGCCCTTCGGGGCGTAACAGGGAAATTGGTGCAATGCCGATGCGGTCCCGCCGCCGTAATGCTGAGGATGCCCGAATATGTCACTGGGAGACTGGGAAGGCAGGGCAACGATGAAGCAGAGCCGGAAGACCTACCGAATCTTGTACGTCGGAGTGCGGTGCCGTTGGCGCGCCCCCTACTGCATCCTGCGATGGACAGGACGGCAGATTCTTTCGTGTGGAAAAGCCGTCCTATTGGGGCGGCTTTTTTGTGGGCATATTGGCACATCCTGTGCAGGGCGAAAAGACGAAGGATCTAGGGGGACATGGAAATGACAAAACGAAATTTGGCTTTCGTGGCCGCGCTGGCGACGCTCGGCGCGGCGTGGACGTACCCGGCCGCAGCGCAGGAGAGCGATGCCGCCGTCCCGGCCGCAGCAGGGGAACCTGCGGCGGCAGAAACGCCGGCGGCGCAGGAGGACCAGCCAGCAGAAAAAGCCACGGACAGCAACGCCCACGAACTTCAAGAGACGGTCGTGACAGCGCGCCGCACGGAACATGACGGCTTTGTCACACGGCACGGGACGTTCGGCTTCCTCGGTGAGAAGGACGCCATGGATGTCCCGTTTACGACGACGAACATGACGCAGAAGGCGATCCAAGCCTTCGGCGACCCAACGCAACCACTCGACAGTGTGCTCAGCATCTCACCATCGATTCGTGCAACGGGCAGCATCCTGCACAACGATTTCCAGCATCGGGGCTTTCGCGCGAATGGAACCAGCCTGTATGTCAATGGCGTGCCGGGGATGTTCACGCAGTTCAACGCGCCGATGTATGTCATCGGGAAGGCGGACGTAGTTTCGGGACCGAACAGCGGCCTATCGGGCACTGGGACGCAGTACGAGTCCTCGGCGGCGGGCGGTCTTGTGAACCTTACGACGAAGCGCGCGGGCTATCGTGACCTAACACGTTTCACGCTCACCCACGGCGGGCAGAGCATGGGCGGCGCCTATCTCGACCTCTCCCGCCGCTTTGGCAGGGACAAGGATTGGGGCGCACGGCTCATGGCAGAGAAGGTGGACGGCGAGACCGCAGTCGATGGGCAGAAGGTAAAGGCGTCGAGCATCTATATCAACCTCGACCACAGCGGTGCAAAAAGCAAGACAAACTTCTTTACGGGCTATCGTCAGAACGAGGTCGTCGGCGGCGTGCGCTGGTTCAAGCTCGGCACTGGGGTGACCCGCTTCCCGTCTGTGCCAAAGGCATCGCGCAGCTACGCGTTTGACGGCATGGACAAGGAATCCTATGGCTGGATGATGATCCTCAACCACGAGCAGAAATTCTCGAAGGATTGGAACTGGTTTGTCAACGCAGGCTATCTCAAGAACAAGCTGAACAAGAATGTCATGCCTGAGTACAGCGCCGTAACGATCCTAAACGACGCAGGGGATTTCGCGCTGAAATCCCAGACGACGGGAACCCCGCAGCGTGCGAGTTACCTGCAGGCGGGCGTGAGCGGCAAGGCAAGGACGGGCAGGGCAGAGCATACGCTGACGCTTGCAGCAGACCGCGCATGGCGGAATCTCGGCGGTGTGTTCGGCTTTTCCACCACGAGCCTTGGGACGGGGAATATCTACACGGGGATCCTTCATCAGGCGCAGATGCCGCCGACGGACTACGTGGCGGGGACGAAGAGCAAGACGACGATCAAGGGCATTTCCTTTGTTGATTCGGTTGATTTGGACAAGTGGAATCTGATGGTCGGGGTGCATCACCACACTGCCGACGTGGACAGCTACAATCGGGCGGGGCATATAACCTCGAGCGTTTCGTCCAGTGCGACGACTCCGACGCTTGCGCTGGCCTATCATCCGACAAAGGATACGGCGGTCTATGTCAGCCATGCAGAGTACTTTAATGTCGGTTCGGTGGTTGGCAGTTCGTATGTGAATAGCGGCGAAATCCTGCCGCCTGCGAAGACGAAACAAAACGAGATCGGCGTCAAGTATGCGAACAAGGGCGTTCTCTACTCGCTCGCACTCTTTGACATCACACAGGCAAATAACATAGCCGTGAACAACTACCTGCGGCAGGATGGGAAAGACCGTCACCGTGGGGCAGAATTCGGCATGGCGGGGAAGATCGCGTCGAAATGGACACTTGCGGCGGGGCTGACCTATATGAATGCAACAAATGAAAAGACGAAGGGCGGCGTACTCGACGGTGTGGCAAAGGATGGCCAGCCGCGCTGGCATGGCTCCTTGATGGCACAGTATGCAGCGGATGATCGGTTCAGTGCCTTCGGTCGCATTTCCTATGCTGGCAGTGCCTATATACTGAACGAGAGGTTCAAAGCTCCTTCGTTTACGGTGCTCGATCTCGGTATGACGTATAAGACGAAGCTGGGCACTGTGCCAACAACGTTCAGCTTAACCCTGTACAACGCACTAAACAAGGACTACTGGATGGTCTCGCGCGACAACAACAATCTCATTCTCTCGACGCCGCGCACGCTCGCGCTCACGATGTCAATGGATCTCTAAAGGAAGAAAAGCAGGGAGGGCAGACGTTTTTCCTGCTCTTCTTGTCGCTCCAAAAGGGGGATGGATGTCCTATGCGATTTTTGCGTGCCCTGTTCCTGCTCATACTCCTGACCGCCGTCGCAGGCTGCGGGCAAAGGGCAGAGCAGGGGGAATCCGAGCATGCTGCGACAGACGAGGATACCATCGTGCTCGCTGCCTACCGCCAGCTTGCGCCAGGCGAAAATGACGGCTACTACTGCAGCAGGATCCTCGATGTCTGGGAACCGCTCATCACGGCGGACGAGGAGACGGGCGAGCCCGCGCCATGCCTCGCGACCTCATGGGAGATGCTGGAGGGAGGACGCGTCTGGGTGTTTCACCTGCGCGCGGGAGTCCGCTTCCACGACGGCACGCCCCTTACGGCGCAGGCTGTCGTCACGAATTTGGACTGGATGGCAAAAGAGCCGCGCAGTACGGCATTCTATGCGCGCAGCCGCAAGACTTACTATCCAAATCTCGTGCACGTGGAGGCACTCGATGAGCTGACGGTGCGCATGACGTTCTCCCAACCGAACATCAACCAACTCTATAATATGATGAATTTCGGCAGCCCGGTCTATGCCCCCTCCTGTCTTGCGGATGATGGCAATTTCTCAGGCGTTGCGGTCGGGACGGGTCCATTTCGCATCGTGGAGAACGTGAAGGACCGCTATGTCCTCCTCGAACGCAATGAAAACTACTACGGCGAGAAGGCGCGCGCACGCCGCATCATGGTGCGCAGCATCCCGAGTCCCGAGGTACGCTTCGCTGCGCTCAAGGCGGAGGAGATCATGGGCGTCTTGGATCTCAATGCGATGCCGCCCGTGCTCGCCGACGAGCTGGCGCAGGATGAACGGTTCGCCGTCTCGACGAGCCGCTCCATCATGGTGCGTTATCTCGCGATGAATGGGACGCGCCATCCATTTGACGATGTGCGGATGCGCCGCGCGGTGAGTCTCCTGATCAACCGCCGCCTGCTCGTAGACGCGCTCTATCTCGGCTACGCAACACCGACAATGAACCTCTTGAGCATAGCAAGCCCTTTTTACAAGGCGTTTCCTATAGAACAGGATGCCACGGAAGCAAAGCGGCTCGCGCACGAAGTGCTCGGCGATAGGCGGCAAAAGGTCGTCTACTGCGTGAACGGCGCGGATCCGATCGCCAAGGGCGAGGCGGAGCTGATCGCCTACTGGCTCGCGGATCTCGGACTCGATGTGCGCATTGAGGCACTTGAGTCGCCCATGATGACGGCGGTAATGCGGCGCGGGGACTATGATATGGCGCGCTCGCAGCAGGGACTGCCGAGCGGCGATCCCCTATACGTGTTCAACGGTTTTTTCTCGCCAAACGGAACGCGTAACAAGGCTCTATCCCTCGGCTATGACAACCCCGAGATCGATACTCTGCTGGCAGCGTTGAACACCGAGCCCGATGAGGGAAAGCGACGCGCGATGTTTGATCGGATCCAAGCGATCAGCGTGGCAGAGCAGCCGCTGGTTCCACTCTACTACGATGAAACCATTGCAGTCTATAACAAGGCGCGCCTGACGGGCTATCGTGCCCTGCGCTATGGCGTGTCCCTGCGGGAGGTAAAATGGCGATGAATGCATGGCAGCGATACATTGCATGGCGGCTTCTCGGTACGCTGCCCGTGCTCTTCGGCATCAGCCTGCTCGCCTTTATCCTTGCCCAGCTCTCGCCGGGCGATCCAGCGGAGATCCTGCTCGAAGGCGCAGGGACGGGGATGCCGTCCGATGCGGAGGTCGCCGCGCTGCGCAGCTATCTCGGGCTCGATGCACCGCCCTACGTGCAGTATGGGCTTTGGCTTTGGCGTCTCCTGCATGGTGACGGCGGGATGTCCTACCATTTGGGAATTCCGGTCTTTACCGCTCTTTTGGATCGCCTGCCCGTGACGGCGGCCCTTGCGGGAGCGGCGCTCCTTTGGGCGATGGCTGGCGGCATCGGTCTCGGTCTCTTGATGGTGCGGCTTCGCGGGACGGCAGCGATGCTGCTTCGCGGGATGGCACAGGTCATGCTCGCAGTGCCGTCCTTCCTGACGGCGATCCTTCTCATCCTCGTCTTTGGCGTCTGGCTGCATGTCCTGCCGACCAACGGGGTGGAGTCAGCGGCGGGCTATCTCCTGCCCTCACTCGCGCTCGCCCTTGTGACACTCGCGATGACAGCACAGCTCCTCGATGCGCATCTGCGCGAGGCGCTTTCCTCGCTCTATGCCCAGACGGCACGCCTGCGCGGGCTTTCCGAAACGCGCGTGCTCCTCTCCTATGCGCTGCCCAACGCGCTCGTGCCCGTGACGGCCATGCTCGGCAATTTCGCAGCGGCAGTGCTCGGCGGAGCGATCATCGTAGAAACGGTCTTTGCCCTTCCGGGAATCGGATCGCTCGCGCTCGAGGCGATTCACTATCGGGACTATCCGCTGCTGCAGGGTTACGTGCTTTTCTTGGGCGGCATCTACGTTTTGGTGACGCTCGCAGTGGATCTCGTGCTGGCACGCATGGATCCGCGCATTGCCCTGGGAGGTGAGCGCTGATGGATCGAATGACGGGCTATGCCGCCCTCCTCGTGCTGGCGGGAATCGTGCTATCGGGGATCTTCGCCCCGCAGCTCGCCCCGATGAATCCGTTCGAACCGGATATGGCGATCCGTCTGCAGCCCCCCTCCATGGCGCATCTCCTCGGAACGGACGCACTCGGGCGCGACCTGCTCAGCCGCATGCTCTACGGCGGGCGCAGTGCGCTCCTTCTCTCCCTCGTCTCGACGCTGCTCGCGCTCGGCATTGGAACGCTCGTAGGGATGCTTGCAGGCTATTTCGGCGGCCGGACGGATGCCGCGCTCACAACGCTGACCAATATCTTTCAAGGAATTCCGGGCATCAGTTTCATGGTAGCAGTGGCGGGATTTGTCGGTCCCGGCGTCACGGGGCTCCTGCTCGCACTCGTGGCGGGTTCGTGGGCAGGTTTTTCGCGCATCGTGCGCGCAGAGGTGATGCAGCGCGCAGCAGAGCCGTACGTCGAGCAGCTTCGCGTCCTCGGCTGCAGTGATGGGCGCATCATCCTCTTCCACCTTCTGCCCGCACTCGGCGGAACCCTCCTCGTGCTCGGCACGCTGCGGCTCGGACGCGGCGTGCTTGCAGTCGCGGGACTCAGCTTCCTCGGACTCGGCGTCCAGCCGCCGACGCCAGACTGGAGCACGATGATCAGCGATGCCATGCTCTACTATCGGCAGGCGCCGCATCTCATCATCGTCCCAGGAGCAGCGATCATCCTGCTCGTGAGCTCGCTCAACTTAGTCGGACAGATGCTGCATCGGCGTCTCGACGTTCGGCAGGAGGTACGCGGATGACGGCACAGGAAAACGGATTTGCCGTGCACGATCTCACGGTCTGCTACCCGAACGGAGTGCGGGCGCTCAACGGCGTGAGCGTGACCTTTCCCGCGGGCGAAGTCACGGCGATCATCGGGGAGAGCGGCAGCGGGAAGTCAACGCTCGGACAGGCACTCTACGGCGCACTGCCTGCAGGCGCACAGGCGAGCGGCAGCATCCGATTTGCGGGCATGGATGTGCTGGCCTGTCCGCAAGCGGTCCTGCGTACGCAGTACTGGGGCAAACAGTGGGGCATCGTGCCGCAGTTGCCGCGCGCCGCACTCAGCCCCGTGCATCGGATCGGACGGCAATTAGCGGACGTGCGGCGCGGTGCAGGGCGCCCGCCATGGGATGCGGCAGCATATATATCCCTTCTCGAACGGTTCGGGTTCGACGATCCGCAGCGCATCCTGCACGCCTATCCCCACGAACTGTCTGGTGGCATGCTGCAGCGCGTGCTCTGTGCGATGGCGGATGCGGGCGAACCGTCATGGATCCTTGCCGATGAACCGACGAAAGGGCTCGATCCAGCCGTATGGCAGATGGTCGCAGAGGAGCTGTCCTGCCTCGCCGCACGCGCAGGCGGCTCCTTTCTCCTCATCACGCACGACCTCCCGCTTGCGCGGCGTTTGGCGGACCGCGTCGTCGTCCTGCAGGCGGGGCAGATCGTCACACAAGGGCGGGCAGATGAAGCGGTGAATGCCCAAGTGGAAGAATCCGCCCACACCGCCAAGCGGGAGGTACGCCGAGTGGATCCCGTGCCGCCAAAAGATCACGCTGTCCTTGCGGCAGAGGGCGTGACAAAATACATGCGCGACCGTAGGAGCGGCGCGCAGATGCGCGTGCTCACGGACTGCAGCCTGACGGTCGACACAGGACGTGCGGTTGGGCTCGAAGGGCAAAGCGGCGCAGGAAAGAGCACGCTCGTACGGATCCTGCTCGGACTCCTGCCCACCGATGACGGCACCGTGCGCTGGAATGGCCGTGATATCGCCGCGCTTCCGCGTGCCGATGCCCCCGCCTTTCACAGAGACGTGCAGCTTGTCGCACAGAACCCAGAACAGGCGTTTGATCCGCGCCGCAGCATCGGGATGAGCCTTGCCGAGGTCTTTGCCGTCCATCCCATTTTACTGCGCGCGGGGCGAGCGAAGAGGGAGCAGGTCATAGACGCGCTTTCGGCAGCAGAGCTGACGGAGCACATCCTCGCGCGCTATCCGCACGAGCTCTCAGGAGGAGAGCTTCAGCGCGCGGCAATTGCGCGGGCGCTCCTCACAAAGCCGCGCATCCTGCTCCTGGACGAGCCGACGACCATGCTCGACATTTCCCTGCAGGCGCAGATCCTGGATCTATTTCTGCGCCTGCGCACCGAGCGAGGACTTGGCATGCTCCTCATCTCACATGAGCACGCATTGCTCCGTGACTTTGCCGACACGATTCATTTGCTGGAGGCAGGACGCGTGCTATGAGCACGCACGCCTGCAAGGGAAATCAAGGAAGGAAATGGCACCCATGGGGAAAAGCAGTTGACCGCAGCGATCATCACCGCCCTCACGACACTCAGTGCCTCAGCGTATGCTGCACTATGGGATGGACTGTCTGGCCCGCAGCCAAGGCATCGAGTGGAACATCTTCGGCCGCGTTGCGCCACGGCTCAATAGCACGGGCGGATTTATGATCCTCGATGCAGGTATGACAGAAAAGCTCCCGCAAAACGCGAGAGCTTTTCCTTTATTTGTTTTTTCGCACTCCGCGCCCATCGAAGACGGGGACGAATTTCGCGTCGGCGGTGCGGCCTTCCTGCACATAGCAGCGCGTGATGCCGAGATCCTGCGCATGGCGGACGACGCTCTCGTACTCAAAGGTCGTGAGGCGGCGGTTGATTTCCTTATGCGCGCCTGCCTTGTAGAGCGGGGTGTACTGGTTCATGAGGGCAATTTGAACCGCATCGCCGAACGTGTGATAGAGCCAATCGAGGAGCTTCATGCTCTCGTGGCGGTGCCCGGGCAGCACGAGGTGACGCACGAGGACGCCGCGCAGGAGCTGTCCGTCTGCAGAGAATGCGACGGCGCCGACCTGCTCGACCATGCGGCAAATCGCGCGGCTTGCCACCTTGAAGTAGTCCGCCGCCCGCGAGTAGGCGCGGGCGCTTTTTTCATCCCCGTACTTGAGGTCGGGCAGGTATATATCGACGTGCCCAGCGAGCGCTTCGAGGGTCTCCGTGCGCTCGTATCCGCTCGTATTGTAGACGACGGGCAGAGAAAATCCCATTGCCTTTGCGATGGCGAGCGCATGGAGGATCTGCACGGCGTAGTGCGGGGGCGTCACGAGGTCGAGTGTGGCCGCGCCGCGCTCCTGCTGCTCCAAGAAAATTTCGGCAAGGCGTTCGTCCGTGACGGTCTCGCCCTTGCCGCCGTGCGAGATCTCGTGGTTCTGGCAGTAGCAGCAGCGCAGGTTGCAGTGCGAGAAAAAGACCGTGCCCGCGCCTTTCCCGTCCGCGCCGATGAGGCAAGGCTCTTCCCACTTGTGGAGCGAGACGAGTGCGACGCGCGCCCGCTCTCCTGCGCCACAGCAGCCGCGCGCAGCACGCCGGTCGATGCCGCAGAGGCGCGGGCACAGGTTGCACGCCGTAAGGCTCAGCATGTCAGCGCCCCTTTTCTTCTAAGATTCGGTCGTCGAGGATATTCCCGTACTTCGCCCGCCACCACGAGATGCTCCGCACGGCATCCATGTAGTCCTGCAGCGCGGCATCGTCGATAGCAGGCGGCTCACCGCCTGTAAGGCTTTCGGGCACGAGCGGCGCGGTGTCCGCCTTGCCGATCGCATGGCGCGTGATCCAAAAGCCGTAGTTGACCCCCTGCGTATTTTTGGTAAGGCTCGTGCCGATCGCGCTATAGGCGAAGCCATTCGGCGCGATGAGTTCGAAAAGCGTCGGCAGGATGTCGATCTGGCTGCCCGCGCTCTCAGCAGAGAGCACGCCTTTTCGAATGCCCGCGCCCGTCACGATGAACGGGATGCCGTAGCGCTCGTACATGAGCGGCGTCTTGTCGATGTTGTAGCGGTCGCCGTGGTCGCCGACGATGACGAGGAGCGCCGTCGGATCTTTTTCGCGCACGGCATGAACGAATTTCGTAAGCTCGCGGTCGGCGTACCAGTAGTGGCCGAGCTCTTTCACGAGCCAGTCGTCTTTCTGCGCCGCAGCGGGAAGCGCGGCGCGCACGGCCGCCGCGTCAAATCCCTTTGCCTGAAGGTCGAGGTCATAGGGCGAATGGTTCGAGGCATTCAGGACGACGTTGAAGCTCGGCTCGTCCGTCAGCCCCGCGAGCACCTTTTCGTAGAGCACTTCGTCCTCGCAGCCCCAAACACTTCCCGGCACGTCGCCGAAGTCGCCGCGGCTGTAGAAGTGCGCAAAGCCCTGTGCCTGCGTGAATGCGCCGATGCGCTCCCACGTCGCCGGCCCTGCATACCAAAAATTGGTCTCGTAGCCGAGCCGCTCCATCTGCGGCGCAGAAGCCGTCGGATACGGCGCGGCAAACGCCTCGGGCATCGTCGTGAGGTAGAGATTCGCATCGGCAAAGCCCGTCACGACGCCTGTGACAGCGGATACGGTGCTCGCGCCATTCGGCAGAAAGGTCGGGCAGTAGTCGGTGTCCTCTTCCGCGATGAGCGAGCGAAGGCCGCTCGATATCGGAATGTTTTTGTACTTGTCGAGCAGCGGCCAGTTCGCAAGGCTCTCCGAGAGCACGACGATGACGTGGCGCGGTTTTTCGAGCCGTGCGCCCTCCGCCGTACGCATGAGATAGTCGTCGAGATCGTCGCTCGTCGGCTCTCGGTGCGCGAGCCGTGCAGCGAGCAGCCGGATGTCGACCGCCGTAAAATCGAGCCCATTGCAGGCAAGCATGCGGCGGTTGAGTTCACGGGCACGGTAAATCGCCTGCGCGTTGTCAAGAATGGCCTCATTGAGGAACGCGTCGCGCGTCACGCCCGCGTTTTCCCAATTCACCGCAGTTTCCCAGCCGAGGCTGCCGCCGAATACGGCGAGGAGCCCCGCGAGGCAGAGCAGCACGAGAAACGCCATCCGGCCAAGAAAGCGGACAGGTGCCGAAAAGCTGCGCGCCGAAAAGACGCACTCGAAGAAGTTCCAATCAAAGAGTGCGCGCAGGACGCGCCACAGCACGCAGGCGAGCAAGAGCGCGCCCACGAGCCGCACGGGCAGCGCGTGCTCGGCCACCATCGTCCAAAAGAGCGCGCCGATATCGTCATGCGCGCCCGTGAAGAGCATCTGATTGAAATTCGCGTGGAACTGGCGGTAGAACGGAAAGCTCGCGACGTAGAGCACGGAAAGCACGGCGAGCAGCACGCCGTTTATCGCGAGAAAGACGCGCCGCGCCATCCGCGCGCGCGCCGCGAGCACGAGGTACGGCAGGAAAGAACAGACGGCGAGCGCGCCTGCCGTCTGCATGCTGAGCCTCGTGCCACGAAGGAGCGCCGCGATGACGTCCGCAGCGCCCGTGCCGGGCGCCATGTACGCATGCAGCCATGCGATAAAGAAGAGGCGGAAAAGGGAAAGGACTGCGAGGTAAAAGACGCATACCTTCAGTCCCTTTAAAAATGCCCTATAGAAATGTCCCCAATTCGCCCATGAAAGGCAGTGGATCATGGGATAAGGATCTCCACGCCATAGGAGTCCGCCGCCGCGCGGATGTCCGCCGCAGGCTCAGAGTCCGTGATGAGGCCGGAGAGCGTGTCAAGCGTCGTATAGTTGTAGTTGCCGTCCGAGCTGAGCTTGCGCGCCTCGGCAACGACGTACGCCTTCTTGCTGTGGCGGATGATCGCCGCCTTGTTGATGCCGTCGTCGATGTCGTACGTCGAGACGCTGTTCTCCTTGACGTCGACCCCGACCGCGCCGACGAATGCGATGTCGGGCTTGAGCTTCGAGATGAAGTCGAGCGTCATGCCGCCCCAAAAGCCGTCGCGGCTCTTGTTGATCTTGCCGCCCGCAAAGACGACGTGGATCTTCGGGTTGCGCGAGAGCACGACGAGGATGTCGATCATGTTCGTGACGACCGTGACGTCGAAATCCATTGTCACGAGCAGCTCCGCAACCGCAAGGTTGCTCGTCGAGATGTCGAGAAATACCATGTCTTTCTCGTGGATGAGCTTGGTCGCTGCACGCGCGATGTGCTGCTTCGCCTCGATGTCCGTATGGCGATGCTTGCTGACCTCGACCATGTGGCGGTTCTCGCGCAGGCGAACTGCGCCGCCGTAGGTGCGCTTGAGCTTGCCCTTCTTTTCCAGTGCGCCGAGATCCTTGCGAATGCAGTCTTCCGTTACCTTGAACTTCTCGCTGAGCTCGCGTACTTTGACCTTGCCGTCGCGCGCGAGCATGGACAGGATGATGTCCTGCCGTTCTTCCAAAAACATTTCCGTCCTCCTAATCAAACGAGACTTATGGGATACAACACGGAAACGGATCAATCGTTTCCTATTGTTGTATAATTATTGTACTAAATGAATGAATTTTTTTCAAGGTGTAACAAAAGAAAATATTTCATGATCCGCACCAAAATCGTATCCAAAGAAATCCGAAACAGCATAAAAAAGGGACTGTGGACAAAATGCGAAAGCATTTTGCCGCAGCCCCGAATGGTTTGATTCCTTACTCCGCCGTAAAGGGCAGGAGTGCGATATTGCGGGCGCGCTTGATTGCGAGCGTCACCTGACGCTGATGCTTGGCGCAGTTGCCCGAAATACGGCGCGGCAGGATCTTGCCGCGCTCCGTAATGAAGCGGCGCAGCTTTGCCACGTCCTTGTAGTCGATCGCTTCGACCTTGTCCACGCAGAACGAGCAGACCTTTCTGCGCGGTCTTCTGCTTCTGTCACGTCTCATCAAGATAGTTCCCTCCTTGCTTAGAACGGGATTTCCTCATCCGCGATGGTTGGTCCAAAACCGCCGTCCGCAGGCTTTGCTGCAGGTGCGGCTCCGCCCGAACCCGACGGAGCGGGAGCGGTATAGCCGCCCTCATGCGCGGCGTTCTTCGAGTCGAGGAACTCGATGTCGTCGGCGATGACTTCCGTCACATAGCGCTTCGAGCCGTCCTGTGCGTCATAGGAACGCACCTGCATGCTGCCCTCGACGCCGATACGGCGGCCTTTGACCAAATTGTTGCCACAGATCTCTGCCAGCTTGCGCCATGCGACGATGGGGATGAAATCCGCCGTCGGGCGTCCGTCATTCGCATCGCGCTTTGCAAAGCGGCGGTCGACGGCAAGCGTAAACGTGGCGACAGCCGTCCCGGACTGGGTATAGCGTACCTCTGGGTCGCGCGTCAGGCGCCCCACCAAGATGACCTTGTTCATGGCATCCTCCCTGACACCCTAAGGGTGTGCTTCTCGTTCCTTTCATTTTCGGTTTTAGGGAATGGCTTCCCTCACGTTTCGTCTTCGCGGACGATCATGTGCTTCAAGAGCTCGTCCGTGATCTTCATGACGCGGTCGCACTCGGCAACGCATGCCGGCTCGCACGTCACGTTGAACAGGCAGTAATAGCCCTCCATGCAGTCCTTGATCTCATAGGCAAGACGCTTCTTGCCCCAGCGGTCTTCCTTGTCGATCGTGCCGCCGTTCGCCGCAATCAGCTTCGAGAACTTCTCAATGACGGCGTTCGTGGCCTCTTCCTCAAGCGGCTTCACGATAAATATGACTTCGTACTTCCTCACGAAATCACCTCCCTCTTTGGTCTTTGGCCCTTCCCGCAGAAAGGGCAGAGTCAATCCTTCGCCATAAGGCGACTACGTCAGTATACCACGAAAAAAAGCGGCATGCAAGAAAACCTACAACGGTCAAAACAGACTGTTGTGGGTTTACAATACATGTGTTGCAAAATCGTCATGAAAAGATACGCCCCTGCACGCCACGGCACAACGGCAAGCTCCCGTACGCGCCTACCGCTCGCACCGAAAGGACAACGAGGCGTTTGATGCGAGCCACAAGTTCGATTCCTTTGCGGAATTCAGGAAGCAACTGGCTCGGCACAATCCCATCTGCAATGCATTCCCGATGCGTCCACTGGGCTGGGATTCACCAAACGAATATTTAGAAAAGTATTTGGCTCAGTGTAACACAGGATTGGCAAACCTACAGGCCATACGGGAAACTACAGCAAAAAAGCAGCCCTCCCACACGGATGGGCTGCTCCCTTTGCGAAAATTCCCGTCAATGGCTGCGGAAAAATGCGATGTATTTCTTGACCGTCTCCTTGACAAAATCAACTTGATGGAGCGACAGCACTGAAAAATGCGGTTTCTCCTTTGCGAGCAGCGCAGCGCTCCGCGCAACCGCGTCGCTTGAGATTTCCGTATTGACGTTGATTTTCGCAATGCCGTTTGCCATGCACTGCAAGAGATCCGCCTTAGGCGTCCCCGAGCCGCCATGCAAGACGAGCGGAATGCCGAGTGCCTGATCGATTTCCTTCAGAATATCGACGCGGATATTGGGCTTTCCCTTATAAAGCCCGTGCACGGTCCCAATAGAAACGGCGAGCGCATCGACGTCCGTTGCGCTGACGAACTTCTTTGCCGCCTTCGGATCGGTATACTTCTCTACGTCAGTCGCCTCACCCTCATGCGACTCCCTGCCTGCCGCGAGACTTCCGAGTTCCGCCTCTACCGACACGCCACAGGCGTGCGCAACGCGGCAGACCGCACGCGTATTGGCAAGATTTTCCTCGAAGGGGAGTGCCGAGCCATCGTACATGACCGAGCCAAATCCCGCTTGAATTGCGCGGAAGATGACCTCCATATCTTTACTATGATCCAGATGGAGGCATATCGGAATGTCCAGCGGCTCAGCGAGCGAATGGACGAGCGCACTGGCCGTCTCCAAGGACATATTCGCCAAATATTTCGCACCAAAGGCAGCAATGATTGGCGTTCCCGTCTCCACCCCAGCCTCAATACTTCCCCGGAACGTCTCATAATTGTACGAGTTAAACGAGCCGACCGCATACTTTTTCTCGTAAGCGGGTATGAGTATCGTCTTCAGATTCGTCATCATGTTCGGTCACGACCCTTCCTTATATCACTGCCTGTCACTGCCTGGGAACATCTTTCAAACATGCAGCAAACTCCTCAAGCCCGTAGATTGCATTTCCTCCTGATTCCCCCTTATTGCCAGTGCCGCAGCATTTCATTTTACAAATTTCGGATAAACTTCCGCCTTATCGAGCGTGTCATAAAGATACTCGCGTCGCTCCTGAATCCGCTGATACGCAATATGATTTTCCGCGTTTGGCTTGCAGACGGAACCTTCTTCCCCGACAAGCTTGCGAAATGCCTCTGTATAGCTGTCAAAGATACCAAGCGTCACGCCAGCCGACATCGCCGCCCCGAGTGAAGTTGCCTCGCTGTTTCGGTACTGCACGACAGGCTTGTAGCAGACGTCCGACTGAATCTGATTAAAGAGCTTCGCCCGCGTCATCCCGCCCGCCACGCTGATCTCTTCAATCTCGCCCGAGATCGACTCAATGAGCGCGATATTCTCTGCAATCTCAAGCGCGATTCCCTCGAAGATGGAGCGCGCCATATCGCCGCGCGTCGTGCCAAGCGAGAGGTTGAAGAACATCCCTTTGGCACGCGGATTCCAAAATGGAGCGGCACTGCCCTCGAAGTGCGGCATCAGGAGGACACCATTCGCTCCGACCGCCGAGTTTGCCGCCTCCTCGTTAAGCTTCTCATACGTCGCCTGCTTGCCTTGGTAGAACTGTTCCTTGTACCAGCGATAGATCGCGCCCGTATTGAATATCCCCGCCTCGACAATCCACTTGCCGGGCATCGCCGACGCGCTGCAGAGCACACGGCACTTGCGGTCGAAGACGGGCTTTCCCGAAAAGGCAATGACGAACGAGCCCGTCCCCGTATTCGCCTCCGCGTAGCCCGGCTTTAGAATATGGAGCGCGAGTGCCGCATTCTGCTGGTCGCCGCCCGCCATGATGACGGGGATATTCTCGGGCATCCCCGTCCTCGACGCAACATCCGCGTGGAGACTTCCTGCGATCGAGCCAGGCGGCTGCAGTTCGGGAAGCAGGTTCCCGTCGATCTTCGAGCCTGCGAGCATATCCGTGCTCCATTTGAACGTCTTGATATTCATGAGCATCGTGCGCGCGGCCTGCGACCAATCTGTCTTGAACTCGCCCGTCAGGAGATAAATGACGTAGTCCTGAACGCCGAGGAACTTATACGTTTTGGCATACACATCCGGCATCTCGCTTTTCACCCACATCATTTTGGGCAGGGAGAAATACGGATTCGCTCGAAGTCCCGTCTTGCGATAGATGACCTGCATGGACATATCCTCCGCAAGATCATTGCTGATGGGCTCGCTTCGCTTGTCCTGCCATGTGATCGCACGGTAAAGCGGATTGCCCGCGCGGTCAACGGGAATGACCGACGCGCGCTGCGAGGTCACAGAAATGGCCGCTGGATGAATCCCTTTTTCCTTTAGAAACGCCCCCATTTCCTGCAAGGTGTGCAGGAGTCCCTTCTGCCAATCCTCCGTCTCCTGTTCCACATAGCCACGCGGCAGATAGGTTGCATGGTACTCATACGTCGAGATGAACAGCGATTTCCCCTCCATGTCGTAGAGAATCGCTCGCATGCTCATTGTCCCAATATCAATCGTAACGATAGGTTCCATTTTCTTCTCTCCCGCTTTGCTTACAGCAGCCCAGGCAGGCTGTTCGTGAACATACTGAGGATCAAAATGACGACGAGCGCCGTCACGCCGGAAATCGTTCCACCGACCGTCCAGACGCGCATCGTACCCGGCACGTCAAACTTGCCAAAACGGTTGATCACCCAGAACCCCGAATCATTCGGCAGCGAAAGCCCAATGCCGCCTGCGCAGATGGCAAGCGAGGCGAGGATCGCCGACACACCGGGCAGGCTCGCGAGCACAGGAGCAAATATCGCAGAGGTCGTAACGAGTGCAACCGTTGTAGAGCCCTGTGCGGCACGGAGCACCTGACTGATAACAAAACAGGCAATCAAAATCGCGACGCCCGTGCCATCCGTCAATCCCGTCATGCCCTCGACAAGCTGCTTGCCGATCCCCGTCTCATTAATGATCTTGCCAAAGGCGCCGCCCGCGCCCGTGATCGCAAGGATAATCCCCGACTGCGTGCAGGCTTCGTTGACTAAGTCATGGAAGGCTGCCTGCAAATAGGGACGCAGGCAGAAGAATGCCATGAAAAGGCCCAAAAGAAGCGCAATGTTCTTGTCGCCAATGAAGTTGAAGAAAATATATGCGGCCGTTCCCTTCTCAAAAATCATGCCCGCGACCGTGCCGAGCAAGATAATGAAAATCGGGAAGAAGATGAGGAATATGCCGAGGCTTCCAGAAGGCAGATTCCTTGCCTCCCCCGCAGCACCAACCTGTGCTTCGCCCCCTTCCATCTCCTCTTCAAATGCGTTTGCGAAATCCTTCCGGTACGCATCCTGCGTCCCAAGATACTTCCCATAGAGCACGCCGCCGACCATGACTGCGGGCAAGCTCACGATAATCGCGTAGAGCAGGAACCAGCCGATATTGACCCCCATCGTCACCGCGACGGCGATCGGTCCCGGCGTCGGGATGACCATCGCATGCGTCGTGATAAGGCCGACCGCGAGCGCCGTCACCAGCGTCGCAAACGGGATCCTGCCCTGCCGCGAGAGCGTCTTGACGAGATTGACTAAAATGACAAAAGCCGCGTCAAAGAATACGGGAATCGAAACAATATAGCCCGTCAGTGCAATTGCCGTCGGTGCGTTCTGCGTCCCCGTCACACGCAGCAAAAGCGCCGCAATCTGGCTCGTGCAGCCCGATACATGAAGCAGCGTGCCGAGCGCGACTCCGAGGATAATGATGATGCCGATCCCCTGCATCGTACCGCCAAAGCCCGCCGCCATCATCGCCGCCGCCTTATTGAGCGGCATTCCTGCAAGGATGCCCATGAGGAGGCCGCCAACCAAAAGCGCAAGAAACGGGTGCAGCTTGAACCGAATGATAGAAACGAGAACAAACAAAAGAGCGACCATGAATATCGCAAGCAAGATACCCAGGCTCATGGCAATTCCCTCCTTGCCTTTTCCTCTATGTCACATAACCCATAACGCAGAATACATCTGTAAAAATCATTCTCCTTTCCCTTTTCCAATGCATCTCCTTTGACTTTTGCCGATTCCATATGCTTCGCATGCGTTTCCATTGTTATCCTCTTGCCTTCTCCAGCCATGCCTTGAACGCAGGCTGCTCGATAACTTCGGGGTTGACGATAAAGCGCGCCTTGCCGCCATGGAGGAACGTCGCGACATCCTGCGCCAAAAGATACGGCGAGTTGTGGAGCGCGTCTGCCGTCGTGCCGGCAATATGCGTCGTAAGGGTCACGTTGTCAAGCTTCAGATACTCGCTCGTTTCTTCGATTGGCTCCGTCGTGAACACGTCGAGCGCCGCGCCCATGATTTTCTTGTCACGGAGTGCCGCAATGAGCGCATCTTGGTCAATGAGTCCCGCGCGCCCCGTGTTGATGAAGTACGCCGTCGGCTTCATAAGCCCAATCTCGTGCGCGCCAATCATCTTCCGATTTGCCTCGGTCAGGCGAGCATGTATCGTGACGAAGTCACTCGTCTTCATCAGCGCATCGAGCTCCACCTTGCGGCAGCCGTTCTTCTCGATTTCCTCGGCAGGCGTGTACGGATCATAGACCTGCACATCCACCTCGAAGCCAGAGAGCTTCTTTGCGACCAAGTGTCCGATGAATCCATAGCCCACGATGCCAATCATCTTGCCGCCGAGCTCCGGGACGTAGTCGCTGTTGACGAACGTCTTGCGCCACGTTCCCGTCTTGATGGCGTGAAACGCGCGTGCGATATTGCGGCACTCCGCGAGCATCATGCCGATGGCAAAGTCCGAAACAGCGTGCGCGTTGCGCCCCTTGACATGAAACACGAGAATGCCACGCTTCGTCGCTTCCTCGACATTGACATTCTCCAGGCCAGCGCGCGACACCCCGACGATGCGAAGGTTCGGCATCGCGTCCATGACCTTGCTCGACACGGGGACGAAAAGCCCCATGAGCACGTCCGCATCCTTGCCTTCCTTTTGGATGAGCTCGTCGACCGTCTCAATCTCGGGACCGCGCTTTTCGACTTCCAACCGCCGATACTGCAGCTTGTCCCAGTCACTTTCCCACTCGCCCACGCAGATGTCTGAGCCGTACCTTGCCATGTGCTTCTTCCATGCGCCCTCAAACCCCTTGCCGTGGATCATCGCGTCGCCCAGTAAGATCGCCTTCATGATGTCATCCTCCTCGCATAGTTGCAATTAAACTACTACGATATACTATATAACAGTAATTTTGCTACTGTTATATAG
>PPYE01275181.1_pt1 | contig 73872 bp, 76 predicted proteins | sample 1559881 | NCBI WGS metagenome assembly PPYE01 (sample SAMN08240022, study PRJNA423297) | Human gut metagenome, whole genome shotgun sequencing project. | reverse complement strand
GCGAGGTGCACGGGAAAGTCACCCTGCGCGACGCGGTGACGGAGTCGTGCAACGTGACATTCGGCACGCTCGGCATGCGCCTCGGCGATGCAAAGCTCAAGAAAGCGTATGAGCGTTTCGGCTTTGCTGAGGGAATTGGTGAGGATATCGTCATGGAGCCGTCGCATCTGCCGGATTTCGGCAAGCTGTCGAATGGAGATCAGGCACAGGTCGCGATCGGGCAGGGCACGCTTCTCGTCACGCCGATGCACATGGCATTGCTCGCTGACGCATTCGCAAACGGCGGCCGCATCATGAAGCCGTATCTCGTGCAGCAGGTCGTGTCGCCAAACGGCATGGTCGTATCCGAGACACAGCCTTCCGTTTGGCGCACGGCGACGTCGCCTGAGATGGCAGCAATCATCGACAGCTACATGGAACGCGTCGTAGAGAAGGGGACGGGGCGCGCAGCGCACGTCTTCGGCGTGCGCGTGACGGGCAAGACGGGCACTGCGGAAAATTCGGCAGGCGCGGATCACGCTTGGTTTATCGGCTCTGCCGATCTGCCAAAGCGCAAAATCGTTTTTGCCGTTTTGGTAGAGAACGGCGGTGGGGGCGGCACAGAGGCTGCGCCGATTGCGCGAAGGATAATTGAAAGCCTTGCATGAAACAGTGGGGGGAACTGATATGATAGAGCGTGTCTTAGATGGGCGCTACAAGCTGCAGGAGCAGATTGGCGGCGGCGGCATGGCCGATGTCTACAAGGCGGAGGATATGCTCCTGCACCGCCCCGTTGCAGTCAAGATCCTGCATGAGCAATTCAAGCAGGATCGGGAGTTCATCGAAAAATTCCAGCGCGAGGCACAAGCCGCAGCGCGCCTTTCGCATCCGAACATCGTCAATATTTACGATGTCGGCATCGCGGACGGCGACCACTATATCGTCATGGAGTACGTGCCGGGACGCACGCTGAAGGACAAAATCCGGCAGGAAGGGCATTTAGAGCCGCGCGAGGCGTTGAAGGTTGCGCGAGAGATTGCCGAGGCCCTTGCCCATGCACATGCGAATAACCTCGTGCACTGTGATATCAAGCCGCACAACATCCTGATGATGGCAGACGGACATGTGAAAGTCGCGGACTTCGGCATCGCGCGCGCCGTTACGGAATCGACGATGACGTACAGCGGCAACGTAGTCGGCTCCGTGCATTACTTCTCGCCGGAACAGGCGAAGGGAACGATGATCACGCCCAAGTCCGACGTTTACTCTCTCGGCGTTGTGCTCTACGAGATGCTGACGGGAAAGCTTCCGTTTACGGGAGAGACGCCTGTGAGCATTGCGATGAAGCATCTGCAGGATGATCCCGTTCCCGTACGTCAGCTCGATCCCGCGATACCGCCCGTGGTGGAGGCGATCGTCACGCGTGCGATGAGCAAGGATCCCGCTGCACGTCCTTCGAGCTCGGAGTTCGTGCAGGACGTGCAGCAGGCGGAACGCATGTTGCTCGCAGGAGATGCCTCGCTTGAGGCGCAGGAAGAAGATCCCTATGCGACGCGCGTCATGCCGCGCGTTCAGGAGCCGCTGCTGTCACGACGCGGGGCACGCGAAAAAGATCCGTATTACGAGGAGGAGACGGCGCACGACCGCTCCGTATTCAAGTCGAAGAAGTTTATCGCAGGCCTCGTATTTATCCTCATGCTGGGCTTCTTTGTCGGCGCGTTCATGAGCTACGGCAAGTTTTGGAGCGCGGCGGAAGTCGAGGTTCCGAATGTGGTCGGCAAGCAGATGACGCTTGCCCGCCAGATATTGGAAGACAAGAAGCTGCGCGTCAATGTCGCGGAGACGTACGACGCGGACGTCCCCGCTGGCGAAGTCGTGTCGCAAACGCCGGAAGCCGGTTCGCGCGTCAAGGAGGAGCGCCTCGTCACGATCTACGTCAGCAAAGGCGGTGAGGAGCTTGAAATGCCGGACGTGCAAGGTCTCTCAAAGCGAGATGCCGAAGCGAAACTGCAAAAGATGGGATTGAAGCTTGCCTCTGTCTACGAGAAGTATTCGGATGAGCCGGCCGGCACGGTCATTGGGCAGGATCCGCGTGCAGGAACCAAGCTCAAAAAGGGGCAGAGCGTCGATATTACGATCAGCAAGGGCAAGGAGAGCAAGAAGGTGCGCGTGCCGAATGTCACGGGCGGAACGCTTGAGGCAGCAGAAGCGCGCATCAAGGCAAACGGGCTTACGGTCGGCTCGATCACGAAGAAGGCAAGCCGCCAAACTTCGGGCACGATCATAAGCCAGTCGCCGTCAGGCGGTGAGGCAGAAGAAGGCGCGAGCGTCGATCTCGTCGTCGCTGAGGAAGAAAAAGCTGGAAGCAGCAAGGGCGGCAAGAAAGATCCTGCCAAGGCGCAGTCCGATGAAAGGGTGCCGGTACGGCAGGGGGATGCCGCGAAGAGCCGATAAAACAGGAAATGAGGAGGGGTTATGCGACAAGGCCGAGTCCGAAAGGCATACAACAGCTTTTTCTACGTGGATACTGGTGCAGAAGAACTTGTGAGCTGCAAGCTGCGCGGGCGGTTCAAGAAGAGCCGAAAAGAATGCGGCGTTGTGCCGGGGGATTGCGTTCGCATCGAGCTTCTGCCTGATAAAACGGGAGTCATTGAGGAAGTCCTGCCGCGCGAGACGTTCCTGCGCCGCCCTGCTGTTGCCAATGTCACGCAGGTTGTGCTGACTTTCGCGGCGGCGCAGCCGGACCTGCACTTGCTTCTCTTAAACCGTTTTCTCGTTCTCGCAGAATGGTCGTGTATTCCCAAGGTGCGCATTTGCATCAATAAGATCGATCTTGCCGGAGAGAATGCCGACACACTTTTAGCGGACTATGAGCGCATCGGCTACTCTGTCCTGCGCACCTCTGCGCAGAAGGGCGCAGGGATCGATGCGCTTCGCGAAGCGCTGGCAGGGGAAGTCACGGTCTTTGCCGGTCCATCTGGCGTCGGCAAATCCTCGCTCTTGAATGCTGCTATGCCCGGCCTTTCGCTCAAGGCGGGAGCCGTCAGCGAGAAAATCAAGCGCGGGCGTCATACGACGCGCGTTGCCGAACTCATTCCATGCGGAGCGGGATACCTCGTGGATACGCCGGGATTCAGCGCGATGGAGCTCGAAGGGCTTGAACTCGCAAAGCTTGCCGCGTGCTTTCCTGAGTTTCGCCCGTACCTAGGTGCATGCCGCTTTGCGCCGTGCAGCCATACGCATGAGCCGGACTGCGCCGTCAGGACGGCGGCAGAGGAAGGTTCGATTTTGTCAGAGCGTTACGGCGCGTATCGGACGATTTATCAGGAAATCGAAGAGGGGCAGAAGCTCCTTAGAAGGAAGGCATATAAATGACGAAGATAGCACCATCGATTCTTTCCGCTGATTTTTCACATCTTGCGGATGAGGTGAAACGCGTGACCGATGCGGGCGCGGATTACGTTCACATCGATGTCATGGACGGCACGTTCGTGCCCGATATCACGATTGGATCGCCCGTCGTCAAGAGCCTTAGAAAGACGTCGGATGCCGTCTTTGACGTGCATCTCATGGTTGAGCATCCTGAGACACAGGTCGAGTCGTTTGCTGAAGCGGGCGCAGATATCCTTACGTTCCACGCCGAGGCGGTGCGCCACAGCCACCGCATCGTACAGCAGATCAAGGCGGCAGGCTGCAAGGCGGGCATTGCGCTCAACCCAGGAACGAGCCTTGCGATGATCGAGGAACTCCTCCAAGATCTCGATATGGTGCTCATCATGACGGTCAATCCCGGCTTTGGCGGGCAGCGTTTTATCGAGTCCCAGCTCGACAAGATCCACATGCTCTTCCATACGATCAAAGAGATGGGATTTGACTGCGACATCGAGGTCGACGGCGGCATCAATGCGAAGACGAGTGAGCGCGTCCGCGATGCGGGCGCAAATATCCTCGTCGCGGGGTCTGCCATTTACGGCGCGGACGATGTAAAGGCGGCAATCGCAGCGATTCGCGGCTGACGGAAAGGGGGAAATCGTATGGAAAAGGCGGTCGTGCTGCTATCGGGCGGACTCGATAGCTGCACTTGCATGGCAGTTGCGAAGAGCAAAGGATATGCGCTGTACCCGATCAGCTTCAACTATCATCAGCGCCATGGCATTGAGCTTGAAGGCGCGAAGAAAATTGCGGATTTCTACGGCGTGGAAAAGCATCTCATCATCGAGACGAATATGGAGGCGATCGGCGGATCGGCTCTCACGGACCGCCGTATCGAAGTGCCCGACGGCGATGTCGGGCGCGGTGATGTGCCGCCGACGTACGTGCCTGCGCGCAACCTCATTTTCCTCTCGTATGCCGTCGGCTATGCGGAGGTGCTCGGCGCGAGCCATATCTACATCGGCGTGAACTCGGTTGATTACTCCGGCTATCCAGACTGCCGGCCGGCGTTTATCGAGAAGTTTCAGGCGCTTTCGGACTACGCGACGACGGCAACGGCGGTCAAGGGCAGGAAGATCACCGTTGAGACGCCGCTTCAGAATTGCTCCAAGAAGGATATCGTGCTGCTCGCGACGAAGCTTGGTGCGCCGCTGCAGCTCACGCATAGCTGCTATCGCGGCGGTGAAAAGGCATGCGGCGTTTGCGATAGCTGCAAGCTGCGCCTGCGGGGATTCGAAGAGGCGGGCGTCAAAGACCCGATTGCCTATGAAACGGGGGAAGCATGATGGAAGACGTGCAGAGCCAGTGCGATGTGCGTGGCATAGCGATACAGTGCGTCGGTGTGAGCGATGTGCACTTGCCATTCCTCATCAAGACGAAGGACGGTGGTTTTCAGCAGGTGCTCGCCCGCATTCGATTCACGGTCGCATTGCCGCAGGAATACAAGGGAACACACATGAGCCGATTCCTCGAGATCCTCATGCCTTGGAGCGAAAAGCCGCTTGCGGAGCAGGAGATGGAGGCGATGCTGGAGGAGGCGCTCGCACGTCTTAGCGCACAGTCGGCTGAGGTCGAGCTGCGTTTCAAGTATTTTATCGGAAAGAAGGCACCCGTAAGCAGACGCGAATCCTTGCTCGATTTGGGCTGTACGTTTCGCGGCAAGAAAGGGGTCGGCGCTCCCATGGAATTTACACTTGGCGTCGATGTTCCCTTTACTTCGCTTTGCCCGTGCAGCAAAGCGATCTCGCGCTACGGAGCGCATAACCAGCGCTCGATCTGCCGCGTCGCCGTGCGCTTTCATGAAGGCAAGCCGTGTATCTTCATCGAGGATCTCGCGGCGCTCGTCGAGGCACAGGGTTCTGCGCCCATTTATCCACTCCTGAAACGCGAAGATGAAAAATTTGTAACGGAGCACGCCTATGAAAATCCGAAATTCGTTGAGGATATTCTCCGCGATACAGTGCTCGCACTGCGCTCACTCGAAGGAATTTCCTATTTTTTTGTCGAATGTGAGAACGATGAGTCCATTCATAATCATAACGCGTTTGCCGCACATGAAGAAACGGTTCCGGCAGGGAACCGCTGAATTTCGGTCGAACGGCAGCATGGAGTTTTCATGAATAAGATATACAAGCGGTTCGTCGTGCTGATCCTGCTCGTATCCGTCATATCGGGCGTCGTCATCTATACGACAGTCGATATCCATACGCTGCGGAATCTCGATCACTTTCAGCCGTGGTCGGTGGCGCTCGCCGTCTTTTCCGTGGGGCTTGGTCTTTTTTTCGATGGCAGCCGGCTCATGCACCTCGTTCGGATATCGCATGAGAAAATCACGCTCTATCAAGCGGTGCAGGTTATTTTCGGCAATTACTTTCTTGCGCTTCTGACGCCGGGCGCGACGGGCGGCGCAGTCGCGCAGCTCATGTTCCTGCGCCATGCAGGCGTGCCGACGGGAAAGGCGGCAGTGCTCGTCATCGTGCGCACGATCCTGTCGATCTTTTTCCTCATACTTTGCATGCCGTTTATCTTCCTGCATGATGCAGGAATCGTGCCCGGCGTCTCCAACGACGTGCTCATGGCGGTCACGGTGACGGCTTTTCTTGTCCTCATCCTGCTCGTCATCGGGGCGCGGCGCGGCTATCTCGACTACATCGTCATTCGCCTGGCGAAGCGCATGAAAAATGAGCGTAGGCGCAAGGTTTTCGCGTTTTTCCGCGATACGAAGAGCGCCGTCGCGCTCCTGTCCTCCGCGCCACTTCAAATGCTCGTCGTATTTGCGGAATCGGGGCTGAATCTCCTCTGCATCTACGCGATCGTGCCATGCCTTTTGCTTGGGCTAGGCGTGACGGATATCGACTGGTACACGGTCATGGGGCGCATGATTTTCCTGAACATGCTGCTTTACTTCACTCCGACGCCGGGAGGCTCCGGCATCGCAGAGGGCGGCTTTGTCCTGCTCTTTTCTGAGACGGTTCCCGCAGGCACCGTCGGCATCATTGCCGTGAGCTGGCGGCTCATCGCGGAGTACATTCCGTTCTTGATTGGTTTTTACTACACGCTGACGGTGTTTGGACGCGATTTCCTTCATCGCCAGCTCGGAAAGTAGGGAGTGCTATGGAAACGGAATCGATGCGGTCAGGCTATACGACGGGGGCGTGCGCGGCGGCAGGCGTCCGTGCGGCGCTCCTCTTCGAGTCGGGCGAACCGTGGCAGGAGGTCATGCTTCTTGCACTCGACGGGACACCGCTTCATATTCCTGTCAAGGCGGTCTGGCGAACGGCGGGTGGCATTACGGCGGAGGTCGTGAAGTTTTCAGGCGACGACCCGGACATCACGGATGGCGTTTCCGTATACACGACGATTCGCCATCTTGCTGCTGGGGATGGCATCGTGTTTCGCGCAGGTGAGGGAATCGGGCACGTGACGAAGCGGGGGCTTTCGGTTCCCGTCGGCGAGCCTGCCATCAATCCAGGACCGCGCAGGCTCATCGGCAAGGTGGTCGAGGATATGCTCGGCGCGGACGCCGCACTGGAGGTCACGATTTCGATTCCGGCAGGTGTGAAGCTCGCAAAACAAACCCTCAATCCCATCCTCGGCGTCGAAGGCGGCATTTCCGTCATCGGCACGACGGGTGTCCTGCGCCCCATGAGCGAAGAAGGGTTCAAGAACTCGCTCGTGCCGCAGATCGACGTGGCAAAGGAAGCTGGTTTTTCGACGCTCGTTTTCGTGCCCGGCAAAATTGGAGAACGCGTGGCGCTCCGCTACGGCCTTCCACGGGAGGCTGTCGTCGAGACAAGCAATTTTATTGGATTCATGCTTGAGGCGGCAGAAAAGCGCGGCATTGCGCGCGTCCTCCTCTTTGGTCATATCGGCAAGCTCGCAAAAGTGGCGGCAGGCGTGTTCTACACGCATAACCGCATTGCTGACGCACGCCTTGAGACGATGGCGGCGTACGCGGCGGCAGAGGGACTTCCCGCAGGAGGCGTCAAGGAACTTCTCCATGCGAATACGACGGAAGATGCCCTGCTCGTCCTGCAGCGGGCAGGACTGCAGGCACGCGTATGTGATATCCTTGCCGCGCGCGCGAGCGCCCGTGCGGAACGGTATCTCTTTGGACGCATGAAGGTCGGAACGCTCATGGTGACATTAGCGGGCGAGCGTCTCGGCATGGATGAGACGGCACGGCATATCGGGGAGGATTTTGGATGGGACGAGCAGGAAATGAAGAAGGACGAAACCATGTGATCCGCGTCGTCGGCATCGGACCGGGCAATCCCGCCTACATTGTGCCGGCGGCAGCGGCGGCGATACGGGATGCTGGCGTTCTCGTTGGCGGCAGGCGTGCGCTCGCGCAGTTTGCGCGCGATGATGGACGGAAGCAGATGGCGATCACGCGCGACATCGATGGCGTGCTTGCATTTATTCGTGAATCGCTTGATTCGGAAGACGTCGTCGTCATGGTATCGGGCGATCCCGGCTATTACTCGATGCTCGATGCGCTTAGGCGCACCTTTCCCACCGAACGCATCCGTGTCATACCAGGCATCAGCGCGATGCAGCTCGCGTTCTCGCGTATCGCGCTCCCGTGGCATGGGGCGCACCTTTTGAGTTTTCACGGACGTGTACCGGAGCGGGCGGCGTACGCTTATGAAACGGGGCGCGTTCTCGGCATGCTCACCGATGCGAAGCACACTTCGCATACGATTCCCGCACTGCTCATGGAGGCGGGATGGAAACGGGATGCGCGGCTTTATGTCTGCGCGCATCTCTCGTATGAGGACGAGCGGATCGTGCGGACGACGCTCGGAGAGGCGGCGAAGCTGGACGAAGTCGCAAGCGGGATCTTGATCGTTACGGATGAGGAGGTGCGGTGATGGGATGGCTTGGGATCGAGGATGAAGCATTCATTCGCGGCAATGTGCCGATGACGAAGCAGGAAGTTCGCATCCTGATGCTCGCCAAAGCGCATATCGCGCCGAATGCTGTCGTTTACGACATCGGCGCGGGAACGGGCTCGCTTTCGATTGAGGCGGCGCGGCTCGCGCCGAAGGGGCACGTTTTCGCCATCGAACGAAAGACGGAGGGAATATCCCTGCTGCGTGCCAATATGGAGAAATTCGCTGTATCGAACATCACGCCGATGCAAGCAGAGGCACCGGACGGGCTTGTCGGTCTCCCTGCGGCGGACGCCGTGCTCATCGGCGGGAGTGGCGGGAACCTCGCTGCGATCCTGGATGTCGTCACGACGAAGCTTCCGCTGGGCGGCCGCGTCGTCGTGAGCGCGATCACGATGCAGTCGCTCATACAGGCGATCACCTATATGCGCGCACATGCGAGGACGTATCACTACGAGGCAGTTCAAGTTCAAATCAATCGTTTGGAGCAAGTCGGCCGTTACGACATGGCAAAGGCGATCAATCCGATTTACATTTTGACGGGTACGAAAGGAGAATGGGTGTAATGGTTCATATTGTAGGTGCGGGCCCCGGTGATCCGGAGCTGATCACGGTCAAAGGAAGCCGCTATCTTGCGGAGGCGGACGTTGTCATCTATGCTGGTTCTCTCGTCAATCCGGCACTCCTATCACTCTGCAAGGAAGGCGCGGCAATTCACAATTCGGCGAAGATGACGCTGGACGAAGTGATTGCCATGATCGAGGCGGCCGAGCGGAAAGGCAAGATGACCGTTCGCCTTCATACGGGCGATCCCGCGATTTACGGCGCGATACAGGAACAGATGGATGCGCTTGAAAAGCGCGGCATAGGCTACGATGTCATTCCGGGCGTCAGCTCTTTCCTTGCGACAGCAGCGGCACTCAAGCAGGAGTACACACTCCCCGGCATCAGCCAGACGGTCATCATCACGCGAAACGAAGGGCGCACGCCCGTTCCCGACCGAGAGAGGCTCAGGAGCCTCGCTGCACATCAAGCGACGATGTGCATTTTCCTCTCGATCACGATGCTCGATACCGTCGTGCAGGAACTCATCGCGGGCGGCTACGAGGAGACGACGCCGATTGCCATCGTGCAGCGTGCCTCATGGCCGGAACAGAAGATCGTCCGCGCGACGCTTGCGACGATCAGCAAGGAAATCGAGGGGATGAACATCGACCGCACGGCGATGATCGTCGTGAGCCGATGCCTCGGCGCAGACTATGAGCTTTCGCGGCTCTACGCGCCGGAATTCTCGCATGGCTTCCGCAAGGCGAGAAAGCCGGGAAAGGAATAAGGAACGGCGATGCGAACGGCGATTTTTGCACTGACGCCGCCTGCCGCTGCGCTCGCGAATCGTCTTGCTGCCTGCATGGATGAAGGCGCGGGGACAGCACGCTTTTTCACGGCGCACTTGAAGCCACAGGAGGAACGGCTGAATGCGGTGGACTGCCAAGATCCGATACACTATTTTGTGCGGCTTTCTGCTGCCGTGCGAGAGGCGTTTTCCCGGTATGACGCGCTCCTGTTCATTATGGCGACTGGGATCGTCGTGCGGACGATTGCGCCGCTCGTGAAGAGCAAGCTGTCGGATCCCGCCATCCTCGTCTTCGACGAACGAGGAAAGCACGCGATCAGCTTGCTTTCGGGGCACGTCGGCGGGGCAAATGCGCTGGCGCGCCGGCTGGCGGCGGCGATTGGCGCCGATCCCGTCATCACGACGGCGACTGATGCACAAGGGATCACTGCTCCCGATGCGCTCGCTGCAAAGCTCGGCCTGCGCCCTATGCCAAAGGCAATGATACAGGAGACAAACGGCGCGCTGCTCGCAGGTGCTTCGTTCCCTTATCAAATCGAGGAAGGGCTTTTGCATAGGGCTTTCTACCGCGCACGATTGACGGCATGCGGCATTGGGGTGCAAGATGCGAAAGGCAAATCGTCCGATGGCGCGCTGCGCGTCGTATTGGCGAACGAAGCGCACGGCGCAGCGCGGACGCTTTACCTTGTGCCGCGCCGCCTCATTGCAGGCATTGGCTGCCGGAGCGGCACAAGCAAGCACGAAATCCTTTCTGCGCTCACTGCGTCATGCACGCGCATCGATGTTCCGCTCTCGCGCGTTGACGCATTCGCGAGCACCGCGGCAAAAAGAGCGGAGCAAGGACTCCTTGCGGCAGCAGAAGAATGCGGGTGCACGATTCAGTTTTACGAAAATCAGCCCATGCGGGAAATGATCGAGGCATACGGTCTCATGGAGTCCCCTTTCGTCAAGCAGACGATTGGGATCGGGAATGTCTGCGAAGCGGCGGCGCTGTGCTGTGCGGGAACACATGGCGGACGGTTTGCCCTTGGAAAGACGAAGTTTGAGAAAGTGACGGTGGCACTCTTATGGGAAAAATAACGGTCGTAGGGATTGGACCCGGCAGCCTTTTGGATATGACGCTGCGCGCAAAGGAGGCGATCGAGGCGGCGGAGACCGTCGTTGGCTATCATACCTATATTCGCCTCATCGAATCGCTCATTCGCCACGATCAGAAAGTCATTGGGACTGGCATGATGCAGGAGATCGATCGCTGCCGCATGGCAGTTGGCGAAGCAGTGGAAGGCCGTGATACGGTCGTGGTATCGAGCGGGGATTCGGGCATTTACGGCATGGCAGGACTCGTCCTAGAACTCGTCCTTCAGCGCGAGACGGGAGCGCGTCCTGTATTCGGCGGCGTCATCGCGGGCGTTTCGGCGGTGAGTGCAGCGGCGTCCGTACTCGGCGCGCCGCTCATGCACGACTTTGCCGTCATCAGCCTTTCGGATCTGCTGACGCCTTGGGCGCGCATCAAGAAGCGCGTCGAAATGGCGGCGGAAGGCGATTTTGTCATCGCACTCTATAATCCGAAGAGCAAGAAGCGCGTCAGGAACATCGAGGAAGTGCGCGAGATCGTTCTGCGTCACCGTGACGGCGCGACGCCGGTTGGCATCGTGACCGATGCGGCGCGCGAGAAGGAGTGCAAGAGACTCTCGACGCTTGCGGATTTCACGAAGGAGGAAATCACGATGACGTCGCTCGTCATCATCGGCAATTCGCAGACGCGCATCAAGGAAGGCTTTATGATTACGCCACGCGGCTACGAAAATAAAGAGGCGGGGCTATGATATTTGTCGCGGCAGGAACACAGGACGGACGCGAGCTGGCGGCGGCGCTCACGAGGCGTGGACATGAAGTCATTGCCTCCGTCGTGAGCCGATACGGGGAACAGCTTCTTGCCGCCTGCGGGAGCGAGAGGCTCACAGTCAATGACGAACCGCTCGACGAGGCGGGACTCGTTCGCTATATCAAGTTGCATGGGATTCGCGCCTTTGTCGACGCGAGCCATCCGTATGCCGTAAACGTTTCAAAGAATGCGATGGCGGCGTGCCATCAAACTGGCGTGCCGTATATCCGATACGAGCGTGCCCTGTCTGCGCTCGGTTATGCGGATATTCACCTCGTGCACAGCTATGAGGAAGCGGCAGAAAAGGCGGCTTCTTTTGGGCAAAACGTCTTTTTGACGACGGGCAGCCGAAATCTTGCGCGATTCACGCAGGCAAAGGCCTTACATGCGTGCCAAATCACGGCACGCGTGCTGCCGACAGCGGAGGTGCTCGCACTCTGCGAGAGCCTTTCGCTCACTCCGGGGCAGATCGTTGCGCTGCAGGGACCCTTTTCGACCCGGCTCAATAGGGAGCTTTTCGAGAAGTATGAAGCCGATGTCATCGTGACGAAGAACAGCGGCGCGATCGGCGGGACGGACACGAAGATCGAGGCGGCGCGGGAGCTTTCCCTTCCCGTCGTCATGATCGATCGTCCCGTGCTCGCCTACGATACGCTCGCGCAGACGTATGAAGAAGTGATACGATTCGTGGAGGAAGTCTGATGGATTTTATCAAGCAGCCAATGGAAATTGAAAACCGCAGCATGGAGATCATCGCACCGCATTTGGTGGGGCTTGGCCTCGATGAAGTGGAAACGAAAGTGTATTCGCGCATGATCCATGCGGCAGGCGACGTCGGGTACGCACCGATCATCCGCCTGTCGGACGGTGTGATCGAAAAGGCGATGGAGGCACTTCGCGGCGGTGCGGATATCTACACGGACGTCGAGATGGTGCGCACGGGAATCAACAAGCGGAAGCTTGCCTCGTTCGGCGGAGCGGCGCACTGCCTCGTTTCCGACCCGAAGATTGCGGCAGAGGCGAAGAAAGCGGGCATCACGCGTTCGATGGCGGCAATGCGCTCGTTTGGCAAGGCCCTCACGGGCAGCATCGTCGCGATCGGAAATGCGCCGACGGCACTCTTTGAAGTGCTGCGCCTTATCGAAGAGGAAGGGATCCGTCCTGCCTGTATCGTCGGCATCCCGGTCGGATTTGTCGGTGCGGCGGATTCGAAGGCAGCACTTGCGGCAAATGGAAAAGTGCCCTTTATCACCGTCGAGGGAACGAAAGGCGGAAGCCCGATTGCAGCGGCTGCCGTCAATGCAATGATGTATCTCATCGACAACGACAGGGGATAAATTGCAGCAAATCGAAGGGCTTTTATGGCAGAAAGGGATGGAGAGCGGATATGGCGCAGGCGATTCCACGCATTGTGATTGCGGCAACGCAATCGGGAGCGGGCAAGACGACGATTGTGACGGGACTGCTTACAGCACTTCGGCAGCGCGGTATCGTCGTACAGTCCTTTAAGGTCGGACCGGACTACATCGATCCGGGCTATCATACACTTGCGAGCGGACGCGCAGGGCATAATCTTGATACGTGGCTCGTGCCGAAGGAGAAGGTGGAGGAACTCTTTGCTTACGACGCAGGCGATGCGGATATCGCGATCATCGAGGGCGTCATGGGGCTGTTTGATGGTGGCAAGGGCGGCGTGAGCTCGACGGCAGAGATCGCGAAGCTCCTCCGTGCACCGGTCGTGCTCGTGCTCGACGTCAAGTCGATGGGAGAATCGGCAGCGGCGATTGCACAGGGATTTCGCGACTACGACCCGGAGGTCAACCTTGCGGGGGTCATATTGAACCGCCTCGGATCAGAGACACATGAGAAAATGATTCGCGGAGCGATGAAAAAGGTCGGCATTCCCATACTCGGTGCGATGCGGCGCAATGATTCGCTCCACATGCCGGAGCGCCATCTAGGACTCGTTCCCGCAGCGGAGAATGCAAAGAGCGATGCGCTTGAACTCATGGGAGCCGAGGTCGCACGGCAGCTCGACCTCGAGTCCATTCTCCGTCTTGCATGTATGGCGGATGACCTTGAGACGGAGAAAGAGCCGGTGAAGTCCTCCGCTGAGATGACGTGCCGCATTGCCGTTGCACACGATGAGGCATTTTCCTTTTACTATCCTGCGAGCTTGCGCGAACTGCAGCGGCGCGGTGCGGAGCTCGTCCCGTTTCGGCCGCTTCACGACGCGCATCTGCCAAAAGCCGATGGACTCATTTTAGGCGGTGGCTTTCCCGAGATGTTCGCTGAGAAACTCGCCACCAATCATACGATGCGCGCGTCGATCCGAGAAGCAGCCACTTCCGGCATGCCGATCTACGCGGAGTGCGGCGGCTACATGTACTTAAAGGAAGAGCTGATCGATTTTTCCGGCACGTGTCATGCGATGGCAGGCGTGCTGCCCGGCACCGCGAGAATGACAAAGAACCTGCAGATGGTCGGCTACGTCGAAGCGGAGCTGCTCACCGAAACGGTTTTGGGCGAAAAAGGCTTGAAGCTGCACGGTCATGAGTTTCACTTCTCGGAGGAAACGGGAGAAGAAAAGGATCGGCCGCTTCGTTTCACAAAGCTTCGCAATGGACAGTCGTATGCGGCAGGATCGCGGGCGGGAAATGTTCTCGGCAGTTATCTGCACCTGCATTTTGCAGGCTGTCCGGAGGCGGCGGATCACTTCGTGGAGGCGTGCAGGAAATGGGCGCATTGATTCTTGTCACGGGAGGTGCGCGGAGCGGCAAGTCCTCGTTTGCAGAGCATCTCGCCGCAGCGCACGGCACATCGGTCGCTTACATCGCGACAGCGCAGGCATGCGATGCGGAAATGCAGTATCGCATCGCTCTTCACCGCGCACGCCGTCCTGCCTCATGGCAGACGTACGAAGCGCCGTTTCGCGCGGAGCGTGCGATCCGTGAGGCGAGCGCAGCCCACGATATGCTGCTCTTCGACTGTGTTACGATGTACTTGAGCAATATACTCTGCCAGGTGACGGAAGAAGAACTCGCCGAGGAAGAAGTACTTTACGGTCACACGAAGCGGGCCATTGGAGCGCTTATCGAGGCGGTGCAGGAGGTCGATCTCACAGCCGTGTTCGTGACGAATGAAGTCGGTGCGGGCATCGTGCCGGAGAACCGCCTCGCCCGCCATTACCGCGACCTCGCGGGCCTCGCCAACCAGCAGCTCGCCGTTGCCGCTTCGTCGGTCTACGCCGTCCTCTGCGGCATTCCGGTAAAGATCAAGTAAAAGAAAGGATCGTTCATGGCAAACGCGATTATGCTGATGGGGACGAGTTCCCATGTCGGCAAGAGCATTCTGACGACGGCACTCTGCCGCATTTTTTATCAGCAGGGTCGCCGCGTCGTGCCGTTCAAGGCGCAGAACATGGCGCTCAATTCCTATGTGACGCTCGAAGGGCTGGAAATGGGACGGGCGCAGGTTGCACAGGCAGAAGCAGCAGGGCTTCGCCCCATGGTTGATATGAATCCCGTCCTGCTCAAGCCGACGGGCAACTCCCGATCACAGGTCGTCTTAGAGGGAAAGCCCATTGGCAACATGAGCGCGAAGGAGTACCATCAAGGCTACTCACTGAAGGCGTTCGATGCTGTGAAGGCGGCGCTAAGACGCCTGGCATCAGAATACGACACGCTCGTCATTGAGGGGGCGGGAAGCCCAGCGGAAGTCAATCTCAAGGCAAACGATATCGTCAATATGCGCGTTGCAAGATATCTGAACGCGCCCGTGCTCCTCATCGCAGACATCGATCGAGGCGGTGCGCTCGCCTCTCTCGTCGGCACGCTCGAACTGCTCGATGATGAGGAACGCGCGCTTGTCAAGGGACTCGTCATCAATAAATTCCGCGGCGACATTTCGCTCCTGACACCGGCGATCGACTTTTTGGAGAAAAAGACGGGAAAGCCCGTCCTCGGTGTCGTGCCGCATATCGAAAGCCTCGGCATCGATGAAGAGGATTCCGTCTCGCTTGAGGATAAGCAGGTGGAGAAGAAGACCGGCGATATTCGGATCGCGGTCATCGAAACGCCGAAGCTCTCGAACTTTACCGATTTCGATGCGCTCGCAGCGGAGCCGGACGTCGGGCTGTCGTACGCACGGATGCCGGACGAACTGGAAAATGCCGATCTCATCCTCCTGCCTGGCTCGAAGAATACGACGGAGGACCTGCTCTATCTGCGCGCGTCCGGCATGGAGTCAGCCATCCGTCAATGCCATGAAAAGGGCACGCCCCTCATCGGCATCTGCGGGGGCTATCAAATGCTTGGCACATCGATCGCCGACCCACGCCATACGGAATCGGATCACGATGCAGTCGCCGCCATGGGCTACCTCCCGATGAAGACGACGTTTGCCGAGCGGAAGCGCACGACGCAGGTCACAGCAACGTGCCGTGCGCTTCCATTTCTCGGGACGTGTCTTTCAGCAGCGAATATGCCGGGCTATGAGATCCACATGGGGGAGACTGTTTTTACGGAAGCGGTGCAGCATCCCTTCTCCCTTGTCGAGACGACGGGAAAGGTGCGCACGGAAGACGGTGCCGCGCGCGCGGACGGACTCGTGTTCGGCACGTACGTCCACGGACTGTTTGATCACGACGGATTCCGGCGTGATCTGCTGAATGCGCTTCGCGCGAAAAAAGGGCTTGCACCGCTTGCGATTCAGCGCAGCGTGCGCTGTGAGAAAGAACGCGCCTATGATCGCCTCGCGCAGATCGTGCGCAGCAGCCTTGACATGAAGAAGCTCGCCGCAATCATGGAGGAGGAAGACCGATGCTGACGGCAATCCTCGCGTTTTTCGTCGACTCCGTGATTGGCGATCCCCATACGAAATTCCATCCCGTCGCCCTCATGGGCAGGCTCATCGCATTTCTGGAGCGCCTCTTGTATCGTGAAAACGACTCGGACGGCAGGAAGTTCACGGTGGGAGCGGTTCTCGTCCTGCTCGTCCTCTTCATCAGCTATATGGTCGCGGCATCGATCCTGAGCCTTTCGTATCGGATCCCGACGGTGTGGGGCTCGATCCTCGTCGGTGCAGGCATGCTCTCGTTTACGATTTCGCCGAAGAGCCTTGCGCAGGCCGGACGCGGCATATACGCGCTGCTGATCGCAGGAAAACTGGCGGAGGCGCGCGAGAAGGTCGGCTGGATCGTCGGACGAGATACGAAGGATTTGGATGCGGCAGGGATTTCGCGCGCGACGATCGAGACGATTGCGGAGAACACGAGCGACGGCATCATCGCGCCGTTCTTTTTCTTCGCGATCGGCGGCGTCCCGCTTGCCGTGCTCTACCGCGCGGCAAACACAATGGATTCCATGATCGGCTACAAAAACGACAGATACCGCTGCTTTGGCTGCGCCGCCGCGCATCTCGACGATGTGCTCAACCTCATTCCAGCACGCATGACGGGGCTGCTCTTCGTCCTGTCCGCATGGATCCTAGGCTTTGATTATCGCCATGCCTTTCGCATCATGGGGCGCGATGCGGCGAAGCATCCGAGCCCGAATGGCGGCTATGCGGAGGCGCCCGTCGCGGGCGCACTGCACATCCGTCTCGGCGGGGTCAACTCGTACTTCGGGAAAAAGACGTTTCGCGCCTACATGGGCGATGCCATCGAGAAAATTGCGCCGAGGCATATCATGGAGGCGACGCGCATGATGTACACGGCGACGGTCCTATTTCTTATTTTTGCCTATATTATTTTAAAAGCGGTGCCGATTGGGCAATAAAAAGGATTGCATTTTGCATACGCCTTTGTTATAATTTACACGTAGTGAATCATAAGTTCCATTCATACTTTATGATTCCTGACAAGGTGGCATTCCGAAGTCGTCTTTGCATAGCAAAGCGGGTTCAAGTTTCAAGGAGGCTATTTATCATGAAGGTAACAGTAGTTGGTGCAGGCAATGTTGGTGCAACAGTCGCAAACGTCCTTGCTACGAAGGCATTCTGCAGCGAGATCGTCCTCGTCGATATCAAGGACGGCGTTCCGCAAGGCAAGGCAATGGATATCATGCAGACGGCGCATCTGCTGAACTTCGACACGACGGTAACGGCTGTCACGGCAGAGCCGGGGGATCCGAACGGCTATGCGCCGACGGCGGGTTCGGAAGTGGTCGTCATCACGTCCGGCATGCCGCGCAAGCCAGGCATGAGCCGTGAGGATCTCATCGGCGTCAATGCGAAGATCGTCAAGAGCGTCGTTGACCAGGCACTCAAGTTCTCGCCGAATGCTTACTTTATCATCATCTCCAACCCGATGGACGCTATGACGTTCCTGACGCTCAAGGACACAAAGCTTCCGCGCAATCGCGTTCTTGGACAGGGCGGCGCACTCGACAGCAGCCGTTTCCGTTATTTCCTTGCTAATGCGCTCACGAAGGCTGGCTATCCTGCTACGCCGACGGATGTTGACGGCATGGTCATCGGCGGCCACAGCGACAAGACGATGGTTCCGCTCGTCAGCCGTGCTACGCTTCGCGGTATTCCCGTGACGTCGTTGCTCTCGAAGGAGCAGATCGACGATGTCGTCGCAAATACGAAGGTCGGCGGTGCTACGCTGACGAAGCTCCTCGGCACGTCCGCTTGGATGGCTCCAGGTGCTGCGGCAGCTTCCATGGTCGAGGCAATTGCGCTCGACGCAAAGAAACTCATCCCGTGCTGCGTCTACCTCGAAGGCGAGTATGATGAGAAGGATCTCTGCATCGGCGTTCCATGCATCCTCGGTAAGAATGGTCTTGAGAAGATCGTTGAGATCCAGCTCGAAGGCGACGAAAAGGCGAAGTTCCAAGAGAGTGTCGGAGCGGCTCGTGCGACGAACGCAAAGCTCGGCGATGCACTGAAGTAAGCGCAAGGTTCGTCTGCCCATAGAAAAGAAATAAAATCTCTCCTTTTGCAGCTTCTGCTGCAAAAGGAGAGATTTTATTTTATGCGCATTCCAAAAAGGTTTTCTCATGTTTTTGTAGAATTCAAATCCTGTAGAATTGTTTGTACGAGATGCAAAGGAGGTTGGCTTATGGTTGCGAAATACGATCGAGAGGCTGGTTTTACGCTCCTTTCGATGCTCATTGTCGTTGCGATCATTGGAATTATCGCGACGATTGCCGTGCCAAAATTCAATTCGGTTTTGGCATCCGCAAATACGGCAAAGATACAAGCAGATCTCAGCGCGATTGATTCGGCGATTGCGGTCTACGAAATCGATCATGGGCACGCGCCAGCCTCGTTTGAGAGCCTTGATGCATACATCGATACGGCGAATACGAAGCCGCCGAAGGGCAGGTATAATCTGCGGCAGGGGACGGCGCCGCAGGAACTCGCGGAAGGGGAGACGTATTCGATTCGGAAGGTCGACGCGCGGACGCGGGCAGTTTGTGCGGGGCATACGGCAGAGGAGTTTGGCAAATGATGGGGCGAGACGGGCTTGCCGCTCCGAAAAAGTCCGATATCTTGTTCGTGATTTGCATATGGCTTGCACTTGCCTTTGGAAATGCCATGCATGCCGTAACGGAAGTGCGCGTGGTTTCGGGGATTTGCTTCTCGTTCGGACTTGTCGTCATGGCCTTTACCGATATCCGTTGGGGCTTGCTGTTTGATAAGCTCAATATCCTTTTCTTTGTGGCAGGCATAGTTTTCCTCTACATGGAAGGGCTTTCGTTTCCCGTGCACCTTGCGGGATGCGGACTTGGAGGGCTTTTCCTATACGGGCTTCGGCTCATGTCGCATGGCGGGTTGGGGCTTGGCGATGTGAAGTATGGCATGGTGCTCGGCTTTTGGCTCGGCCCGCTTTTGTTTTATGCTTCGGTGCTCATCGCGTTCGTATTGGGCGGACTGTTTGCTGCCGTGCTCATCGCGCGGCGACAGATCCACTGGAAGGCTCATCTTCCCTTTGGCCCGTTCTTATCGATAGGCGCCTACATCGGCTTTCTGTGCCGAGCGGAAATCCTCACATGGTATTGGGCGCTTCTATGAGATGCCGCAGATGGGAAGACGGATTCCTCGCAGTCGAATGGATTCTCGGAATCTGTGTGATCGCGGTCGTTTCTGTCATCATTTTTCCGCATGCCGCTTCGCTCATTGCGAAATGGGAGGTCGACTATGAGGCAAATGCGCTTTTGCGCGACATACGGCATGTGCAGATGCTCACGCGAACGACGCAGGACATGCTCGTAGGAGACGATATCGATAAGGTGCAGGCCGTGCCGGAGATTCAGCTTTTCCCGTATGGCTATCGGATTGACGGCGACTATCGCGTACCGAGCGAACTGCATCGTTTCCTGCCGCATATCCGAATTGCACTCGTTCCTTTGCGAAAGGAAGTCGGTGATTTGCGGGTGATCCGGTATGCAAGAAACGGCTATCTTGAAACGGTTCCGCTTAGAATCTATTTTATGATTGAAGGGGAAAAGCGAATCTATAAGCAGATTGTCCTGCATAAGAGCGGGCGCAGCAGGATGGGGGAAGTGAGCGATGCGGATGCGAAGCGATGAGGCGGGATTTTTTCTGCAGGAGACGATCCTGCTCGGTGCGCTTCTGCTGTTCATGGCAGGTGCGTTTCTTGCCTATGCAAAGATGGTGCATGTGGAAGCACAGGATGCGTGCCGCATGCAGGCAATCTTTTTGGCGCGGGAGGAACTCGCGTGCCTTGCGGAGCGAGCGGATGTGGGAGCGCTTCATGCAGGAGAATGGGGATGGCTTGGCGAGAGAGATCAGCTCGTCACCGAGCAGGGGCAGTTCTCCGTATCGGCACGCGTTTTTCCGCTCGAAAGCGCAGGAGCTTATCGTGCTGCCGTTTCAGCTGCTTGGCAAAATGCCAGTGGGGCAGGAAGCCTTTCCTTGGAACGCGAGGTGTATCGCCATGCACGATAGGGAAGGCGGATTTATCCTGCTCGACTTTCTTATCTCGATGCCCATGTTGGTCTTGCTCATCGGTACAGTCGGCGTTCTGTCGATCTTCGTAGCGCGAATGGCGTCTTCCCTTTATGCGGATATGGAGTTGCGGCAGGAAGTCCAAAGCGCATTTGTCCGCGTCATAGGCGATGCTTCGGAAGCGTACAGCGTGCAGCGTTCGGTGACGGGAGGAGGCGTTTCGTTTCGGAAGCGATCCCTTGGGAGAGGTGACAGCCAAACGACATACTTTGTTTCGGAGAAGGATCGGGTAACGAAACTCGTCTATGGAAACGCGCGTGAGCCGCTCACGGGAGATTCGTATCTCGCGGGCGTCACGATTACGGAGTTTTCATGGCGGGAGGTTGCGCCGTTTCTGCAGGAGTTTCGTCTGACGGGAAAGAGCCGCATGACGGGACACAGCTACACGCTTTCGACGCGCGTTTACGGATTGCGGCAGGAAGGCAGGGGATCGCCATGAGAAGAAATGGGGAGCGGGGGTTCGCTTCGGCTTGGGCGCTGTGCCTTCTTTTTTTTGTTTTGTTGATGGGCATGAGCCTCGCTGCCATCTGCTATGGCGTACAGAGCACGACGCTTGAATACGAGCGCGAGACGAGACTTGAGCTCATGGCGGAAAGCCGATTGGAAGCATTTGCCGCAGCCATGGAGCGCGATACGGCGGGCGGCGATGCGATTGTCGGTAAGGAGCAGCAAGAACGGACGGATCAGCGCAAGATTTTTGCAGCGGCAATCCCAATTGAGACGCGCATTGCCGTGCGGCGGCAGGGCCCGTGCCTTTACTGTGTCGCCGTCGCACGGGAGACGGATGCCGCAGGCAAAGAGCGAAAAGATGACAAGTGGAAACGGCGCAAGGCAGTACGCGGCATATTGGAGCGAAAGGAGACGGGCTATGTTTGGATGGGAAAGGCTTTTTCGCTCCGATAGCGCGGAAGTTATTGGCATTGCCTGCCGAGAGGCAGAGCTATGTTACATCCGGCTGAGCGCGCGATCGGATTCGCTTCGCATCGAGTCTCTTGGAAAAGAACCCTGCACGGTACATGAGGTGGCCGACATCGCGGAGCAGGTACGCGTCCACTTAGCGAAGCGAGGGCTTGAGCACCTTCCGATCGCGGTGGGGCTTGCGGGGGAAGACGCATTTCTCTATCCGCTCGATTTGCCGCAGGGCATGGCAGGGACGGAGTGCATGGAAGCCGCGGCATGGGAGATGGACGCATGGCTCAGCGAGCGCGGCTACGATGCGGAATCCTTTCGGATCGAACCGCGCGTGGAAGGACCAGACAGCGCATGCACCGTGGCTGCCGTGCAGAAGAAGCGGCTGGAAGCGTGGGCGAAGGCGTGTGAAGCGGCAGCCTTGTCGCTATGCAGCATTTCGGTTCTCGCGCCGGAAGGAAGGGGGATCGCGGCATCTTCGGACGGACTTCGCGTCGGCGAGGACGTGGTCGTCCTTGCGCACGATGCCGATGCAAAATCCGCCGCGCGCATGGGAACGGCACTGGCTGCCGCTCTCGCGGCTGTCGGAGCGGGAAGCGCACTTGCCATTCGCGTATGGGGAGAGGCGATTTCGTGTTCCGCCTGGCGCGTCGGGCGCATCTCGCGCCTTATAGTCGGGGTTACGCTTACGCTCTTGCTCGGCATAGCGGCTGTCGATGGATGGCAGCTCTATGAGGCAAAGCAGGAAGCAGCGGCGCAGGAAGCGCAGCTTGCCGCTGTCGCACATGACCGAAAAGCGATGCAGCTTTTAACCGAAAAGCAAAACAGCCTGCAGCGAAAAGATGCCATGCTCGCTGACCTCACGGATCGCTCATTCCCATGGTACAGCGTGCTGGTCCATCTTGGAACACCAGCGATGTGCTTGGACGGTGTCTGGCTTGATGGCATGGTGCTGCGCGATGAACGAACGCTCGAACTTCAGGGCAATGCGGTAAGCTACGATGCGCTTTCCGCGTACGTCATGGCGTTTGAACGCGATCTCGACTTCTTTCCCAATGGGGCGATCCTGACGGAGTCTGGTGTGGCGGACAGAAAGAACAAGGCGGCGCAGGATATCATTCATTTCCGGTTGACGTTGAAGCTATGAGGTGATCGCTATGGAGCGAAAGACATGGTTCCCTGCGCTTTCCGGTGCGAGCGTTCTTTACGTGACGGCAGGCATCTGCGCCCTTTTCGGTGTGCTCTTTTTCCTGCTTGTCCACCTTCCGCTGCGCGAAGCGACCTACCATGCGAGGACGGATGCGGAAGAGGCAAAGGCGGAATACATACGGGTTGCCAATTTCAGGAATGCGCATCTCGATATGGCATCTTACGAAAAGACGCTTTCGGATCATGAGGCACAAGGCGAAAAGGCTCTGCCGTCTGAGCTTGAGGAGGGCGCTTTTTTGCGCACGCTGCATCGCGCCGCAATCGAAAGCAACATTACGCTCAGACAGGTGACACCGAAGGAAATCAAAACGGAGGATGGGATTCGTGCGCTTCCCGTTGAGGTTGCATTTCACTGCGATTATTTTACACTTCTGGATTTTTTGCAGTCGCTGCAGGGAACCGATCGCTTCATCTGTGTGAAGGAAATGAAGCTTTCAAAGAAAGACAGCGGGCTCGACTGCGAAGTGCAGCTCGTTATCTACGCCATGGAAGGGGATGCGCCACAGGAAGATGAAGGGGATACAGGGTTGATTTATCCGCATGAATAGCATAAACTAAGGGATAAGTCTATCAATCGAATGCAATGGAGTAGGATCGTATGAGTGAACTGCGTTTTATGACGGCGGGGGAATCGCATGGACCTTGCCTGACGGCGATCATCGAAGGGCTTCCGGCGGGGCTTTCCTTGAATGCGGACGCGATCAACCGTGATCTCGCGCGCCGTCAGCAGGGATATGGACGCGGCGGTCGCATGAAGATCGAGACGGACAAAGCAGACGTACTTTCGGGCGTACGCTTCAACGAGACACTGGGCGGTCCCATCGCACTTCGCGTCGTCAATCGTGACTTTGCCAATTGGGGGGCGCGCATGGCGGCATTTGGCGCGCAGACCGGACCGATGGTCACGGCGGCGCGCCCCGGCCACGCGGATTTTACGGGTGCCTGCAAGTATGCACGCAAGGACGTGCGGGATATCTTGGAGCGTTCGAGCGCGCGGGAGACGACGATGCGCGTCGCAGTCGGCGCGATCTGCAAGGAATTTTTGCATGTGCTCGGCATGGAAGTCGTCTCGCACGTCGTGACGGTCGGCGGCGTATCGGTTGATGCGGCGAAGATCGACCGGGCGGCAATCGGCACGGAGACGTGCTCGGAGCTCAACTGCTACGACCGCGATGCCGAAGTGAGGATGAAACAGAAGATCGATGAGGCAAAGAAGGCAGGCGATACGCTTGGCGGCGTCTTTGAAGTCATCGTGCGCGGGGTTCCCGCAGGCCTCGGCAGCCATATCCAGTGGGACAGACGCCTCGATGGGAAACTAGCGGGCGCGCTCATGTCGATCCAGGCAATCAAGGGCGTCGAAATCGGCGCGGGATTTGCGTGCGGCTTTTTGCCGGGCAGTGCGGTCCACGATGAGATGTTCCTGAAGGACGGCATGGTCTATCGCAAGACGAATCGTGCAGGAGGCTTCGAGGGCGGCATGACGAACGGGGAGGAGATCGTCGTTCGCGCGGCGATGAAGCCGATTCCGACGCTCATGACGCCGCTCCATTCCGTCGATGTCGCCTCGCACGAAGAGGTGCTCGCCAGCAGGGAGCGCAGCGATACGTGCGCTGTTCCTGCCGCTTCAGTCGTCGGTGAAGCGATGACGGCATTCGTCATCGCACAGGCGATTTGCGAGAAGTTCGGCGCCGATGCGATGGTCGACCTAAGGAGGGCGATCCATTTCTACAAGGCACGGATCGAAAGGGATTGGTAAGCGATGCGAAATGTGGTGCTCATCGGCTTCATGGGGACGGGCAAGACGACTACGGGAACAGCACTCGCGAAGACGATCGGATTTTCGTTTCATGATTTGGATGAAGCTGTCGAGACGGAATCCGGCATGACAATCCCGCAGATCTTTGCCGAAAAGGGCGAGCCATACTTCCGCGCCTGCGAAAAGCAGATGGTCAAAAAGGCGGCTGCGATGGATCGTGCCGTCATCGCGACGGGCGGCGGGACGGTCAAAGATGAGGAAAATGTCCGGGCACTTCGCGAGACGGGTATTATCGTCGCGCTCACGGCAAACGTCAATACGATTCTGCAGCGGACGGGAACCAAGGGCGTGCGCCCTGTCCTCGATGGCGAAGATGGAGGGAATCGAAAAAAAGCCATTGAAAAATTGCTCTTCGAGCGGCGCGGCCTCTACGCGCAGGCGGACTTTTCCGTCGATACGAGTGACCGTTCGGCGCAGGAAGTGGCAGATGCCATCATCGAAACATTAAAAACACGAGGTGAATACGATGTCGGAATGGCGTAGGGTACACGTTGATCTCGGCGCGCATAGCTACGATATCCATATCGGTCATGGGATCGAGGCGGAGCTGGAAGCGTTCGCGGAGACGGCAGGCCTTTCGAGAAAAGCACTCCTCATCACGGATACGAATGTCGGCCCGCTTTACGGGGCACATGTCCGCTCCGTTCTCAAATCGGCAGGCTTGGACGCGTCTTACGTGGAGATCAAGGCGGGCGAGAGCGCGAAGTGCCTCGCGGTGGCAGAAACGCTCTACACGAAAGCGATAGAGGCTGGGCTGGATCGAAAGTCGCCGATCTTTGCACTAGGCGGCGGGGTCGTCGGCGATCTCGCGGGATTTATCGCTGCGACGTACATGCGCGGTGTCCCCTTTGTGCAGATTCCGACGAGCCTCCTCGCACAGGTCGATTCGAGTGTCGGCGGCAAGGTCGCCGTCAATCACGTGCTCGGCAAGAATCTCATCGGTTCATTTTACCAGCCGAAGGCGGTCTTCATGGATCTCGCCATGTTGAAGACGCTGCCGCAACGCGAGATATACACGGGGCTTGGCGAGATCGTCAAGTACGGCATCATTTGTGATGCGGCATTTTTCGGATATCTCGAATCGAATCAAAAAGACGTGCTGGCATTGGCACCGGAAGCGGCGACGCATATCATCGCGCGCTCCTGCGAGATCAAGGCGGATGTCGTTGCAAAGGACGAGCGTGAATCCGGGCTTCGCCGCATTTTGAACTTCGGTCATACGATCGCGCACGCCATTGAAAAGGAGACAGGCTACACGCGCTACAATCACGGAGAAGCCGTTGCGATCGGCATGATCGGAGCGGCGCATATCAGTCGTGATATGGGACTCGTCCCTATGGAAGAAGTTTCCCGCATGCGTGCGCTCATCGAGGCACTGCACCTGCCGACGAAGGCAGAAGGCTGCACGGTCGACGCGCTGTACGCGGATATTTTTCATGACAAGAAGACGGTAAACGGCAGGGTCGCATGGATCCTTATGGAAGGCATCGGCCGCGTCGTCTGCCGGAATGATGTGCCAGAACATACAGTGCGAGCTGCTATGCAGGCTTGCCTTTGACGGATGGACAGGAGGATAAGAATGCGTTTTGATTCCGATTTGATTGAGACAAAGATCCGTAGTGAGGATATCTTTGATGGCACGCTTTTGCACGTCAGGCGCGATACGGTAAAGCTGCCGAACGGCGCGACGGCGGCGCGCGAATGGATCAAGCATCCGGGCGCGTCGGCTGTCATTCCGATCCTGCCTGACGGGCGCATCGTCCTCGTCCGACAGTACCGCTATCCGATTGGCGCGATTACGCTTGAGGTGCCCGCGGGAAAACTCGATTCGGCCGATGAGGATCCGCTGGTCTGCGCGACACGTGAGCTCTCAGAGGAGACAGGCTACACGGCAGGCAAGATCCGAAAGCTCACGACGATCGCGACGACGGTCGGCTTTTCCAACGAAGTCATTCATCTTTACGCGGCAGAGGAGCTGAAAGCGGGGAAGCAGCACACGGATTCGGATGAATTCATCCATGTTTCCCTCGTGCCGCTTGAAGAGGCTGTCGCGATGGCACAGGACGGGCGCATCGTCGATGCGAAATCGATCATCTCCATTCTGATGCTCATGCGCATGCGCCAAAAGTGAATCCCATCTAGGAGGAATCTATGTCAGGCTATATCCTAAACCTCATCGCCGGCATCCCTGGACTCATCATCGCGATGGTCATCCACGAGTACGCGCATGCCCGCACAGCCGATGCGCTTGGTGACTTTACGCCGCGCATGATGGGGCGTATTACGCTGAACCCAAGGGCGCACGTGGATCCAATCGGTCTCATCATGCTGTTTCTCGTGCGATTCGGCTGGGCGAAGCCCGTCATGATCAATCCGAACAACTTCAAGAATCCGAGACGTGACGATATTCTCGTCTCGTTGGCAGGTCCGGCGGCAAATCTCATTTTGGCATTTTTGGCACTATCGTTCTTCGTGCTGCTGGGCAGGATGGGAGAGATGACGTCGCCGGGCGTTTACCTCGTGCTGAAGCTCATCGTTGTTTACAATATCAACTTCGCGATCTTCAATATGATTCCGCTGCCGCCGCTCGACGGCTCGCATATCCTTCGGCAGATCCTTCCACCGAAGTACGGCTATCGCTTTGCGGCACTTGAGCGCTACAGTTTCTTGATCCTGATCATACTCGTTATGACACCGGTGCTCAGCCTCATTTTCATCCCACTTCAAAACCTCGTTTGGGGCATTTTCCTGACGATTCTCTCACCGCTCGTGTAAGAAATGGCAGACTATACGGTACGGATTCCCGTCTTTGAAGGACCAATGGATCTCTTGATGCACCTCATTGAGCGGGATAAGATTGACATCTACGACATTCCGATAGCGGATCTTACGCGGCAGTACCTTCTTTACCTCGATCAGATGCGCGAGTTCAACATGGAGGTCACGAGCGCGTTTCTCGTTATGGCGGCGACGCTCCTTCAGATCAAATCGCGCATGATGCTGCCGAAGCCGGAGAAGGAAAAAGCGGAAGGCGACCCGCGGCTCGAGCTTGTCATGCGCATCTTGGAATATCGGAAGTTCAAGCAAGTCAGTGCAGTACTTGGGGATATGGCGGAGATGGAAGGACGCTTTGTTGCGCGCGCGCCAATGCCGCTTCCCGTTCATCACCTGCCGCCCGGCAACATGAGCCTGCAGCAGCTTGTCGACGCATTTCGAACGGTACTCGCGGTCAAAAAGGAGCTTCGCATCCCCAAGGCGCTCGTCGCGCCCGAAGCGTACAGCGTGCAGGACAAGATGGAAGAAATCCTGTCGCTTCTCATGCGCCACGATGGTACGATCCGCTTTTTGGAGGCGTTTCAGAGCAGCACGCGCAGTGCGCTCATCACGACGTTTTTGGCGCTTTTGGAGCTTATCAAGCGCAAGGCGGTACGCGCAAGGCAAGCGGGTCATTTTGCGGAGCTCATCATTTCGGTGCGAAAGGAGAAGTGACGTTGGATTTCGAGCAGATACCCGATACGGGGGCAATCGAGGCCGTCCTCTTTGCGGCGGGAAAGCCTGTTTCCGTTGCCGAGCTGTCGCATATTCTCGAACGGGAACCGATCGATATCAAAAATCTTTTGACGCGTCTGCAGCAGGAACTCGATGTGCGCGGCAGTGGCATCACGCTCAAGTGGGGCGAAGGAGGCTGCCAGCTCATGACGCGGCAGGAACTCTACCCCATCGTGGAGCGGCTCAGCCAAGTTGTCGATCGCAGGCTTTCCGCGCCCGTGATGGAGACGCTTTCGATCATCGCGTTCAAGCAGCCGATCACGAAACAGGAAATCGAGCACGTGCGCGGCGTGCGCATCGAACGTGCGCTCGCGAAGCTCTTGGAGCTCGAGCTCATCGCCGAGGTCGGACGCAAACAGGTGCTCGGCCGCCCCATTTTGTACGGCACGACCGATGTCTTTCTCCGTTGCTTTGGGATTCGGTCGTTGGAAGAGCTTCCTGCACTGCCGAGCACGGAAGAGGCGGCGGACGGGCTCGATGCGGAGCAGCTGGAACTTTTGAACGAGTTTGCGGACCGCGATGCGACGGGGGAGCCGGACGGAAACGCATAAGGATGCAGCATGGGTGTTTGCCCGTGCTGCTTTTTGGACGAATGGGAGAGAGTGGCTTGGTAGAGTTACTGGCACCGGCGGGAAGCCGTGAGGCGTTTATCGCCGCTGTGGAGAGCGGCGCGAACGCCGTGTATTTGGCAGGGAATAAGTTCGGCGCACGCGCCTATGCGAGCAACTTCGATGAGGATGGGCTAAGGGAGACGGTTCGCGAGGCGCATCTTCGCCACGTGCGAATCCATGTGGCGGTCAATACGATCCTAGAGGACGGCGAGCTTGCAGAGCTCGCAGCCTATCTGCAGTTCCTCGATTCGCTGGATGTCGATGCCGTACTCGTACAGGACCTCGGCGTCGCGCGCGTCGCGCGTGAAATCGTGCCGCATTTGCCGCTTCACGCGAGCACGCAGATGACGGTGAACAGTCTCGAAGGGGTGCAGGCGCTCGCGCGTCTCGGTTTTTCTCGCGTCGTGCTCGCGCGGGAACTCTCGATCAAAGAGATCCGCCATATCTGCGCAAATACGGATGTTGAAATCGAGATTTTCATGCATGGCGCACTCTGTGTCTGCTATTCCGGCCAATGTCTCATGAGCAGCATGATCGGCGGACGCAGCGGCAATCGCGGCCGCTGCGCGCAGCCGTGCCGCCTGCCCTACACGCTCGTAGACGAGCATGGGAAAGACGTGCTCGGCGATGGAGCAGGCGACTTCCTGCTGTCCCCACGCGATCTCAATACGATTGATGTCCTGCCCGAACTCATTGATGCGGGCGTGGCATCGCTCAAAATCGAAGGGCGCATGAAACGTCCTGAGTACGTTGCGACGGTCGTCAGCACTTACCGCAAGGCGCTTGATGCATACGAGGCGGGAAAGGCGTATCGCGCCGATGGAAAAGCGCATGACAGGCTCGCACAGATTTTCAACCGCGATTTTACAACGGCGTACCTTGTATCGCGTCCCGGCAAGGCGATGATGAGTGACAGGCGGCCGAACAACCGCGGGCTTCTCGTCGGGCGCGTCACCGCCTACGACAGGGCAAGCTGCCTCGTCTCAGTGAAGCTGGCAAAACCGCTTTTCGTGGGCGACCAAGTTGACTTTTGGGTCAAGGTCGGCGGGCGCGTTGCGGTGACGGTCACGAAACTCACGGGAACTCGCGGGGAAACACTTGCGGAAGGCATGGCAGGCGACGTGGTCACCTTTGAAATCCCCTCTGCTGTGCGCGAGCATGACCGCGTGTTCAAAGTCTACGACGCGAAACTCATGGCGGAGGCGAAACAGCGCTATGCGTCCGGAGCGCCGATCCGCCGCGTCGCAGTCGACTGCGAAGTGAGCGCACGGCTCGGCGAGCCCCTCACGATTCGCCTTGTTGATGCGGATGGCAATGCGGGCGAGGGCAGGACGGCTTTCATCGCCGAGGCAGCGCGAAAGCGGCCACTCACAGAGGAGATGTTGCGCAGGCAGGTCGAGCGGCTCGGCACGACGATCTTTTCGCTGCGCTCGTTTTCTTGTACGCTCGGCGAAGCTGTCATGGTGCCGATGAGCGAGATCAACGAGGCACGACGAAGAGCCGTAGCCGCACTTGAGGCGGCGCGGATTGCACGGATGAAGCCGGCAGAAGGGCACTACAGCGAGAGCGTGCCCCATGCGCGGCGCAAGCCCGAAAACCCGCCGCACCTCATGGTCGCCGTCGCGACGCTCGATGCGGCAAAGGCCGCTCTGGACGCAGGGGCGGACGGCATCCTCTTTGGCGGCGAGTCGTATTCGCATCACGTCATCACGGAAGAGGCCTACCGCAGCGCTTGGACATTCGCGCAGGAGCATGGCGCGCGCATCGATTTCAACACGCCGCGCATCGTACGCGACTGTCATCAAAAGGCACTTGAAAACCTCCTGCATGCCTTTGTGGCATTCCCTCCTGCGGCGATCCACGTACACAATATCGGGACGCTGTCACTTGTACGCCGCATGACAGACATGCCGATTCATGCAGATTACAGCCTCATCAGCTACAATCAGAAAACACTTCAGTTCTTAAAAGAGTACGGGGCAGCGGAGGCGACACTTTCACCGGAACTGACGCTTGCGCAGATCGGGGAGCTTGCCGACAAGTCGCCGATTCCGCTTACCGCCATCGTACATGGACGGCTTGAGCTCATGGTGTCCGAGTACTGCGTGACGGGCAGCTTCCTCGGCGGCGCAGGAAATCGTGCGTGCAGCCAGCCGTGTACGAGAGGGCGCTACGCGCTGAAAGATCGGAAGGACATGCTCTTTCCGCTTGCGATGGATCAGTTCTGCCACATGCATATACTGAACAGCAAATGCCTTTCGATGCTTCCTTTTGTGCGGAAACTTCGCCATCTCGGCATCCGCACGCTTCGCATTGAGGGCAAGGCGCTTTCCGAGGCGGAGATCACGCGCCTCGTGCGCGCGTATCGTCATGCGGAAAGGCTGCCTGAGGAGCTCGATGCAACGCAGCTCGCATGGGTGCATGAGCAGGAAGGCAAGGACATCACGCGCGGCCATTATTTCCGCGGCGTGCTGTAGGACGTAGGAAAGCCATAAGGGGTAGGCATGGAACAAGACGCATTTCAGATACTCGAATACGAAAAGATCACGGAAATGCTCGCCGAGCGAGCGGGTTCGATGCTCGGCAAGCGCAAGGCACGTGCGCTTTTGCCAAGCAGCGATTATGAGGAAGTCGAAACGCGCATGGCGGAGACGGCGGAGGCGGCATCGGTTCTCGCATCGGCCATGCCGCCGCTCGGCGGCATATACGATCTCTGCGCCATCCTGAAAAAGGCTGGACTCGGCGCCGTGCTTGAGCTTGAGGATCTTTCCGCTGTCAAGAACACGATGTACGCGATGCGGAATGTCAAGTATTTCTTCCGCGATCTTGAGACAGAAGCGCCCGTCCTCAAAGAGTGGGCGCACGGCATGGAGATCCTCGGCCAGCTTGAGCGCACGCTCGGCAATTCGATCGACGAGCACGGCGCGATCCGCGAAGACGCGAGCGTTGAACTGCGGCGGATACGGCGTCAGCTCAAATCGTCACAGGGACGTATCAAGGAGCACATGTCCGGGATCCTGCATGCGGCTGAAAATCAAAAATACTTTCAGGACGCCATCGTGACGGTGCGCGATGACCGCTACGTCATTCCCGTCAAGCAGGAGTGCCGCGCGCATTTCCCCGGCGTCGTGCATGACCGTTCGGCAACGGGCGCGACGCTGTTCATCGAGCCGCTTGCTGTCGTCGAGCTCAACAACGACGTCAAACAGCTCATGCTGGCCGAGCAGCAGGAGATACAGCGCATCATGCGCCGCCTCTCGGAAGAGATTCGCAAGAACGGGGCAATCCTCACCGAAAACTGTGAGCGGCTCGGCAGGATCGACTTCACTTTTGCCAAGGCGAAACTTGCGAAGGACATGCGTGCCGAACGCCCCGTTTTCAACACGGAAGGGCGGACGGAACTCCATGCGGCACGTCATCCGCTCATCCCCGCCGACCGCGTCGTGCCAATCGATATGCGTATCGGTGCACCAAACCGCATGCTGCTTATCACGGGACCGAATACGGGGGGCAAGACGGTCAGCATGAAGACGTTCGGTCTTCTTGTGCTCATGGCGCAGTCGGGCTGCTACTTGCCGACAGCAGCAGGCTCGGAGATTGCCGTTTACCAAAATATCTACGCAGACATCGGCGATGAGCAGAGCATCGAGCAGAGCCTTTCGACATTCTCCGCACACATGACGCATATCGTTCGCATTTTGGATCAGGTGGAGTCGGGAGATTTGCTGCTTCTGGATGAGCTCGGCGCGGGCACGGACCCCGAAGAGGGTGCAGCGCTGGCGATGAGTATTTTGGAGCGGCTTTTGACGGTTCGCGCCACGACGATTGCGACGACACATTACTCGGAGCTCAAGACGTTTGCCTACAGGCAGGATGGCATTGAAAACGCCTGCGTCGAATTCGACGTGCAGACGCTTCAGCCGACGTACCGCCTGCGCATCGGCATGCCGGGGGCGAGCAATGCGTTTGCCATCAGCCAGCGGCTTGGTCTGTCGAAATCGCTCATCTTGCGTGCCGAGCAGCTCATCAAGGCGGATCATGCACAGTTCGAGCAGGTCATCCATCAGCTTGAAACGGAAAAGCTCCTCTACGAACAGCGCAATGCCGATATCGCAGAGCGCCAGCGACGCGTTACGCAGCTCGAACAGAAGCTCGAAGCGATGAAGGAAGCGCTTGCGCGCACAAAGGGCGAGTACATCCGCAAGGCGAAGGAACAGAGCGCGGCGATGATCCGCCGTGCGCGCCGCGAGAGCGAAGCGGTCATCAAAGAACTCAAAGACCAGTTTGACGATCAAGGCATCAAGAAGCGCCAGCAGGCGATTGCCGACGCGCGCGCACGCCTCGATGCGGCGCTTGAGAAAGCAAATCCCGGCATCATGGCGCAGAAGGGAATCGGAACGCCCATTGACCTCAAGACAATCGTCGAAGGGGATGCCGTCTACATCAAGAAGCTGGATCAAAAGGGTGTCGTGACGAGCGTGCATGGAAAAGAACTTACCGTGCAGGTCGGCGGCATTCATACGAAGGTCAAAGCATCTGGCTGTACGTTTATCCGTCACGCAGCGGCAGAGAAGCCGAAAGCAGCCGCACGCGAGAAGCGACAGACGACAGCTTTTTTGCAGAAGACAAAGGAAGCGCATCGCGAGATCGATATTCGCGGCATGATGGTCGATGAGGCGGAGGCCACGCTCGGCAAGTTCATCGATGATGCTGTCATGGCGGGGCTTTCTAAGATCCTCATCATTCATGGGAAAGGAACGGGCGCACTTCGGAAAGGCGTGCAGGCTTATTTGAAGCATCATAGGAATGTGCTTCGCTACGCCTTTGCTGATATGACGGACGGCGGAACGGGGGCGACCATCGTCGACTTAAAATAAATCTGCGCTTTTTATTGCAGTTGTGGTAAACTATAAGAGTATTTACTTTAAGGAGGCAACTCATGGAAAAGCGTCCCGGTGCAAGCCACGCGAAGCGTGCGGGAAACACGAAGCGGAAGCGCAGCGGCGGAAGTACGCTAGCACGCGTGTTCTTAGGCTTTGTGATCGTATTTCTCGTCATGCTCATAGGCGTTGGCTGCGGCTTTTTGACGGCAAGCATGAATACGAAGCCGAATCTTTCGGACGATATCCGCCCCCCTGCATCTTCCCAGATCTACGACATCAACGGCAACGAGATTGCGAATGTCCATGCGGCAGAGAATCGTCGGCCGGTCAAAATCGAGCAGGTGCCGAAGGCTTTGCAGAACGCATTCGTAGCGGTTGAGGACAACCGCTTCTACGAACACGCGGGCATCGATCCGCGCGGCATCGCGCGCGCCATTTGGGCGAATCTGCGTGGACGCACCGTTTCAGAAGGCGGTTCGACCATCACGCAGCAGCTCGCCAAAAATGCGTATCTGACGCAGGATCGCACGCTCAAGCGCAAGGTACAGGAAGTCTTCCTTGCACTGCAGCTCGAGCGTCAGTATACGAAGCAGGAAATCTTGGAATTATATCTCAATCAGATCTACTTTGGCGAGGGTGCGTACGGCGTTGAGGCGGCAGCACATACGTACTTTGGCAAGGACGTATCGGAGCTTACGCTAAACGAGTGCGCAATGCTCGCAGGCATACCGAAGAGCCCAAACTACTACTCGCCGATGAGCAACATGGAAGCGGCACGGGAACGCAAGGCTACCGTCCTCGATCAGATGGCGAAGTACGGGTACATAACAAGCTCTGAGGCGGCGAAGGCGAAAAAGGAAGAACTTCATATCGTCAAGCCGAAGAAAAAGACGGATACGCAGGAAGCGGCTTACTTCATCGAATACGTGACGCAGCGCATGATCGACAAGTACGGTGCGGATGCCGTCTACAAGGAAGGGCTGAAGATATACACGACGGTCGATATGGACATGCAGCGCGCAGCGGAAGCGGCGATGAAGAAGCTGCCAAATATCACAGTCGACGGCAACGGGATCCAGCAGCCTCAGGGCGCACTCGTTGCGATTGATCCCCATAACGGTTATGTCAAGGCAATGGTCGGCGGTCGCGGCACGGATCAGTTCAACCGCGCGACGATGGCGGAGCGTCAGCCTGGCTCGGCATTTAAGCCGTTTGTCTTTGCAGCAGCGCTGGAAGACAACTTCACGCCTTCGACGGTCATCGATGACAGTCCCGTCAAAATCGGAAACTGGGAACCGCAGAACTATGAGCGCACGTTCCGCGGCAAGGTTACCTTGCGTGAAGTCGCGATCCATTCGCTCAACGTTCCGACGGTCAAGATCGCGCAAAAGGTCGGCATCGACAAGCCCATCTACTATGCGCAGGAGATGGGCATCTCGACATTCGTGCTCGACGGTGCGCGCAATGACCGCAATTTTTCGACGGCGCTCGGCGGCCTCACGAAAGGCGTGACGCCGTTTGAGCTCGTCAGTGCCTATGGCACGTTTGCGAATAAGGGCGTCCATGTCGATCCTGTCGTCATCGTCAAGGTACTCGATCGCGATGGCAAGGTCCTCGAGCAGGCCGCACCGAATCAGCGCAGCGTTATCAGCGAGCCGAGCGCGGCGAACCTCACGAGCATGCTGCAGGATGTCGTGCAGAAGGGGACGGGCACGCGTGCAAGGCTCAATCGTCCTGCGGCAGGCAAGACGGGCACGACGAGTGATTACCATGATGCGTGGTTTGTCGGCTATACGCCGGATCTCGTCGCAGGCGTTTGGGTTGGAAATGACAACAATACGCCACTGGACGGCATGAGCGGCGGCCTGCTGCCTGCGGAGATATGGCATGCCTTTATGGAAAAGGCGCTCGAAGAGACGCCGCCGAAGAACTTTGACGGCTCAGTGGTGTCGGGCGGCGGCATGGGCGAGCTCAAAGATGCGAACACGTCTCCTTCCCGCAAACGGGATGAACGGAAAAAGAAAGATGACAAAAAGAATCCGCAAGGTCTGAACGCGCCGAGAGCGACGGGCAGCGTGCCGCCTGCAAATGCGCCTGCCCCAGAGAGCAATGCTGCTCCTGCTGCGCCTTCCGCACCTGCGGAAGATGCGCCCGCACCGGGCGGTGACGTACCGAAGAGCCGAAACTGATGCATGGGTCCGACAGAGGAGAGAGAGTTTGTTGGCAAACGTAATCGATATTTTGAAGGAGCGCGGCTTCCTCGCGCAGTGCACGAATGAGGAAGAGCTGCGCGGACTCTTTGACAAGGAAAGCGTGACGTTTTATATCGGCTTTGACCCGACGGCAGACAGCCTTCATGCAGGCCACTTTATTGCACTCATGGCGATGGCGCACATGCAGCGCGCAGGGCATCGTCCGATCTGCCTTGTCGGCGGTGGTACGGGAACGGTCGGCGATCCGACGGGGCGCACCGACATGCGCAAGATGCTCACCGATGCAGACATCGAACACAACTGCGAGTGCTTCAAGAAGCAGATCGCACGCTTCATCGACTTTTCGGACGGCAGGGCACTCATGGTCAATAACGGAGACTGGCTGCGTAAACTCAACTACATCGAGCTGCTGCGTGAGGTCGGCGCGCATTTCACCGTCAACCGCATGCTTGCGGCAGAGTGCTACAAGCAGCGTTGGGAGAAAGGGCTGACCTTCCTCGAATTCAACTACATGATCATGCAAGCGTACGACTTTCTGGAACTCAATCGTCGCTATGGCTGCAAGCTGCAGATGGGCGGTGACGATCAGTGGTCGAACATCATCGCCGGCGTCGAACTCACGCGCCGCAAAGCGGGCGTTCCAGTCTATGGCATGACGAATCGGCTGCTCACGAAGAGCGACGGCAAGAAGATGGGCAAGACGGCTGGTGGTGCGCTTTGGCTCGACGCGGAGAAGACGAGTCCTTACGAATTTTACCAGTATTGGCGCAACATCGATGACGCGGATGTCGGGAAATGCCTCGCGCTTCTGACGTTCCTCCCGATGGAGGAAGTGCATCGTCTCAGCGCATTGAAGGATGCGGCAATCAACGAAGCCAAGACCGTGCTTGCCTACGAAATCACCAAGATTGTGCACGGCGAACAGGAAGCGGAAAAGGCAAAGCAGGCTGCAGCGGCGCTCTTCGGCGGTGGAAGCAAGGCGGAGGACATGCCGACCGTAAAGGCGGCTGCTGGAACGAAACTGCTCGACGTGCTTTTTGCAGGCAAAATCGTTGCCTCGAAAAGCGAGGCGCGCCGCCTCATCCAGCAAAACGGCATTGCGCTCAATGATGCGAAGGTCACGGACGTCGATTATCTTGTCAAAGAAGAAGATCTTGCGGGCGGCGAAGCAATTCTGAGGAAAGGGAAAAAGAAGTATTTCCGACTCGTGAAATGAGTTGAGACTTCGTGGAATCTATGATACACTAAAAAAGTTATTACGTGCGAAGGAGCGGTGTTCTTTTATGTCAGGTCATTCCAAATGGGCAAATATAAAGCGAAAAAAAGGGGCAAATGATGCGATTCGCGGCAAGATCACGACGAAAATCGGTCGTGAGATCACGATTGCCGTTCGCATGGGCGGCAGCGATCCGACGGGCAACATGCGTTTGAAGCTCGCGCTTTCCAAGGCGAAAGCGAACAACATCCCGAAGGATAACATCAACCGTGCGATTCAGAAGGGCATGGGCGCATCCGAGGGAAACAGCTACGAAGAGCTCATGTACGAAGGCTACGGTCCCGGCGGTACGGCTGTCATGCTCGACATCCTGACGGATAACCGCAACCGAACGGCAGCGGATGTGCGTCACCTCTTCTCGAAGCACGGCGGCAACCTCGGACAGGATGGCTGTGTCGCGTGGATGTTCCAAAAGAAAGCCGTCTTTATCGTTGAGAAGGAGACGTTCGATGACGAGGACGCGCTTCTCGAGACCGTGCTCGACGCGGGTGCAGACGATATGAAGGGCGATGACGAGGTCTTCGAGATCACGGCGGATCCAGACGCCTACGACGCAATCGAAGCGGCACTCGGCGAGAAGGGCATCGAGACGGCATCGGCGGAAATCACGATGGTGCCGGACACGATGGTCCGCCTTGAAGGCGCGGACGCGGAGAAGATGCAGAGGCTCATCGATGCGCTCGACGAGAACGATGACGTTCAGAACGTCTACAGCAATTACGAATCGGACGATGCGTGATTCATAGCAGCAAGCGACCGGTCTTTACGCTCCGAGTTTCTTTGGGGGATAGAGACCGGTTTCTTCCTTATGGGGAATTTGAGGAAACGGCATGATAGCATTAGGGATTGATCCGGGGACGGCGATATGCGGCTATGGATTTGTCGAGATGGTCGGAAGCCGGCTTGTGCCGCGCGCATACGGATCCATTTTCACCTCGCCGAAGATGCGGATGGAAGATCGGCTCGCGAAGATTTACGATGCGCTCGATGCGCTCATCAAAGAACATCGTCCTGACGTCATGGGCATCGAAAAGCTTTTTTTTAACCGCAATGTCACGACGGCAATCCCCGTCGGACAGGCGCGAGGCATCGTGCTCCTCTGCGCAGCGAAGAACAGCCTGCGCCTCGTCGAACGGACACCGATCCAAATCAAGCAGGATGTGACGGGATACGGAAAGGCAACGAAGGCACAGGTCATCTACATGGTGACGAAGCTCCTGCACCTCGCGGAGCCTCCGAAGCCTGACGATACGGCAGACGCGCTTGCCATCGCGATCTGCACGACGCATTGCGTGAGCAGCATCGCATGGAGGAATGGGCTATGATTGGCTATTTGCGCGGCAAGGTCGCCTGCCTTTATGCGGATTCTTGCTTGCTCGACGTGCATGGCGTAGGCTATCGCGTCTTTATCGCGGGCGCCACGCGGCAGAAGCTTCGCCGCGGTGAGGATGCCAAGCTCTTCACCTACATGAGCGTACGCGAGGATGCGATCCTGCTCTACGGCTTTGCGACCGAGGAGGAACACGATCTGTTCCTGCAGCTCATCGCCGTTTCGGGCATTGGCCCGAAAGTCGCGCTCGGCATTCTCTCTTCCATTACGGTCGAGAGTCTCTGCCGTGCGATCCAGCAGAAACAGTCCTCTGTGCTTACGAAACTTCCCGGTATCGGGAAAAAGTCGGCAGAACGCCTCATCTTGGAACTCAAGGACAAGCTCGCCTTTGCAGGAGGTGAATCAGAGGACGGACTTGTACCGAATATCGAGGTGGGCGAGGAGGCAACGGCGGAGGCAGTCGCCGCGCTTCTCTCACTCGGCTATGCGCAAGCGGAAATCGCGCCCGCCATCCGGCGCGAGGCAAGGAAAGGCATGACGACGGAAGCGATCATCAAGGCCGTGCTCCAATCGCTTGGCCGCGCCTGACGCAGCAAACGTTCCGCTATCGTCGTAGGAAGGAGGAATCGCATTGGACGAATTTGAATCCATGGAGGATCGGATCGTCTCGATGGACGAGCAGCGGGCGGACGATTGGCAGTACAGCCTCCGTCCGCGCAAGCTTGCCGCATACATTGGGCAGGACAAGGTGAAGAGCAATCTCTCCATCTTCGTGCAGGCGGCACTGTCGCGCGGCGATGCGCTCGATCACGTATTGCTCTACGGTCCGCCGGGACTCGGCAAGACGACGCTTGCAGGCATTATCGCCAACGAGATGGGCGTCAACTTCCGCCAGACGTCCGGTCCTGCCATCGAGCGCACGGGCGACCTCGCGGCGCTCTTGACGAACCTGCAGGAACACGACGTTCTCTTCATCGATGAGATTCATCGCCTCTCGCGCAGCGTCGAAGAAGTGCTTTACTCCGCCATGGAGGACTTCGCGCTCGACATTATCATCGGCAAGGGACCGAGCGCGCGCTCCATTCGCCTTGACCTTGCGCCCTTTACGCTCATCGGCGCGACGACAAAGGCGGGAGCGCTATCCGCGCCGCTTCGCGACCGCTTTGGCGTTATCGAGCGATTGGAGTATTACACGCCGGAGGCACTCGTGCACATCATCAAGCGCGTTGCCGAAATCCTCTCCATTACGATTGAGGAGCGAGGAGCGATCGAGATTGCCCGCCGCAGCCGCGGCACGCCACGCATAGCCAATCGCCTCCTGAAGCGCGTGCGCGACGTCGCGCAGATTGAGGGCGATGGTGTCATCACGGATGCCATCGCCGACAAGGCACTCCAGATGCTCGAAGTCGACAAGGCAGGGCTGGACCACACCGACCGCCGCATGCTCGATACGATGATACGGAAATTCGCAGGAGGGCCGGTCGGTCTCGAAACGCTCGCGGCATCCATCAGCGAGGCGACCGATACGATCGAGGATATCTACGAGCCATATCTTTTGCAGCTCGGATTTTTGAACCGCACGCCAAAGGGACGTGTCGTCACGGAAATGGGCTATCGTCACATGGGAGTGCCATATCCGCAGAATTGATTTACTGGGAGGGATTTCGATGAAGCTCTTGCTTCACATGTGTTGCGGCCCGTGTGCCTGCTATCCCGTCAAGAAACTTCGTGCGGAAGGCATAGAGCCGACAGGATATTTTTTTAATCCAAACATACACCCCTATCAGGAATGGGAGGCGCGCCTCCAGACGGCAAAGGAGTTTGCGCGCAAGGCCAGCATGGAGATACGTGCGGAAGAGACCTATCAGATGCGAGATTTCTTGAAAAAGGCGCTTCCAGCCGAATCCCTGCCGAACGGGCGTTGCACGATGTGCTATACGTGGCGTTTGGAGCAGACGGCAAGGTATGCGGCAGAGCAGGGATTCGATGCGTTTGCTTCTACGCTCTTTTACAGCATTTACCAGCAACATGACCTCATGAAAAAAACGGCGGAGCATTTTGCAGTACGCTACGGCATTGCGTTCCATTACGAAGATTTCCGTCCGGGCTGGCAGGAAGGCATTGACATCAGCCATGCACTTGGGCTTTACCGCCAGCCGTACTGCGGCTGCATTTTCAGCGAAGAGGAACGCTATAGCCGCGCGCTGCGAAAGCAGCAGAAGAAGGATAATCGCGCAAAAAAACGCGCGCGTCTCGCTGCACTGCAGAAGGAACAGGAAGAGGCAGGACGGACAAAAACAGGGGCTTAGGAGGAGTCACCATGAACAGGAAACCGTTTGGATGGAAAATCATGGCGGCGGCAATCGGCATGGTATGTTCCAGCCTATGCTTCGCGCCGGCAGCAAGTGCGAACTGGCAGCCTGCGCTTCGCGTCGGCATCGTGCAGGGAGCGAGCTCCGCTTCCTTGCAGGTGCAGGGTACGGCAGCCGTGCTGCGGCAAGAAGGCGAAAAGAAGGCACTCAGACGGCTTCCCGTCGGCAGCACCCTCATCGTAACAGCGAAGGGCAGCGAATTTCTTGTCGATGGGAAAGCAATCGGAAATAAAATGCTTCGCGTGGAGAGCGAGAATCCGACGGAAATGGAGAATCTCCGCCTTTCTATCGAAGGACATACGTATCGAGGCGCGTTCCTGCTCCAGATGAAGGGCGGGGCGATCACTGCCGTCAATGAAGTGCAGACGGAGGATTACCTCGCAGGTGTCGTGCCGGAAGAGATGCCTGCCGACTGGCCGGCTGCGGCACTCGAGGCACAGGCCATTGCAGCGCGCACGTTCGCACTGAAGAATCGCAAACGCCATGCGAGCGAGGGATTCGACCTCTGCGCGACGACGCATTGCCAAGCCTACGGCGGCACAGGGGCAGAAAAGGCTGCATCGACACGTGCGGTCAAAGCGACGAAGGGCGAGGTCATGCTTTATAACGGCGCGCTCGTCGATGCGCTCTTCCACACGGATTCAGGCGGCATGACGGAAAACAGCGAGAACGTATGGGGGACGTACGTGCCCTATCTAAAAGCCGCCACCGAAGCGCAGACGGAAACACAGCCGTGGAAGAAGGAAGTCCATGAAAAGACGCTCACGTCGCTTCTCGCAAAGGAGGGCAAGCCGATCGGCGATCTAAAAAAAATTGAACTGTCGCCGCTTCGAGTCGGAAAGGGGGCGATGGATCGGAGCGCATCGGGGCGCGTCAAGACCGTGCGCTTCGTTGGAAGCAAGGGAACGGTGACGCTCAGCGGCAATATGCTTCGCAGTCTGCTCGGCCTGCGCAGCACGCTTTTTCAGATGAGGCTAGCGGGCGATACGGTGCAGATTGACGGATACGGCTGGGGACATGGGCTTGGGCTTTCACAGTGGGGCGCACGCGCTTGGGCGGCAAAGGGATGGAGCAGTGCGGAGATCCTGCAGCACTACTACAAGGGGATCACGCTGAAGAAGCTGTACTAAAGGGATCGCTAGGGATCCCTGCGCATAGAAGGAGAAACATGCAACTATCGGAATTTGATTACGACTTGCCGGAGGAGCGCATCGCGCAGACGCCGATCGAGCCGCGGAACGCTTCGCGCCTCATGGTGCTCGACCCTGCTTCCTGGCAGATCGAACATCGCCATTTTTACGATCTGAAAGAGTACCTAATGCCGGGCGATACGCTGATTTTGAACGATACGCGCGTCATGCCGGCGCGATTAGTCGGGCATCGCGACCAAACGGGGGGAAAAGTCGAAGTGTTTCTCCTGCGCCGTCTTGACGGAAACCGTTGGGAGTCGCTCGTAAAGCCTGGGAAAAAGGCGAAAGAGGGCACGCGGATACGATTTGGAGCGGAACTCTCCTGCGTGGTCAAAGCCCATACCGACTTTGGTGGGCGCATCGTCGAATTTGAATACGAAGGCATCTTCGAAGAAATCCTTGATCGGCTCGGTGAGATGCCGCTGCCGCCGTATATCCATGAAAAGCTTGCGGACAAGGAACGCTATCAGACCGTCTACAACCGCGAGGAAGGCTCTGCTGCTGCACCGACGGCTGGGCTCCACTTTACGAAGGAGCAGCTCAAAGAGATTCGCGCGATGGGCGTCCATATCGGATTTGTCACGCTTCATGTCGGGCTCGGCACATTCCGCCCTGTGAATGTCGATACGATCGAAGAGCACGAAATGCACAGTGAATATTACAGTATATCGGATGAGACGGCGCAGCTCATCATGAATACGAAAGCGGCAGGGCATCGTGTTATCGCTGTCGGCACGACGAGCATCCGCACCCTCGAATCCGCTGCCGACGCAAAACATGGAATTTCGGGCAAGACGGGATGGACGAACATCTTCATCTATCCGGGCTATGACTTCAAAATCGTGGATGCGATTATCACGAACTTCCATCTGCCCAAGTCGACGCTTATCATGCTCATCAGTGCTTTTGCGGGACGCGAGCTCGTCCTGCACGCCTATAAGATGGCAGTCGAAATGAAATACCGATTCTTTTCCTTCGGCGATGCGATGCTGATCCGATCAAAAGCGGCGAACCCCCAATAGGTGATGCAGATCCATGAAAAAGCGTGAAAACGCGTTAAGTCGTAAAATTAATGGCCGCCATCTTTTCTTTGGTTAACCGATGTTTAAAACAGTATACGTCGCCAAGAGCCTGCCATTGTGCCAGGGATGCTGATCTTGCAGGAGCTTTTGGGAGAGCATCCTATGGCACAGCGGATGGAAATCCGTTTTTTTCAGCCGCTTTATTGTGAGGAGGTAGTTCATCTTTTGTTTGATAAGGCGGGATATTCGGCGATGGCGAAGGGCGAACGGAAATTCTTCTATTGCATCTGGAAAAGGGAATGTTCCGATACGAGACATTCGAGACATTATTGAAGGCCGTGTTTCCGATTGAAAGGAACGAGGAAAAAGAATCGAGGTTTAAAACGCATGAAACAAGAAAATACGATGCCGGTGCGAAAAATGACAAAGATGGCACTTTGCGTGGCACTTTGCTGTGTCACCGCATATATTTCCATTCCGTTGCCGTTCACTACGGCGATGATCACGGCGTTGACGCTTGCGATGAATCTTACAGCATTTATCTTGACCCCGCGAGAAACGTTTACGGTGCTTTGCGTCTACACTCTGCTTGGGTGCATTGGCCTTCCAGTCTTTGTCGGCGGTACGTCGGGGCTGGGCAAACTTCTTGGCCCAACGGGGGGATTCATCATCGCCTTTGTCATCGCCTATCCGATTGTCAGTTGGCTCAAGGGAACGGGAAATTCGTTTAAACGTTTCGTGTTGGCGGCTGTTTTCGTCGGCATTCCCCTCACGTATGTCGGAGGATTGATCTCCATGATGCTCTTGATGGACGTCAGCCTTTGGCAGGCTCTCGTTATGGCAGTTTTCCCATTTATCCCAGGCGATATTTTGAAGGCGGCTTTTGCTGCATTTTTGGGTGTGAAACTCAATAGAGTCTTCCGTCAGCATGAATGATATGGAAAATGTTTACGTGCTTGGCGGCTTGCGAACTCCGCTTGCGAAGCGCGGAGGACACTTCCGCGCTTCGCGTCCGGAATGCTTCACGGCAGAACTTCTGTGTGCCTTGATTGAAGCAATATGACGTCGATGTCGATGGGTTGGATGCCGTTTTTGCGGCAACGCTGTGGGAACGGGAGGCAATCTGACGCGGCTGGCATCATTATTGGCGGGCATAGATGAACGCATACCTGCTGCGACGATCGATATGCAATGCGCTTCGGCGGCTGCTTCTTTGGATTTTGCTTTTTCGAGACTTGCCAGTGGGCAAGGGCATCTTTATGTTGCGGGCGGCATGGAAAGTCGCTCCTTGCAGCCTGTGCGGCGTTATGCTGAGGCGGATGAACGCCATGCATTGCTTCCACATGGCGAATATATGACAGCACAGTTTTCACCGAAAGAGCTTTCAGCAGATGCCATGCTGCGAGGGGCGGAACGAACGGAAAAGGAAGAGAAAGCCAGTCGTACAGAACTTGAAGAATGGGCTGCAAGAAGTCACGCTCGAGCCGCTGCTGCACGTCGTGAAGGCAGTCTGCAGAAACTTATCGTTCCGATTGCAGGCTTATCCAAAGATGACGGCATACGAGAGACGATGAGCCTTGGCTTTCTCAAGCGATTGCCGCCTCTCTTTGGTACGGGATGGCTTACGACGGCGGGGACATCATGCAGGATGAACGACGGTGCGGCGCTCGCGCTTCTTTGCTCTGAAGAATGTCTGACAAAAATGGAAAGGAAGGCAGACGTTCGCCTTTTGGCGGTGGAAATGTCAGGCGGCGATCCGCTTTACAGCCCGCGTGGAGCCATGCAAGCTGCCGATCAGCTTTTGGAGCGGATGCGGCTTTCCTATGAGGATATGACAACGATTGAATTCAATGAGTCGTTTGCTGTCATAGATGTTCTCTTCGCACGACGCTGCCCAAAGCTTATTGGACGGTATAATACGTTTGGCGGTGCGCTTGCTTATGGACATCCTTACGGCGCATCGGGAGCGGTGCTCCTCCTGCACCTGATTGAGGCAGTCAAAAAACATGGCGTCGGCTATGGGCTTCTCTCTATTGCCGGCGCCGGAGGCGTTGGAGAAGCAATCCTGTTGGAGCTTTAAAGGGGATATGAATGAGAAAGGTGAATTAATTTTTGAAGGACGCGAACATCCTCTTTCAGTTTCCGATTTCATTTTACAATGAACCCAATCTTCCCCTTGATGAAAAAGGCAGAAAAAGAACTTGACGCACTCCGGGTTTTTCAGTAGAATAGTTCCATGTGATGTTACGCATCTGTGTTTCCATTAGCCCCGGAGTCATGAGGCGTTGCATCTACCTACAAAGACAACGAGACATAAACTCTAGGGGGGAAAATCGCATGAAGACAACGTTTATGGCAAATGCATCCAATATCGAGCGCAAGTGGTATGTTGTAGACGCTGAAGGTCAGACGGTCGGCCGTCTCGCAGCCGAAGTCGCTAAAGTTCTTCGCGGTAAAAATAAGCCGACTTATACTCCGCATGTCGATACGGGCGACTACGTCATTGTCATCAATGCAGAGAAGGTAAGGTTCACGGGAAAGAAGCTCACGGACAAGACGTATTTCCGTCATTCCGGCTATCAAGGCGGCACGACGTTCACAGCGGCCGGTCATATGCTGGAGCGCTTCCCGGAGCGCGTTTTGGAGCACGCGATCAAGGGCATGCTCCCGAAAAACCGTCTCGGCGCGCAGATGTACCGAAAGCTCAGCGTTTACGCCGGTCCGGAGCATCCGCATGCCGCACAGAAGCCCGAAAAGCTCACGTTCAACATCCGCTGATCTGGAAAGGGAGGAACATATAATATGGCACAAGTCAGCTATTATGGCACGGGTCGTAGAAAGTCGTCCGTTGCCCGTGTTCGTCTGGTTCCAGGCGAAGGCAAAGTCACGATCAATGGCCGCGACATGGAAGAATATTTCGGCCTCAAGACGCTCGAACTCATCGTTCGTCAGCCGCTGAACCTCACGGAGACGGCCGATAAGTATGACGTCATCGCAAACGTCGCAGGCGGCGGCGTAACGGGGCAGGCAGGCGCGATTCGCCACGGCATCACGCGTGCACTCATGGAGATGGACGCAGAGCTCCGCCCAGCGCTCAAGAAAGCCGGCTTCGTCACGCGTGACCCGCGTGAAAAGGAACGCCGCAAGTACGGTCTCAAGAAGGCCCGCAAGGCATCGCAGTTCTCGAAGCGTTAAGCAGAAAGAATCGGATAGAACGTTACAAAAGCCCGTCAGTCCAGTACTGGCGGGCTTTTTCGGTTATCTTGACGCGCTGAGGCTGGCCGTAAGGTTGATGAAAATCGGTTGATTTTTCGAGTCGAAAGTTACATACAAGAACGTTCGATTGAGCATCAGATGCTGTCGTGTTGTAGTCTTCCTGCGTGCATTCCCACGACACGTTATGTCGGTCATGGATTTCCTGTATCTTGTAGCAGTCGGCGACGGGCAAATTACATTTTGCCATGAGGGATTCTTGCTATGAATTTTTCGTGTGCAAGTTAATTATACAATCCGCCACGTTTTGAAGTCTACAAAGTATTGGATTTTTTGATTGCCGCTTGCTATAATGAGGCGAGACGATGGAATCAATGGAAAGGAAGATTCTCGATGAAATTAGTAGTCACGGTTGTAGGCAAGGATCGCGTCGGTATCATTGCAATGGTCAGTCGGATTCTTTCGGAAAACAATGTCAATATCCTAAGCATCAATCAGAATATCATGGACGGCTTCTTCAACATGGTACTGATCGCGGAAATCAGCGAGAGCAAAATAAAGCTTGCGGATCTGCAAAAGAAACTCAAAGAGAAGGGGCAGGAGATCCACGTCGACATCAAGGCGCAGCATGAGGACATTTTCAACGTCATGCATAACATTTGAACCGGCTCGTGGATAGGAGGAAAGAATCCATTGATCACGATAGATGATATTATTGAAACCAACCGTATGATAATGGAAAATCGTCTCGACGTGCGCACGATCACGATGGGCATTTCGCTTCGCGACTGTGCGCATCCGAATCTCGAAAAGTTCTGTCAGAACATTTATGATAAGATCACGACGTCGGCGGAGTTTCTCGTCAAGACGGGCGAGGACATCGAGACGGAGTACGGCATTCCCATCATCAACAAGCGTGTATCCGTCACGCCGATTGCGATTGCGGCAGACGCCTGCAGGACGGATTCCTACGTTCCCGTGGCGGAGGCGATGGATCGCGCTGCAAAGGCGATCGGCATCGATTTCATCGGAGGCTTTTCGGCGCTCGTCGAAAAGGGATTCACGCACGGCGACCGCGTGCTCATAAATTCCATCCCGCAGGCGCTCGCTGCTACGGATCTCGTCTGCTCATCCGTCAATCTCGGCTCGACGAAGGCGGGCATCAACATGGATTGCGTGCGCGAGATCGGCGAGATCATCAAGCGCACGGCGGAGCTTACGCGCGACAAGGAGGCGCTTGGCTGTGCGAAGCTCGTCGTATTCTGCAACGCGCCGGGGGATAATCCGTTTATGGCAGGTGCATTCCATGGTGTCAGTGAAGCAGATCAAGTCGTCAGCGTCGGCGTCAGCGGCCCAGGTGTCGTCAAACATGTGCTGGAAGGGCTAAAGGGAGCAGACTTTACGGAAATTGCCGAGCAGATCAAGAAGACGGCATTCAAGATCACGCGCGTCGGCCAGCTCGTCGCGCGCGAGGCCTCGAAGCGCCTCGGCGTACCGTTTGGCATCATCGATCTGTCGCTCGCACCGACGCCTGCTGTCGGCGACAGTGTCGCGCGCATCATCGAAGAGATGGGCATTGAGGGATGCGGCGCACCGGGCACGACGGCGGCGCTTGCACTCTTGAATGATGCGGTCAAGAAGGGCGGGCTCATGGCTTCGTCGCACGTCGGCGGCCTTTCTGGCGCATTCATCCCAGTCAGCGAGGATGAGGGCATGATCCATGCCGTTTCGAATGGAAGCCTTTCGCTTGAAAAGCTCGAAGCGATGACGTGTGTCTGCTCCGTCGGACTCGACATGATTGCGATTGCGGGCGATACGAGCGCGGCGACGATTTCCGGCATTATCGCAGATGAGGCGGCAATCGGCATGATCAACAATAAGACGACGGCCGTCCGCGTCATCCCTGTACCGGGCAAGAAGGTAGGCGATACGGTCGAATTTGGCGGGCTCTTGGGTTACTGCCCGATCGTTCCCGTGTCGGATCGCTACAGTTCTGATGCATTCATCGCACGTGGCGGACGGATCCCTGCACCCGTGCGCAGCTTGACGAATTGATGGGGGAGAGTATGTCATGCGTGTGACGAAAAAGGTAAAGGCGGAGCAGATAGCCATTCTCGAATGTGTCTATGGAGGTACAAAGCCAGAACTTCATTTTTCGAGTGCATTTGAGCTTTTGATTGCCGTCATACTCTCGGCGCAGTGTACGGACAAGCGCGTCAATGTTACGACAGCGCGCCTCTTTTCGAAGGCGAATACGCCGGAGGCAATTGCAGCGATGGGACTTTCCGCGCTTGAGGCAGAGATCAAGGACTGTGGCCTTTACCACACAAAGGCGAAGAACATCTTGGCGACGTGCCAAATGATCTGTAGGGAGTATGGCGGTGAGGTGCCGGCGGACTTCGAAACGCTGCAAAAGCTGCCGGGGGTCGGACGCAAGACCGCGAACGTCGTCATGAGCGTCGCGTTCCACTATCCGGCGATTGCGGTCGATACGCATGTGTTTCGCGTTGCGAATCGGCTGAAGCTCGCTGTGGGAAAGACGCCGCTTGCGGTGGAAGAAGGGCTGAAGAAGGCGATTCCGCGGGAAAAGTGGTCCGACGCGCACCATTGGCTGATTTGGCATGGGCGTAAGATCTGCAAGGCGCGAAAGCCGGCTTGTGCGAGCTGTCCGCTCGCGGCGGTCTGTCCGAGTGCGGGCGTCGAATGAGGGGATAAAGTTGGAGTACAGGAAAGCAACGTTTCAGGATGTCGAGGCGATTATCGAGCTCGTCAATGCCTATGCGGCGGATGGTGTCATGCTTGCGCGCTCGCGCAATACGCTTTATGAGACACTGCGCGATATGATCGTCGCCGTGACGGACGAGGGGAAGCTCGTTGGCGTCGGCGGCCTTCATGTGATATGGGATCGGCTCGCTGAGATTCGCACGCTCGCTGTCTCACCCGATATGACGCGGCAGGGGATCGGTGCAGAAATCGTGCGCCGCCTTATCGAGGAGGGCGATGCACTCGGCGTCGAAAAATACTTTACGCTGACCTACAAGCCGGGATTTTTCCAAACGATGGGCTTTCAGGCCATCACGAAGGAAGAACTTCCTCATAAGGTATGGAAGGAATGCATCGATTGCCCGAAGTTTCCGAACTGCGATGAAATCGCAATGGTCCGCGTCTGATAAACGATTGACAGGGGAATCTTCGGGAGCATTCATTTCGCGGTGCAAAGCACTTTGCAGGAGGAACAGACATGATTATTGTAATGAAGCCGAACGCGACGAAGGAGAATATTCACGGTATGGTGAAGCACCTCGAGAAGGTTGGGCTAAAGGCGCACCTTTCGACTGGTGAGGACTGTACGATCATCGGTGTCATCGGCGACCGCAAGAAGATCGCCGGGCTTGAGGTCGGCATGATGGACGGCGTCGAAAAGACGGTGCGCATCACGGAAAAGTACAAGCTCGTAAGCCGAAACTTCCATCCCGAAGATACGATCGTCGACGTCGCCGGCGTCAAGGTCGGCGGCAATGCGATTGTTGTCATGGCAGGCCCCTGCTCGGTTGAGAGCGAGGAGCAGCTCCGCGAGGCGGCCCGTGCCGTCAAAGCTGGCGGTGCAAGATTCCTGCGAGGCGGCGCATTCAAGCCGCGCACGAGCCCGTACGATTTCCAGGGCCTTGCCGATACGGGACTCAAGATGCTTCGCAAGATTGCAGACGAGGAAGGTCTTCGCGTCGTCACGGAGATTATCGACAAGGATGATATCGACCTTGTCGGCGCGTATACGGATCTCTACCAGGTCGGTGCGCGCAACATGCAGAATTTCCAGCTTCTGAAGGCGCTCGGCAAGGCGAAAAAGCCCGTCATGCTCAAGCGTGGTCTTTCGGCGACGATCAGCGAGTGGCTCAACGCTGCTGAGTACATCATGGCCGGTGGCAACGAAAACGTCATTTTCTGCGAGCGCGGCATACGCACGTACGAGACGTTTACGCGCAATACGCTTGACCTCAGCGCTGTCGTGGCGGTCAAGGAACTCTCGCACCTGCCGGTCGTTGTCGATCCGAGCCATGGAACGGGCCGTTGGCAGATGGTTCGCCCGATGGCACGCGCTGCAGTCGCCTCCGGCTGTGATGGCCTCATCATCGAGGTGCATCCGCATCCGGAAGCCGCACTGTCCGATGGCGACCAGAGTCTCACGCCGAAGAATTTCAATGCATTGATGAAAGAGCTTGGCGCGATTGCGACGGTCATGGGGCGCAAGCTATGAAACAACTCCATCTAGCCATCATCGGCGTCGGCCTTATCGGCGGTTCGCTCGGACTTTGTCTCAAGGACAAAATGGGCGATTCCATCTATATCACGGGGCTTTGCCGCACGCAGAAGTCCATGGATGCAGCCGTTGCGCTCGGTGCGGTCGATGCGGTATCCGCTGACGTGCGGAAAGTCGTGGAGGAAGCGGATATCGTCTTTTTGAGTCCGCCCGTTCTCCAAATCCTTCCAATGGTCGAAAAGATCCTTCCGTATCTGAAAAAGGGGGTAATTTTGACGGATGCGGGAAGCACGAAGGCGTATATTTGGGAGCACTTAAGAAAAATTCTGCCCGACGATATCTACTACATCGCAGGGCATCCGATGACGGGCCGCGAAAAAAGCGGCGTGCAGGCGGCGAAAAAGGATCTCTTTAAAGGCAAGGCGTATGTCATCGTCGAGGATACGGGCGCTCCGCGCGAGGCGCATGAGAAGCTCATGCGCGTACTTCGCCATACGGGCGCGAACTTTACGGAACTCGACCTTGAAAGCCACGATCGCTGCGCTTCCGTTATCAGCCATGTGCCGCATGTTGTGGCAGCGGCGCTGGTGACGCTTCTCAATCGTTCGGGCGATGATATGGAGTCGTGCCTGAAGCTCATCGGTGGCGGCTTTCGGGATACGACGCGCATCGCATCCTCGAATCCAGATATGTGGGCGGATATCTGCATGACGAACGGAAAGGCGATCGTGGCGAATTTGCATGAGCTTCAATCGATCCTGAGCGAGGTCATCGAGGCAGTGGAGAAAAAGGACCGACAGGCGATTTATGACTATTTTGACGCGTCGCGCAAGCGGCGTGACGCGATTTTAGAAAATGCATGGAAGCACTTTGATCCGAACTAAAGCGAATTAAGAAAGCAAGCGATAAAACGAGACGTGCGTTTTGTCGCTTGCTTTTTCTGAGAAAAGAGGCATATAGTCTTAAATGCATAAAAATGGTTGACAATTACGACAAAATAAGATACTATATTTTTTGTGGTAATCGTTCACATAGGTATGTGAAAAATAACGCGAAGTGAAAGAGGTTGAGAGCTATGGCAACAGTCGATCTTACTCGGTATGGCATTACGGGCACGACGGAAGTCGTGCACAATCCCTCGTACAAGGTCTTGTTTGAGGAAGAGACAAAAGAGGGATTGACTGGCTATGAAAAGGGACAGGTTTCGGAGCTTGGCGCGGTGAACGTCAAGACGGGTATCTTTACGGGGCGCTCGCCGAAGGACAAGTACATCGTCGAGGACGATACTTCCCGCGATACGGTTTGGTGGACATCCGATGCGTATCCGAACGACAACCACAAGGCTTCGCAGAAGGCTTGGAATGCGGTCAAGGAGCTTGCGAAAAAGGAACTCTCGAATAAGAGGCTCTACGTTGTCGATGCGTTCTGCGGCGCGAATAAGAATACGCGCATGGCAGTCCGCTTCATCGTAGAAGTTGCGTGGCAGGCGCATTTCGTCACGAATATGTTCATTCAGCCGACGGAAGAGGAGTTCAAGAATTTTGAGCCGGATTTCGTCGTCTACAACGCTTCGAAGGCGAAGGTCGGAAACTACAAAGAACTCGGTCTCCACTCGGAGACGGCGGTCGTATTCAATCTGACGGAAAAAGAACAGGTCATCATCAATACGTGGTATGGCGGCGAGATGAAGAAGGGCATGTTCTCGATGATGAATTACTTCCTTCCGCTTAAAGGCATCGCTTCGATGCACTGTTCTGCCAATACGGATAAGCACGGCGAGAACACGGCAATTTTCTTCGGTCTTTCGGGCACGGGCAAGACGACGCTCTCGACCGATCCGAAGCGCCTTCTCATTGGCGACGACGAGCACGGCTGGGACGATAACGGTGTCTTCAACTTCGAGGGCGGCTGCTATGCAAAGGTCATCAATCTCGATATGGAGTCGGAGCCGGATATCTACGGCGCGATCAAACGCAATGCGCTTCTTGAAAACGTCACGCTCGACAGCACGGGCAAGATTGACTTCGCGGATAAGAGCATCACGGAGAATACGCGCGTTTCTTATCCGATCGATCACATCAAGAGCACGGTCAAGGACATCGTCGCAGATCGCAGTGCTGCACCGGCAGCGAAGAGTGTTATCTTCCTTTCTGCTGACGCGTTCGGCGTCCTGCCTCCCGTCTCGATTCTGACGCCGGAACAGATGGAGTATTACTTCCTGTCCGGGTTCACGGCAAAGCTCGCCGGCACGGAGCGCGGCATTACGGAGCCTACGCCGACGTTTTCAGCTTGCTTTGGGCAGGCATTCCTCGAGCTGCATCCGACGAAATATGCAGAGGAGCTTGTCAAGAGAATGCAGGCGAATGGAACGAAGGCGTATCTCGTCAACACGGGCTGGAACGGCAGCGGCAAGCGCATTTCCATCAAGGATACGCGCGGCATCATCGATGCAATCCACAGTGGTGCCATCAAGAAGACAAAGACGAAGAAGATTCCGTACTTCGGCTTTGAGGTTCCGACGGAACTGGAAGGCGTTGCGACGAATATTCTTGACCCGAAGGATACCTACAAGGATCCGGCAGAGTGGGACAAGAAGGCAAGAGACCTTGCCGCGCGTTTCATCAAGAATTTCGAGAAGTACACGTCGACGGCGACGGGCAAGGCTCTTGTTGCGGCAGGCCCGAAGCTCTGATTATCGTATTGCGGCGTGGCAAATGAATTGCGTGAGGGGGCTTCCTGTTTGGGAAGCCTCCCTTTTTTCTCCTTTTCGCTTGCCGGAAATAAAAAAAGAGGAGGCCTTTGCATGGACTGGAAACGGGATGTCCGGTCGCTCAAGGGAATCGGACCGAAAAGAGCAAGCGAACTCCATCGGCTCGGCATCGATACGATACAGGATCTCTTGTCGTACTATCCGCGCGCATATGAAGATCGCAGCAGGGTGAAAGCCATCGCATCCCTTGTGCCGGATGAACCGGCTGCCATACGCGGCGTCGTGCGCCGGGTGCAGGAAAAAAGGCCACGGCGCGGGCTTTCCATCCTAATGGCTTACATCGATGATGGAACGGGCATGATATCCGTTTCATGGTTTAATCAGCGCTATCTTTTTGGCAAGATCAAAGCAGGCGTCAAGGTGTTCATCGCGGGAAAGGTTGGCTATGCGTTTGGCGGTCATGGCCAGCTTGCAATGAAACGGGTGACGGCTTTTGAGATTTTGGATGGACAGGAAGGAACGGAATCCCTTTGCGGCATTTTCCCGATTTACTCCGTTGCGGGGTCGCTCAGCCAAACGTTTTTCCATAAAATTTTTCGACAGATTTTTGCAGAGGATTTTTCGGCAGAGGAGACGCTTCCGCCAAAGATTTGCGCGAAGTACAAACTTATGGGACGCACGGATGCCGTCCGCGCGATCCACTTTCCCGAAAATCTGGCGCATCTCAAGCACGCACGTGACTCGCTTGCCTTTGAGGAACTCTACCTCATCCAGTGCGGTCTCTTCCTCATACGGAAACATACCCATGAGGAAAAAAAAGGCATTCGCCATCTGCCCGACCACAAGCTCATTCGGACGCTTTTGTCTCTTCTTCCCTTTGCCTTGACGGAGGATCAGGCGACGGCGTGGAAGGAAATCAAACGCGATATGGAGCGCCCTATTCCGATGCGCCGGCTCGTGCAGGGCGATGTCGGATCCGGGAAGACTGTCATCGCGATGCTCGCGCTTGTCAAGACCGTAGAAAATGGGCTTCAGGGCGCGCTCATGGCACCGACAGAAATTCTTGCCGAGCAGCATTACGAATCGTTTTGCCGAATTTTGGAGCCGCTTGGCATACGGATCACACTCTTGACGGGGAGATGGGGAAGGGAAAAACGCCAGACGATTTACGAGACGATTGCCGCTCATGATGTCGATATCGTCATCGGGACGCATGCGCTCATACAAGATGGTGTATCGTTTGCGAGCCTGGGGCTCGTCGTGACGGATGAGCAGCATCGCTTTGGCATTGCACAGCGCGCGAAGCTTGCAGAAAAGGGGAAGATGATACCAGATGCGCTCATCATGACGGCAACGCCGATCCCGCGCACGATGACGCTCACCATCTACGGGGATTTGGATGTCTCGACGATTTGGCATCTGCCTCCGGGGCGCAAGCCCATTCGTACCTTTTTGCGCCCGATGAGCAGACGTCCGCTCATCTATCAATACGTCAGGAAACAGATCGAAAGCGGCCGGCAGGCATACGTCGTATGTCCGCTTGTCGAACACAGCGACGGGATGGATCTCATGGCGGCAGAAGAGGTCTACGAAGAACTTCGTGCAAACATCATGCGCGGCATTTCCTGCGGACTCGTTCACGGACGCATGAAAGCGGCAGAAAAAGATCGCGTGATGCAGGCGTTCTATAAAGGCGAGATCCAGCTCCTCGTCGCGACGACGGTCATCGAGATCGGAGTCAACGTGCCGAATGCTTCCGTCATGGTCATCGAACATGCGGAGCGATTCGGTCTTTCGCAGCTTCACCAGCTTCGTGGACGCATTGGGCGCGGAAGCTACGATTCATGCTGTATCCTCGTATCGGAGATGCAGACGGAGAGCGCAAGGGAACGCCTGCATCTCATGGTGGAGACGACGGACGGGTTTAAGCTTGCCGAAGCGGACTTGCGGCTTCGCGGGCCGGGACAGTTTTTCGGCTCGCTTCAGCACGGCATGCCGGATCTCAAGGTGGCAAATGTCCTTCAGGATATGGATATCCTGCTGAAGGCACGAAAAGCGGCGATGGAAACAGTTCATTCGCATGAAGGCTTGGATGCCGTCCTGCCCATTCTCATGCAGCGATACCAAGCGCACTTCCTGCATATCCTGCATAGCTGAGTCCTATCCGGTCCATTCCAGATTTATTACTGGAATGATTTCGGCAATGATGATATAATCCTACGTATTGAATGAATGTAACAGCAATTTTCATGAATGTAAGTTTGCTTCATATAGGCGGTGTTTTCGATTAGCAGTCATGAGATAGCAGAGGAATCGAAGTCCAGTAAGGGAGAGTCATTCCTAAAAGGGACGTTCATCCTGACGGTCGCAGGATTCGTCGTCAAGGTCATCGGCTCGCTGAACTGGATTTTTGTTTCGCGCATATTGGGCGGCGAGGGCATAGGCCTTTATCAGATGGCCTTTCCCATTTACTTTTTTGCGATGACCGTATCACAGGCAGGCGTTCCCGTTGCCATTTCGATTATTACGGCAGAACGTGTCGCGCTCAAAGATATTTATGGAGCGCGTCGCGTCTTTCACATTTCGATGGGACTCATGCTAATCACGGGTCTCTTTTTCTCGGTGTTGACGTACTTTGCTGCGGACTGGCTCATCGAATGGCATTTTATCCGTGATCCGCGCGCTTATATGGCGATGGTCGTGCTCGCGCCGACCGTCTTTTTCGTGACGTTTCTCGCGAGTTCGCGCGGCTACCTGCAGGGATGGAAGCGCATGACGCCGACGGCTGTCTCACAGATCGTGGAACAGATCTTCCGCGTCATCACGATGATCCTGCTCGCGAGCCTGCTCATGCCGTGGGGGCTGGACTATGCGGCGGCGGGCGCTTCGCTCGGCGCACTTGCGGGAGCCGTGACAGGACTTATCGTCCTTGTCTACTATCACATCAAGCTTGACCGCGATATTGAAAAGGACTACGGGCATGATCTTGCGCCCGCGCCGGGTACGGAAAACGAGAGCGTGGTTTCGATCATTCGCCGCATTTTTACGCTTTCTCTTCCCGTTTCGGCGGCGAGCATCATGCTGCCCGTCGTATCGAATCTGGATTTGATGATTGTGCCGCAGCGGCTGGAGGTCGCAGGCTACAGCGTCAATGAAGCGACAGAGTTGTTTGGCTACCTCACGGGCATGGCCGTTCCGCTCGTCAATCTCTCGTGCATCATTACGGCATCGATGGCAATGAGCATCGTGCCTGCCATATCGGAGGCGCGCGCATTGAGGGATATGAAGCGCGTGTTCAGCCAAACGGCGGCTTCGGTTCGCATATCGAACTTTGTCTGCTTCCCGGCGTTTGTCATCGTCTTCGTCCTCGCAACGCCGATCGCCTCTTTGATTTACAATGCGCCGGGTGCCGGCCCGGCTGTCATGATTTCCGCGGTCAGCATTGTACTCTTGGGGCTGCATCAGGTTTCGACGGGGATTTTGCAAGGACTCGGGCATCCGACAATTCCGATGGTCAACATGATTCTTGCCGCTGCGGCGAAAGTTGTTCTGAACTGGGAGCTCACGGCAATTCCGTGGCTTGGAATCATGGGCGCAGCATGGGCAACGGCAGCGGATATGGGCGTCGCGGCGCTCATCAATCTTTTCTTCATCTATCGGTTTATCGGCTATCGCATGGAGTTTGTGCAGCTCTTGAAGACGATTTTTTCTGCTGCCATTATGGCGGGAGCTGTCTATTTCTTTTATGACTGGACGTTTGCATGGTGGGGGATCGGTACGATTTCGACGTTCGGCGCCGTGTTCTTTGGCTGCTTTATCTACATCGCCGCAATGCTTTTGACGGGCGGCCTCGTAGAGGGAGACCTCGTTCGCATCCCGTTGATTGGTCGTATCGGCATTCGCCTCCTGTGCCGCATTGGCGTCATGAAGGAAAAGCCAGCGGAGTAGGAGGTAAGACTTGAAACAGTTTGTGCTTTTTTATAATCCCGTTTCCGGCCATGCGGCGTTCAAGAATAAACTCGACTGGATCATCGAAGCCTTTCAGGCGCGCGACATGCTCGTGATCCCGTATCGCACGCGCAAAGGAGGAAACGAAAGATTTGTCGATTTCGTGCGTGCGCTTTCCCCGGATGGACTCATTGTTGCGGGCGGAGACGGTACCGTACATGAAATTGTCAATCTCATGCTGCACGGGCATCTTGATTTGCCGCTTGCCATCATTGGGAGCGGAACGTCGAACGACTTTGCGACGTTTCTCGGCATCGAGTCCGATATGGATCGCTACTTCGATGCGATTGCGGCAGGGAAGGTGCGTCCAGCAGATCTTGGACGTGTCGCGGATACCTATTTCATCAACGTAGCGAGTGCGGGCATGATGACTTCGATTGCGCATGAAGTGGATGTGCGGCTTAAAAATGCGCTCGGCAAAATGGCATACTACATCAGGGGAATCGGCGAGCTGCCGCGATTCCATTCCTTTCCACTCCGCATTGAGGCAGATGGTGTTCGCTTGGATGCGGAAATCTTTCTGTTCGTCGTAGCGAACAGTGCCGTCGTCGGCAGCATGAAAAACATTGCGGAAGGAATCGCGATTGACGACGGGAAGCTGGACTTCCTCGCGGTCGAGAAATGCAGCATAACGAAGCTCATGGGAATTACAGCGGATCTTATTGCGGGAAAGCCCATTTCGGAAAAGGAAAGCGTGATTCACATTCAGGCAAAGAGTCTGACCGTTTCTTCGGAAGAACCGCTGCAAAGCGATTTGGACGGAGAGTGCGGCCCTGCTCTGCCGATTCACATTGATGCGATCCAGCATGCCATCATGGTGTACTGCATGGAATGAACGACCCGCATGGGGATGGATGGGGATGCAAAATGCGCAGCAGCTTTAAACTGCTGCGCATTTTGTCTGTTCGATCGGATTTATGCCGCACGGCTACGTGATCGAATCCTGCATGAGAATCGGGGTGAGCGCTTTCATGTCCGGTGTGACATAGAGCGTTCGCTGGTTTGTAAAGATGACGAATCCTGGCTTGCTTCCGGATGGCTTTTTGACGTAACGCGCCTCAGTGTAGTCGACGGGAATTTTCGACGAGCCCTGTGCCTTGCTGAAATGAGCCGCGAGGCTCGCCGCGAGCAGGAGCGTTTCCTCAGCAGGTTCTTCGCCTCCGTTTTGCAGGATGACGTGGGAGCCGGGGATATCCTTTGTGTGCAGCCACGTATCGTTGTAGCGTGCTGTCTTGAACGTCAGCCTGTCGTTTTGGTAATTGTTTTTCCCGACGAGAATATCGGTGCCGTCGGGCGCACGAAAGTGGAACGGGCGCGCAGGTTTATCGTGGTGTTTCTTTTTCGGTTTTTCATGGAGATAGCCTGTCGTGATAAGCTCATTTTGGATCTCGGCAATTTCGCCGAGACTCGAGGAGGCGAGCAGCGAAGCCTCAATGCTTTCGAGATAGGCGATACCCGCCCTGCATTCCCGCTTCTGCACTTGCAGGAGGTCCTGTGCGCGCTTCAGCTTGTCATACTTCTTGTAGCAGGCTTGCATATTCTCGATGAGCGTGAGCCGCTGATCAAGCGGGATGGTGATCGTCTTGCCCGTTTCGCTGTAAATATTTGTAACCGTGATGCTCGCATCCGCGTGGTCCTTGAACTCGTATTGATACGTTTGCAGGTTGTCACCGCGCACGCGATACGCTTCTGCATTTTCTGCCTCTTCGATTTCTGCATCGAGCTTCACGAGCTTGTTCTGTGCGCGCGACAGCTCATTTCTTACGAGCTTTTTGAAGCGATCCTTGTCGGGGAGCACGTACGAGCCGAAGAGGAGATCTGCCTTTTCGAGCATTGCGCTGACGGTCGGGAAGAAAAGCGGTGTTGCCACAGGGAGATAGTGGAGCGGAAAGGACGCCATGGCGAGAACTTTGCCTGCATCGTCGACGAGAAGGGTAGGACAAGCCGCTTCTTCGCACGCTGCTCGGAGTTCTTCCAAGGCCGATCGGACGGCTGCAAAATCTGCTTTATCAAGCGTCGCAATGCGCACTGCAGGCGCAAGTCCCGCTGAGAAGCAGACCTCTTTTGCTGAGACGGGACCGAATCCCATGCATGTGGCAAGGAGTGCCTTGTCGAGACGCTGCTCGCCGTCGGCGCGGATCGCATCTAAGATCGTATGCGGATCATCCGCGAGAAGGTCGCGTTTTTCCTGATGGGGCGGAAGTTTGTAACGCTGACCCGGAAGCACCGTGCGGACGCGGCTGCTGTTTTCGCCAATCTTGCGCAGTGCGTCCACAATGATGTTATCTTGCAGGAGGATGATGTTGCTGTACTTGCCCATAAGCTCCAGCACAAGTGTTTTCGTTACGATCTGTCCGCCTGCCGCGAGCGCGTCAATGTCGATGAGAAGCAGGCGGTCTAGCCCATGCTGCCGGATGGAGGCAATGCGGCCTGATTCAATCTGCTTGCGGAGCACCATGCAAAAGACGGGCGGCTCAGGCGGATTTTCGAGATTTTTTTGGAGCAGATGAGCAGACGGGTTCTGCGGGTTGATGGAGATGTGCAGCAGGTGATTTTCGCCGGGCTGACGGATGGCGAGAATGATGGATTGCTTATTGGGTTGGGTAATCTTATCGATGCGTCCGCCAGAAAGTGCAGCGTCAAGCTCGCGGACGAGCGGACGCATCGAAAAACCGTCAAGACTCATAAATATTTCTCTTTTATCCTTTCTGCCTAAGGGTCGTTGCGTTACGCCCCTTAGGCCAATGGCGTAGTCCTGCGTCAGTAAATATGGAATTCTTTCCATGGAATTTGGTCGAGCCGAACGGTTTTTAGAAAATCCACGATATCTTTTCGGCCGTAATAATGCGGTGTGCCGTTTGCGTCCTGGCTCATGAGGATAATGGGCATGTTCGGGAAAAAGGGCGTGAGCGCACGTCGCATTTGGGTACTGCGCGTCGTATACACCGTGACAGTCTGTTTGACCGCGACGATGGCGAAGGTCACGCCCTGCTCGATAATAACAGCTCCTTGCAGTGTCATAAAAGCTCCTTTCGCGCGCGATTGCTTCTCTATTGTAAGCAGGCGATGGGATTGCGTCAAGAAGGGGAAGCACGAATGCGATAAGCAAAGCGAAAAAATGTTCGATATTCTATTGCAAAAACAAATGTTCTATGATATATTATAGGCGAACAAAGGTTTTGAGAAGATATGTTCGTATATATGCGAAAGGAGAACGCATTATGTTTTGCAATATGGATCTGAAGCATGCGTGGCTGCCGTTTTTTATTATCGTAGGGGTGCTTCTTATCGCCAGCCCGCTGCATCTTTCAAACCGCTATCTTCGCGCGTCTGATTTCGATGTTGTCGTCGTACAGGAAGATGAAAATGCATCTGCGATTGCACTTCGTTATACGAACGACACCGCTCAGGCAAAGCGTCTTTGCGAGGCGATCATCGACATCAATGCACTTACGCCGGACGGGGCGCTGCGTGCGGGACAAAGCCTGCGCATTCCCGTGCTTGCGCGAAGCAGTGGCAAAGAAGTTGCGTCGCGGGAGAGGGACATTCTTCAAGGCAATTGATTTTTCCTTAAGAAGGCTTGACAAGGTGGGATGTGCTGCCTATAATAAGGCGTATCGAAAGCGATGAAGAAGACACGGCCACGAAGTGCTCTATCGCAGAGAGGACGACGTATGCTGCGAGTTGTCCATACGAGCGTCGTTGCCACCACTTCCGAGCTGCCTTGCTGAACGCGATACGCGATAAGCGGGGTCGGAGCAATCTCCGTTATCAAGTGCTGAGTGGCCGACTTTGGCGGCAATCAGGGTGGAACCACGAGCCGATGCCTCGTCCCTAAGCGGGACGAGGCTTTTATTTTTTAGGAGGGTTACGATGCTCAAGATTACGTTACACGATGGGGCGCAGCGCGAAGTAGAAGCGGGCACATCCATTTTCGATCTCATGAAACAGGTGAAGAACAGTCTTACGAAGACGGTTCTCGCGGCAAAAGTGGATGGCGAGACGAAGGATCTCGCGACGCCGCTCACGAAGGACTGCCACGTCGAGTTTTTGACGTTTGGGGATGCGGATGGCCGCTGGGCGCTGCGCCATACGGCTTCCCACATTCTCGCGCAGGCGGTCAAGCGCCTCTACAAGGAAAGCAACGTACAGCTCGCAATTGGACCGGCGATCGAAAATGGATTTTACTATGACTTTGACATCGACCGCCAGTTGACGACGGCGGATCTGGCGGCGATCGAAAAGGAAATGAAGCGCATCGTCAAGGAGAACCTAAAGCTTGAGCGCAAGGAAGTCAGCCGTGCCGAAGCACTGAAATTCTTCGAGGAGAAAGGGGAGGGCTACAAGGTCGAGCTCATCCACGACCTGCCAGAGGACGCTACGATTTCGATGTATACACAGGGCGAGTTCACGGATCTCTGCGCTGGCCCGCACGTCGTGTCGACGGGCAAGGTGAAGTCCCTGAAGCTCTTGAGCATCGCGGGTGCTTACTGGCGCGGCGATGAGAAGAACAAAATGCTGCAGCGCATTTACGGCACGGCGTTTGAGAAGCAGGAGGATCTCGATGCCTACCTGCACATGCTCGAAGAGGCGAAGAAGCGCGATCACCGAAAACTCGGAAAGGAGCTTGATCTATTCAGCCTGCACGAGGAAGGCCCTGGATTCCCGTTCTTTCATCCGAACGGCATGGTCATTCGCAACGAGCTCATCAATTACTGGCGTGAGGTACATCGCCGCTACGGCTATCAGGAGATTCGCACGCCGATCATACTGAATCGAAGGCTTTGGGAACAGTCGGGGCACTGGGCGCACTACAAAGAGAACATGTACTTCACGAAGATTGACGGCGAGGACTATGCGGTAAAGCCAATGAATTGTCCAGGGGGCATGCTCGTTTACAATTCCAAGCAGCACAGCTATCGCGATCTGCCGCTTCGCCTTGGCGAGCTCGGACTCGTCCATCGCCACGAAAAGTCGGGGGAGCTGCACGGTCTCTTCCGCGTCCGCAACTTCACGCAGGATGACGCGCATCTCTTTGTAACGCCGGATCAGATCGAAAAGGAGATTCAGCACACAATCGATCTCTTCGATGAGGTCTATCAGACGTTTGGCCTCACGTACATGGCGGAACTCTCGACGCGTCCAGACGACTCGATGGGCTCGGATGAGATGTGGGAGAAGGCGACGAATGCGCTGCAGGGTGCACTGGAGCATCGCGGACTCGAGTACATCGTCAACGAAGGGGACGGCGCATTCTACGGCCCGAAGATCGACTTCCATCTGCGCGACTCCATCGGACGTACGTGGCAGTGCGGCACGATCCAGCTCGACATGCAGATGCCGGAGAAGTTCGACCTCAACTACATCGGCGAAGATGGCGAGAAACATCGCACCGTCATGCTGCACCGTGTCGTTTACGGTTCGATCGAGCGCTTTATCGGCATCCTCATTGAGCACTATGCGGGCGCATTCCCCACGTGGCTCGCTCCTGTGCAGGTGCGCATCCTGCCGATCACGGAGCGCCATGCCGATTACGCCGAGCAGCTCAAGGAAAAGATGTTTGCACGCGGTGTCCGCGTTGAGGTCGATGACCGCAATGAGAAGATCGGCTACAAGATCCGTGAGGCACAGATCAAGAAGACGCCGTACACGCTCGTCGTCGGCGACCAGGAAATACAGGATGGGACGGCTGCTGTCCGCAAGCACGGGGAAAAGGACAGCGAGACGATGAAGGCAGATGCCTTTATCGCCTACATCGGAAAAAAGATTCAGACGCGTGATGGTGCCTACTGATTGCATGCGTTTTACACGAATTGGGATCGTTTTGCATAGCCGCAGGGAAAATCATCTGCCAGGTATTGACAGGCGATTTTTCCCATGATACACTGATTGCGTGATTTATCAAGAAGGAGCCACCGCTTCTCACCTGCTGATTCGGTCAGTTGGGTCTATAAGGCGTCAATGCAAGGATTTTAGAGGTGGCTTTTTGCCACCTCCTTTTTGCTTATTCTTTTATTGGGAGGTGTTTTTGATTAGCAAGGAATCGTTACGCATCAATGAAAAGATTCGCATACGAGAGGTTCGCGTGACCAGTGCGACGGGCGAGCAGCTCGGCATTATGGCGACGCGTGACGCACTTCGCATGGCGGAGGAGCAGCATCTTGATCTCGTTGAGGTCGCGCCGAAAGCGAAGCCGCCGGTCTGCCGCATCATGGATTTCGGAAAGTACCGCTACGAACAGCAGAAGCGGGAAAAGGAAGCGCGCAAGAAGCAGAAGATCATCAGCATCAAGGAAGTCAAGCTTCGCCCGAATATCGAGCAGCATGACTTCGACGTCAAGCTGAAGAATGCAATTCGCTTTGTCGAGGAAGGAAATAAGGTCAAGGTCACGATTATGTTCCGTGGACGAGAGCTCTCGCATCCGGAGCTCGGCAAGGAAGTGCTTTCGCGCGTGGCGGAGAAGCTTGGCGACAGCGTTTCCATTGAGCGAAATGCAAAGCTCGAAGGAAAGAACATGACGATGATCGTCGCGCCGAAAGTGCAGAAGCCCATAAAGGCGAAGAAGCCCATAAAGGCAGATACTGAGGGAGGAAATAGCAATGCCAAAAATTAAGACGCGCAGAGCTGCAGCGAAGCGCTTCACCAAGACGGGAAGCGGTGAGTTCAAGCGCAACAAGGCGTTTAAGAGCCACATTCTCGAGAAGAAGTCCCCGAAGCGCAAACGCAACCTGCGCAAGGCTACGCTCGTATCCAGTGCGGATTACAGCCGTGTCAAACGCATGCTTCCGAACGGCTGATAGCCCCAAGGATAAACGATAGGAGGATAAAGACATGCCAAGAGTTAAAGCCGGCGTGACGGCACATAGGCGCCATAAGAAGATTTTGAAGCTCGCAAAGGGGTACCGTGGAGCGAGGAGCAAGCAATTCAAGAAGGCAAATGAAACGGTCATGAAGGCACTCTACTACGCACGTCGTGACCGCCGTGCAAAGAAGGGGACGTTCCGCCGCCTTTGGATTGCGCGTATCAACGCTGCAGCCCGCGCGAATGGGATTTCCTACAGCCGCCTTGTCAATGGCCTCACGAAAGCTGGTGTTGAAGTGAATCGCAAGATGCTTGCGGATCTCGCGATTGCAGATGCACAGGCATTCGCTCAGCTCGTTGCAGTGGCAAAGGAAAACCAGTAAACCCACATCGAAATGATGTGACTGGCTCACGGGACCTGATTGCAGTCCCGTGAGCCTTTCTTTTAGGAGGACATTTATGCGCGAGCGAATCGAGAGCCATGCCAACCGAAAGATCAAGCTTGCCGCCAGCCTGCACGCACGAAGGGGAAGGGAGAAGGCAAACTGTTTCCTCGTAGAAGGGCTTCGCCTTGCGGAGATGGCTGCAGAATCGCATTGGCAGACGGAGTATGCGCTTTTTACGCAGGCATTTGCCCAAAAAGCGCGCGGCGCAAGGCTTCTCGAACGATTGGAAGCGCGATGCCCGCTCTACGAAGTCGATGAGGGATGTTTCAAGAAGGTCGCTGCGACGGACAGCCCGCAGGGGATTGCGCTCGTCATGCGGGCACAGCACCAATCGCTCGATGCGCATTCGGTGAGACGAAAAGAAAGCCTGTACATCGTCTTGGACGGCGTACAGGATCCCGGCAATGTCGGAACGATCATCCGCACAGCAGATGCGGCGGGCGCGGATGGCGTCATCTGTCTGTGCGGCACGGCAGATCTATTCGGCGATAAAACGATGCGCAGCACGATGGGGTCGCTCTTTCATCTTCCCATTTTTACGGAGGTGACGACTGAAGCCTTGATGGAATTCTGCACAGCACACGGCATTGCGCTCTGTGCAGCGGCGCTCGATCCGGCTGCAAAGCCTCTTTTTGACCCATTGTTTCAGCGGGCTTGCGCCATTGTGCTCGGAAACGAGGGAAATGGCATTTCGGAAACCATTCTGCAGGAGGCGGCGCATGTCTTTATTCCGATGTACGGACGAGCGGAGTCATTGAACGTCGCGACTTCGGCTGCCATCCTTCTTTACGAAGCCGTGCGGCAACGAAACTACAATCACTCTGCCCAGCAGAGATAGACGGCGAGAATCCCCTGTCCGATTGAGACGGAGAAGGTATTTTCCCCGCTTTCGAGTACGTTGCTGACGGCAGCCGGCTCGTCCTGCGAGAGCACAGCATTTTGAAGCGTCCAATGCAGATGCTCCGTACGGACGTCGTTCACCTGCTCGCTAAAGGGCAGGAGTGATATGGCGATAGGGTGCTCATGGCACGTGATGGTGGCGTGTTCTCCGTCCCTTAGGAAGAGCATGGTCTCGCGCGCATCGGCGAGCACACAGGAAATTGGCGCGTGTGCGGCGGTAAAGGCAGTGCTATAAGCATGGTCAAGGCGTCCGCCGAATGCGCCCGTAAGAATGGCAGCAGCGAATCCTGCATCGTTCGCAATCCGAATCGCGAGCTGCGTATCGGTGAGATCCTTTTCGGGGGGGAATCGATCCATCGGGATGGCAAGCGCTTCGCCCCATGTCCATGCTTCCTTTGTCGCACTATCTCCATCGCCGATGATTCTTGCGGGGAGGATGCCCGATTCCCTGCAGAAGCCGAGCCCTCGGTCTACTGCCCATACCGTGCGGTGGTGCGCGATTCTTCGCAGCCACGCCCTTTCAGGCGGTCGGCCTCCGATCACTAGCAGGCAAGGGCGTTCAAAGCCGACGGTTTGCGAAGCGAATGTTGCTGTGAGCTCCGGCAGACACAAATGCGTATTCATACAGCACCTTGTTTCTTTCGTGAAATACTTATGTTATAATGTTATAGATAAGCATATCACGTGGAAAAGCGGGGTGCAAATTCTTTCATCCTACAAAGGAGTGGATTTTATGCTTAAATTTACATATTACGGCCATTCATGCTTTTTGCTGTCCGATGGCACACATAAAGTTCTCGTCGATCCGTTCCTGACGGATAACCCAAAGGCGCCGATCAAGGCGGATCAAGTCGACTGCGACTTCATTCTCATTACCCATGCGCATTCCGATCATCTCGGTGATGCGCCGGAGATCGCGGATCGCACGGGAGCAGAGCTCGTCAGCACGCCCGAAGTGCTCCAGGTCTGCGAGACCCGCGTGCCCGGGCTAAAGCAGCACCCGCTCAACCTTGGCGGCTCGCTCAACTTGCCGTTCGGCAAGGTGCGCATGACGCTTGCGCAGCATAGTGCAGGCGTCGCGGGAGGCATCGCATGCGGCTTCGTCATCTACATGGGAGGCAAGATCCTCTACTACGCAGGCGATACGGCGCTCTTCAGCGACATGAGGCTCATCGGACAGAAGGATCCCCTTGATTACGCGGTCCTTCCGATTGGTGACAACTATACGATGGGGCTTGAAGACGCGGCGATGGCGGCACAACTCCTGAATGTGCCGAACGTCATTCCCGTTCATTACAATACGTGGCCGATCATCAATCAGGATGTGCGCCACTACAAGGAAATCACAGAAGCAATGACGCGCGCCGACGTTCACATCTTCGAGATCGGACAGATGGAAATGCTCGAATGAGCAGGGGCGGCTCGCAGAAAAGAGAGCGGCTTGTCGTCCTGCTGGGACCGACGGCTGTCGGCAAGACAATGCTTTCGTTATCGCTTGCAGAGCGAATGGGAAGCGAAATCATTTCGGGCGATTCAATGCTCGTCTATTGCGGGTTTGATGTCGGTACGGCAAAGCCGTCGCGAGAAGAGCTCGCACGCGTGCCGCACCACCTCGTCGACATCCTGCAGCCATGGGAAGGATTCAGTGTCACTCGCTTCGTCGCGCTTGCCAAAGAAGCGATTCATGCCATAAACGCCCGCGGCAAAATTCCGATTCTCGCAGGCGGCACAGGTCTTTACATCAAGGCACTCTTGGAGGGCTACCAGTTCAACGCTGCAGGCGGAGACGATGCATTTCGTCGATCCCTCGAAGAACTCGGACGGACGCATGGAAAGGCGTATGTGCACGCGATGTTGAAAAGGGTCGATCCCAAGGCTGCGGCACGGCTTCATGTCAATGATTTTCAGCGCGTGGTTCGCGCCATTGAGGTCGCGCAGGCGGGAGAGCATATTTCGACGACGAATGAGGCGCAGGAGGGGGCGCTTTCCTACGAGGCTTATGTTGTTGGACTTCGGCGTGATCGTCAGGAACTCTACGCGCGCATCAATGCACGTGTCGTGCGGATGTTCGATGCGGGGCTGGAAGAGGAGGTTCGGATGCTTCTGCGCCATGGCGTCACACGTGAGATGCCTGCCATGAAGGGAATCGGCTACAAAGAGACAGCAGCGTATCTCGCAGGCGAATGCCTGCGCGCGGAGGCGATCAAATCCATCCAAAAATCGACGCGCCGTTTTGCGAAGCGCCAGCTCACATGGTACCGCAGGATGGGCTATATTCATTGGTACGAAGCCGATACGGAGGACGCGGCGCTTCTGACATGCGTTCATGCGGATGTGAAACGTTATTTTGAAAAAATGGAATCGCAAGACAAAGCAGGAGAGGCATGAAGATGAAACAGAGAGGCTTTGAGCCTGTTTCCACCTATGCTGGAAGTGTCAGCATACCCGTCCGAAAGACCGCGTCGAGTGCAGGGTACGATATGGAAGCAGCGGAATCCATGACGATACCGCCACATGCGATGGCACTTGTGCCGACGGGACTGAAGGCATACATGCAGACGGATGAGGTACTCATGATTCACATTCGTTCGAGCATGGCAGTTCGCCAGCATCTCATGCTGGCGAACTGCGTTGGCATCATCGACGCAGACTACTACAACAATGCGGACAACGAGGGGCATATCCTTATCGCAATATGGAATGGTGGAGAAAAAACCGCAGCGATTGCACGTGGCGAGCGGATTGCACAAGGCATTTTCGTGAAATATTTGGTCGTTGATGCGGACGCTGCAGGTGCGGGGGCATTGCGCAGCGGCGGATTCGGATCCACGGGATGCGGTTCGGTGCGGTCATCGCTTTGTGGCTTGAATTCGTGAAATGCCTGTGCTATAATAGAAAGAGAATATAGATGATTTGTCTTTGAGGCGGGGGGCGGTTCCCCACCGGCGGTATAGCCCGCGAGCTTGAGCCTATGGCAGAATGTCATTTCTGTCCATGGCATGGCATGATTCGGTGAGATTCCGAAGCCGACCGTATAGTCGGGATGAGAAAAGGCAGTGTGTATTACGCATGTCGTTTAAGCCATCAGAAGGAAATCTTCTGATGGCTTTTTGGTTTCTTGTACTTGCGCGCAAAGTTGCTTGATTTGAGGTGATATCTTGCAGGATGAAGACTTTTTGCGTGAGGCACTAATGCTCGCGCGAAATGCAACGGGGCGCACGGCACCGAACCCGCTCGTCGGTGCCGTCATTGTGCGCACGGGGCGCGTCGTCGCGGCAGGCTGGCACCGCGAGACAGGAACGCCGCACGCGGAGATTCACGCGCTTCGTATGGCGGGCGAGCTTGCACGAGGCGCGACGCTATACGTAACGCTTGAACCGTGTGCGCACTATGGACGGACTGGACCGTGTGCCAAGGCGGTCGCTGAGGCAGGCATCCGGCGCGTCGTTATCGCCATGCGCGACCCGAATCCGCTCGTTGCGGGAAAGGGCATCCGCATCTTGGAGGAGGCAGGCATCGAGGTCAAGGTCGGTGTGCTCGAAGAAGAGGCGCGTCGGCTCAATGAAGTGTTCCTGAAATGGATTGCGACGAAAATGCCGTTCGTCGTGCTGAAGACGGCGATGAGTCTCGATGGGAAGATCGCGACGCATGCAGGGGATTCGGCGTGGATCACAAATGAAGCGGCGCGCCTTCGCGTCCATCAATGGCGCGATACGTACGCAGCGATTCTTGTCGGCATCGGCACGGTGCTTGCAGACGATCCAAGTCTTACGGCGCGGCTGCCGGATGGCACGGGACACAATCCCATCCGCGTTATTGTTGACAGTCTTGCGCGCACGCCGCTTACGGCGAAAGTTGTCATGGACGGTGCAGCGAGGACCATTGTCGCCGTGACAGAGCGTGCACCGAAGGAGCGCTGCGCGGCACTCAATGCGGCGGGCGTCCGCGTGATTTTTGCAGGCGATGGCACGCGCGTCGATTTGCATCAGCTCCTGCAAGAGCTCGGAAAAGAAGAAGTCAGTTCTGTTTTTGCTGAGGGCGGCGGTACGGTGAACTTTGCGCTGCTAAAGGCAGGGATCGTTGACAAGGTGCATGCCTTTATCGCGCCGATCTTCATCGGCGGCAGGGATGCGGAGACACCTGTCGAAGGGGAAGGCTTTGGCCGTCTCTCGGATGCGGTGAGGCTCGCGCGCGTTGAGCACGAACCTATCGGAGACAATCTCCTCATCACGGGCTACGTCGAGAAAAAGGAGAATGCAGATGTTTACGGGCATCATTGAGGAGGTCGGCACGATTCGGGAAATCGGCGCCGGCACACTCCGTATTGCGGCGAAAAAGGTACTCGAGGATGTTGCTGTTGGCGACAGCATTGCAGTCAATGGGATCTGCCTGACCGTCACGAAGTTTGATGCACGTTCCTTTCATGCGGACATCATGCCGGAGACGGTGCGGCGTACCTCGCTGGCAGGGCTACAAAAGGGAAGCCCTGTCAATCTTGAGCGCGCTTTGCAGCTCGGCGGGCGATTCGGCGGACACATCGTCAGCGGACATATCGATGGGACGGGCGAGATTCTCGCATTTTGCGAGGAGGCTCATGCGATTTTGATGAAAATCTCGGCGGACGCCTCGATCCTGCGTGGCATTGTCGAAAAGGGATCGGTCGCGCTCGATGGCATCAGCCTTACCGTCGTCGCCGTGACCGATACGGATTTTACGGTAAGCCTTATCCCGCACACGCGCACCATGACGAATCTCGGCACGCGAAAACCGCATGACCGAATCAATGTTGAGAATGACATTCTCGGCAAATACGTCGAGAAATTGCTCGGCAGTTCAGGAGAGAGCACGGCCGAAAAGCATACTATCACTTCTGAATTTCTGCAGGCGAATGGATTTTGATTAGGAGGAAATAACATGGCAGACTTTGCAACGGTCGAACAGGCCATTGAGGATATCAAAAACGGCAAGATGATCGTCGTCGTCGACGATGAGACGCGTGAGAATGAGGGCGATCTTATCATTGCGGCGGAGACGGTCACGCCGGAGGACATCAACTTCATGGCAACGCATGCAAAAGGGATTATCTGCACGCCGATTGACGGCAAGCGGCTCGATGAGCTCGATATTGCGCCGATGGTTGCGAACAATACGGACAATCACGAGACGGCATTCTCTGTTTCGATCGATGCCTATGATACGGAGACGGGTATTTCCGCATTTGAGCGCTGCCAGACGATCCACAAACTGCTCGATCCTGCAGCAAAGCCGGCGAGCTTCCGTCGCCCCGGGCATGTATTCCCGCTTCGCTCCGTCCCTGGCGGCGTCCTGCGTCGTGCGGGGCACACGGAGACGACGACCGATCTCGCGCGTCTCGCCGGACTCTATCCTGCCGGTCTATGCTGTGAGATCATGGACGAGGACGGGCATATGATGCGCACGCCGAAGCTCAAGGAATTTGCGCAGAAACATGGGCTTCACATCATCACGGTACAGTCGGTCATCGAGTATCGCAAGCGTACGGAAAACTTTGTGCGTGAGGTGGCAGACGTCGATTTTCCAAGCAAGTACGGGCATTTTCGCATTCATGCATTCGAGAACAGGCTCAACAATGAATGCGACCTCGCCGTCGTCAAGGGCGAGGTGCGCGGAAAGAAGGACGTGCTCGTCCGCGTCCATTCCGAATGCCTGACGGGCGATGCGCTCGGCTCGCTGCGGTGTGACTGCGGTGATCAGCTCGCGCTAGCACTCAAGAAAATCGAACAGGAAGGCGAAGGTGTCGTCCTCTACATGCGGCAGGAAGGACGCGGCATCGGACTCGCGAACAAGATGCGCGCTTATGCGCTGCAGGATGCGGGGCGCGATACCGTCGAAGCGAACGTCGAGCTCGGCTTCGCGCCGGATCTCCGTGACTACGGAATTGGCGCGCAGATACTCGCTGAGCTTGGCCTTACGAGCATCCGCCTCATGACGAACAATCCAGCCAAGCGTGCGGGGCTTGAGGGGTACGGGCTTACGGTCACGGGGCGCGTGCCGCTTCAGGTTCATGCGAACAAGTTCGATAAGAAGTACCTGACGGCAAAAAAGGTAAAAATGGGTCACATTTTTTCCGATGAGACCTTGAAGTAAGTTCGTAAGCTACGATTTTAGGAGGATTGCATTATGGCAAACATCATCGAAGGATATATCCGCGGAAAAGGGCTAAAGTTCGGCATTGTCGTCGCTCGGTTCAACGAATTTATCACCAATAAGCTTCTCGGCGGCGCACTCGATACGCTCCGTCGGCACGAGACGGCAGACGCGGATATCGACGTCGCATGGGTGCCTGGGGCATTCGAGATCCCCGTCGTTGCGAAGAAGATGGCGGAGAGCGGTAAGTACGATGCCATGATCTGTCTCGGAGCGGTCATCCGCGGCTCGACGACGCATTACGACTACGTCTGCAACGAGGTTTCGAAAGGCGTCGCGCAGGTCGGCATGCAGACAGGCGTGCCGACGCTCTTCGGCGTCCTGACGACGGAAAACATCGAGCAGGCCATCGAGCGTGCGGGCACAAAGGCAGGAAACAAAGGGGCAGATTGTGCAATGGGCGCTATGGAAATGGCGAGCTTGCTGAAGAAAATCGGCTGAACCAAACGCAGTCAAAGTGGAGCAAACCAAAAAATAGAACGAAAGCGAAAAGGAGCAGATTTTATGAAAATCGGCATCATCAGCGACACGCACGGGCATGAAATGGCCTGGCAGACGGCATTTGACAAGCATTTTAAGGACGCAGACCTCATCCTGCATGCGGGCGACGTGCTCTACCACGGACCGCGTAACCCGATGAAGGCAGACTACAATCCTGCAGGGCTGGTCGAGCGCATCAACAGATCACCTGTTCCCGTCGTCATCGCGCGCGGCAACTGCGATTCTTCGGTCGACGCAAGCTGTCTTGAAACGCCGATCGAGGCACCGTATGCCTACGTCGTATGGGAAGGCAAACGCATCATCGTGACGCATGGCGATGCCGTCATGACGGATGCGGAAAAGGATGCGATGGCAAAACATCTCAACGCCGATCTCTTTATCAGCGGCCATATTCACGTCACTGTACTTGAAAAACGCGGTGATACCGTGTTCCTCAATCCTGGATCTGCCGCACTTTCGAAGCGTGCGGACGGGCGGCAGACGGCTGCTGTGCTCGAAGATGGGACGATTCACATTTACGACCTCGCGACGGACGAAGTGCTCGAATCCATGACGCTTTGACATGTACCGTATCAGGAAAAGAGAGGAAACCATGCAAGACCATCTTGTAAAAGCGGTGGCGGACGGCGTTCGCGCCTACGCCGCCGTCACGACGAATCTTGTCAATGAAGCGATCCGCCGCCACGACTGTTATCCCGTCGCTGCAGCAGCACTCGGACGTACCATGACGGGCGCGTTGCTGCTCGCAGCAAACCTAAAAAATGAAGAAGCGGTGACGGTCTCTTTTGATGGGCATGGCCCGCTCGGCAAGGTCACGGCAGACGCGACGCCGGAAGGCTACGTGCGCGGCTACGTCAGTGAGCCGCATGTCAGCCTGCCGCTCAACGCGAAGGGGAAGATCGACGTCGGAGGTGGTGTCGGTACGGACGGAATGCTTGCCGTTACGCGCTTCACGGGACTTAAAAGCCCCGTGACGGGCAGCATCGCGATCACCGACGGCGAAATTGCAGACGATCTCACAAAGTATCTCTACGTCTCTGAGCAGACGCCGTCGAGTGTTGGACTAGGCGTTCTCGTCAATCCAGACTTTTCCTGTATCGGCGCGGGTGGTTTCATCATTCAGCCGCTCCCCGATGCAATGAATAAAACGATCGATCGCATCGAGGCCAATCTTAAAGCAATTTCGTCCGTTTCACGCCTCGTGGGACAGGGCTATGACGCGCATGCCATCATCGCTGCGCTTCTCAAGGGCTTTGATGTCCATTATCTGACGACGATGGAACTTGCCTTCCGCTGTCCGTGTTCGAAGGCGCGTATCAGCGAAGTTCTGCTCAGCCTTGGCGAGCCGGATCTAAAGGCGCTCGTTTCCGATGGGCATGCCGAGGTCTGCTGCCATTTCTGTGGCGAGAAGTATCCGTTCAGCAAAGAAGAGCTCGAAGCGCTCCTTGCAGAGGCACGAAAGCGGCATGAACATGGCATGTAATGAGGAAATTCTCATCTATGCGGGACAGCCTGTCCTTCTAAGCCGCAAGCGAATCAAGAACATCTACCTACGCGTTTCACGTGATGGGCGCGTAGCACTATCCGCTCCCGCTCGCATGCCGCGCGAAGCGATTGTTGCATTTCTTGCGAAGCATTGGGCGTGGGCGAAGATGAAACAAGCGGAGCGATGCGAAAAAAGCGCAGCGCAGCAGCAGTACGAGACAGGCGATAGGATCTCCGTATGGGGCATCTCTTGCGAGCTCATCGTGCGCCCTGCCGAAGGGAGGATGGCGACAGTCTGCCAAAAGGGAAGCCACGTCCTGCTCTGCGTGCCGCCGCATGCGACGCGCGAGCAGCGCGAAGCCGTCATCGAGGGGTGGTATCGCACGCTCCTCGCGCGCGCGATACCCGCTGTGCTCGCGAGATGCGAACAAGTCGTCGGCAAGCGTGCGAAGGAGTGGCATA
>PPYE01501655.1_pt1 | contig 74413 bp, 62 predicted proteins | sample 1559881 | NCBI WGS metagenome assembly PPYE01 (sample SAMN08240022, study PRJNA423297) | Human gut metagenome, whole genome shotgun sequencing project. | reverse complement strand
ACAGTTCCGATAGATTCCAAACTGCAATCCACCGATTTTATTAGCCATAAGTGTTACAAAAATGCTTGACCACAACACCCGGACAATAATGGAAGATTTCGTACAAAAGGTTCAGCATGCAAAAGAAGAATGAACATTCATGAGATCAGTGATGAACTAGGCTTTACATCCCGCAGTTATTTTTCCTCGTCTTTTCAGAAGAAAACCGGAATATCTCCCAGCGAATACCGCAGGAAAAATTCCAGTACATAATCTTTACCTTTATTCTCGTATGTTACCAGAGCCTGTTGAATGCTTTGTTTCTTTCAGCATTCAGAGAATATTCCGGAGACGGGAAATCCTCTGTAATACGCATCTTTACGTAAAGATGCATTCTTTGCAGGTATTGTTCCGTATTCGAGACAACGCCATAATCAAAGGATTTTTACAGAAAATTTCAGGATAATCTGAGAGTCGGTATAATCGCAGATTGCGTAAAAAGGCTAAATTTGACTCTAGAAGACGAATTTGTTTCTTATAAAACAGCGGATACTTCTCTATACTTTTTCAATAAAGAAATGGTTCAGAGGTATACATCTGAAGCCTAGGAAAAGGAGATTAAAACAATGAAAAAAACAAAAAAAGATCCAAGTGAAAAGCTTGGGCTTGGAAACCTTCTGATATGGAACAGCCGTGCTGTTTCTACCACTATCTATACTTTGATGGCGGGCTTTCTGATGGCTTACTGTACAGATACACTTGGAATTACCCCCGCCTATATCAGTATTATTATGGTAGTAAGTAAACTTCTCGATGGCGTGACAGACGCAATGGCGGGATTTATCGTAGACAGAACAAATACAAAATGGGGGAAAGCACGTCCGTATGAGCTCTTTATTCTGCTGATGTGGCTGGCTACATGGCTCATGTTCTCCTGTCCTACAGGATTCAGCGAGATTATGAAATGTATCTGGATATTTGTGATGTACTCTCTGGTCAACGCTGTTGCATATACATTCCTTAGCGCTAATGGTACAGTATATACTGTTCGTGCATTTAAAGGAAATCAGATCGTAAAACTTACATCCTACAGCAGCGTGATCACAATGCTTTGCGCGGTTGTCTTTAATATCGCATTCCCGATCCTTATGGCTACATATGCTACATCTGCGAGAGGATGGAGCCTGCTGGTCGGAACCTTCGCGATCGCGATGACTGCGATCGGAATACTCAGGATGATTTTCATTCCTGAAAAATATGATGTTGATGCACAGAAAAAAGAGGAACCGCTGAGAGTCAAGGAGGCACTGCTGGCGATCAGAGGAAACAGATATATTCTGATCCTTGCATTTATGGGACTGCTGTTCAACTTTGTTACAAATATGGGAACACAGGTTTATTATTACACATGGGTTGTAGGAAATGTAGGTCTTATGAGCGTTTCCAGTGCAGTACAGGCTATTGCGATTCCGTTTGCGTTTATATTCCCGGCGGTCCTGAAAAAGACAACAGTTGTAAAAGTGATGTTTGTCGGATTTATTATCTCGGCGCTAGGCTATCTGCTTAATTTCTTTGCTGTCGCAAATGTACCGCTTCTTGCAGTTGCCGCCATCCTGACAGGTGCCGGTACAATGCCGTGCAGTATGCTGATGATGCTCGCGATTCTTGAATGTTGTGATTATAATGAATGGAAAGGCCTTCACAGAATGGAAGGGACTCTTTCAAGTGTGAACAGCCTGGCAAAAAAAATCGGCTCTGCTCTTGGAAGTGCAGGATTGGGAGTGCTCCTGACTTTTATCGGATACGATGGAACGCTCGCTGTACAGTCTGCAGGAACATTAATGGGAATCCGCCTTCTTTTCAGTATTGTCCCGATGGCACTGTATGTGCTTGTTGCAGTCTCTCTTGTCGGATATTTTAAACTGGATAAGATGATGCCTCAGATCAGAGAAGATAACGAAAAGAGGAGAGAAGCTGCAAGGGCAGCAGAACAGGAGCAGTAAAAATGGACATTGAAAATGTTTTATCACAGATGACTTTGGAAGAAAAAGCATCGCTGTGTTCGGGATATTATTACTGGCATACGAAGAGTATTGAACGTCTGAATATTCCCAAAATCATGATGTGCGACGGCCCTCACGGTCTGCGTAAGCAGACCGGGCCGGAAGACCATCTGGGAATCCATGAGAGTCTCAAGTCAGTCTGCTTCCCGAGCGCTTCCGCACTGGCTTCATCTTTTAATACAGAAGTAATGAAAGAACTGGGCGAGTGCCTGGGAAGAGAATGCCAGGCGGAAAATGTGGGAATGCTGCTCGGTCCCGGAGTCAATATGAAGAGAAGCCCGCTCTGCGGAAGAAACTTTGAATACTTCAGCGAGGATCCGTATCTTGCCGGAGAACTTGCATCTGCATATGTGAAAAGTCTTCAGGCACAGGGAGTTGCTGCCTGCGTCAAGCATTTTGCCTGCAATGACCAGGAGACCGAGCGGATGAGCATAGACACAGAGGTGGACGAGAGAACGCTTCATGAAATCTATCTTCCGGCATTTGAAAAAGTCATTCAGGACGCAAAGGTGCGGGGAGTGATGTGTGCATACAATTCCCTGAACGGAACTTTCTGCTCGGAAAATAAAAATCTGCTGACAGATATCCTGAGGAACCAGTGGGGATACGAAGGGTTTGTTGTAACTGACTGGGGTGCGGTCAAAGACCGCGTGGAAGGCGTCAGGGCAGGCCTTGATCTTGAGATGCCGGGAGGCCCCGGCGCTCAGGATCAGAAGATCGTGGCAGCTGTTCAGGACGGGAGTCTGGATGAAAGTGATCTGGATAAGGTTGTCAGACGGATTCTGCAGTTCGTTTCGGACTGCACGGAGCAGAAAAGAGTAGTCGTAAAGGATTACGAGGCAGATCATAAAAAGGCGGCAGAGCTTGCCGGCGAGTGTATGGTACTTCTGGAGAACCGGAATGATATCCTGCCTCTTAAAAAAGAGACAAAAACAGTGTTTATCGGAGAGTTTGCCGTAACACCGCGCTATCAGGGCGGCGGAAGCAGCCATGTGAATCCATGGAAAGTGGAGGATGCATACCATGCGGCAGAATCGGCCGGAGCAGATGTCACTTTTATAAAAGGATACGATGTAAAAAATGAAAAGGATAAAAAACTTGCCGCACATCTTATAGAGGAAGCTGTAGAAGCGGCGGAAAAAGCAGAGACGGCAGTGATCTTTGCAGGACTTCCGGATGAGTATGAGAGTGAGGGCTGGGACAGAAGTACGCTGGATCTTCCGGAAGTTCAGAACCGTCTGATCACGGCGGTCGCCTCCGTACAGCCGAATACGGTCGTTGTCGTCCATGCAGGAGCGCCTGTGGTCATGCCATGGAGGAATCATGTGAAAGCAATCCTTCTGGCATATCTGGGCGGCGAGGGAGTCGGAGCGGCAGAGGCGGATGTGCTGTATGGCAGTGTGAATCCGTCAGGAAAACTGGCAGAGACTTTCCCGCTGGAACTGGAGCATAATCCTTCTTACCTCAATTTCCCGGGGGCAAATGGTCAGGTAAAATACCGGGAAGGCGTGTTTATCGGCTACAGGTATTACGATAAGAAGAAATTGGAGGTCGAATATCCTTTCGGCTACGGGCTTTCTTATACGAGTTTTGATTATGATAATATCAGATTAGACAGAAAAGAAATGAAAGATACAGATATCCTCCATGTATCGTGCCGTGTGACAAATACAGGACACATGCAGGGCAAGGAGATCGTCCAGCTCTATGTAGAGCCGGAAACGGATCCGGCTCTGGAGGAACGCCCGGTCAGGGAACTGAAAGGGTTTACCAAGATCGACCTTAAGCCGGGCGAGAGCAGAGAAGTGGAGTTTACTCTGGATAAGAGGGCATTCGCATATTACAGCAAAGAACTTCATGACTGGTATGTTCCGGACGGAGAATACAGGATCCAGATCGGCGCGTCCAGCAGAGACCTGAGACTGGAGGATTCGGTCCGCATCGAAAGTACGCAGGCACTGCCAGTATACTATACGCAGTATATAACGGTGGGGCGCCTGATTCGAAATGAAAAAGGAAGACAGTTTGTTTTAAAGGCTCTTATGAAATACATGGGATTTTCAAAACTGGAGATTGAGGAACAGCCGGATGTGGAAGAGTGTCCGGAACGGATCGAGCAGACGATACAGGCTACTATGCTCGGCATGCCTCTGAGGTCAATGGTGACATACGGGGCGCTCAGAGAAGAACAGTTAAACAGATTCCTGACAGAAATAAACAAAGAAAGTTGTTAATCAGTAAAAAGTCGTCTATACTTGGTTTTATCAAATGATAGACGGCTTTTTGCCGTGCCCTGACTGGAGCAGCAAAGTACAGATGAAAAGGAGAAAACTATGTGGAAAGATGATGTCGCTCAGAGAGTTGCTATCCTGATGGAATACTTTTTTGTGGGAAGCGGAGTCCCTGTCTGGGGACTCGGTCCGGACGGAGAATTGTTCTATACGTCCAGCCAGAATGCGAAAGAGCTGGAACTCATCCTGAGGAGCGGAGATTGTCTCCGCTTTGCCCTCGGGGAGGCATCGGAGCTGAAAGTACCGTTTGTAATGGGAGATCCTCTGGGAATGCTGTGGGTCGGCGAATATGCGCATATTACAAAAAACATGAATAAGATGCTTGTACTGATGGGGCCTGTTTTTCCGTCAGCGGCATCGGAAAAGGGACTTGAGCAAAGCCTGAAAGATCTCGGCGTCTCTCTTGAAATACGGAAGAAGTCCATCCGCATCATGCAAGATATCCCGATCCTGCCGGTGCCTGTCCTTGATCAGTATATCCGGATGCTCCATTATGCGATCACAGGCAGCACGCTGGATATGGATACGGTTGTCACCCAGTATACGGAAAGAAAAGAAAAGAATTCCGGACATGAAAAAAGTTTTACCGATTATGAGCGTGAAAGAAACCGGGAACAGACCATGCTCCAGTGTATCCGGGAGGGCAACCGGAACTACCATCAGATTCTGAATGATACGGTTCAGATGTCAAGGTACAGTCTGGGACTGGACACACCGCTTCGGGAAGCAAAAGATACTTTGATCATTTTCGCTGCCGTCTGTACGCGTGCTGCGGTGGAAGGCGGTCTCTCTAATAAAAACGGCCGGGAGATGGAGCGTCAGTATCTTCATGAGATTGAGAAATGTACAAGAGTGACAGACCTTGCGGAACTCAGGCGAAGGATCATGGATGAATGTGTGGAGGCAGTCTGCACTGTAAAACAGGAGAGTACAGTGTCCCGTCCCATACAGGCGTGCTGTGACTTCGTCAAGGCACATTTTAATGAGCCGATCGAGCTGAAGGATATCGCCAGAAGCGTCGGATATACCGAGTATTATCTTACAAAACGGTTCCAGAAAGAGATGGGGGTCAAACTTCTGGATTATATCAAGAAGATACGGCTGAGCTATGCCAAGGTATGGCTGATCACAAATGAGAAAAGCATCCAGGAGATCAGCGAGATCCTCCAGTTCAGTACGAGAAACTATTTTACCAAGGTATTTAAGGCACAGGAAGGAATGACACCTGCAGAGTACAGGGAGCGGGCGATGAATGCAGGTGCAGAGACAGAAAAAAGCTAAATTTTCCTTTCCTTTCACGAAAAATTCTCTGTTCAGGCATTAGAAGATATCTTATCATACAGTTACGATCAGAATGAATGGAGGAAATGCTATGGAAAGATATCTTGATACAAGTCTGTCTGCGCGAGAAAGGGCAGAAGATCTTCTTGGAAAACTGAGTCTGGATGAGAAAATGGGACAGGTGAACTGTCTGTTTCCATATAATGATAACTGGGAGATAATTGAGAAGGAAGCAGAGCACGGCATCGGCGAAGTGAGTACGCTGGACGTCCGTGAGATAGAAAGCCTGGATGAAGCCGTACAGTGGCAGAGAAAGATCCAGAAGATGGTAATGGAAAAGAGCGAACATCATATTCCCGCTATTTTCCATATGGAGGGTCTCTGCGGACCGTTTATCCAGGATTCGATAAGTTACCCCTCGGGGATCGCAAGGGGGGCGTCATGGGATCCGGAACTGGAAGAAAAAATCGGAAAAAGCGTGGGACGTCAGGAACTTGCCTGCGGGATCACACGAGTCCTTGCACCGGTACTGGATATTTCAAGAGACTCCAGGATGGGACGTCAGGGCGAAACATACGGAGAGGATCCCACGCTCGCTGCAGCAATGGGAACGGCATATACGAGAGGAATCCAGAATCATGAAACAGCAGGAAGGTATGCGGAGTCAACTGCAAAGCACTTCCTCGCCTTTCATAACTCTCAGGCAGGAATCCACGGAGCAAATTCGGACACACCGGCCAGACTTTTGGACGAAGTGTACGGCAAGCCGTTCCAGGCAGCCATCCATGATGCTTCCCTGAGAGGGATCATGCCATGCTACTGTCTGATCAACGGAGAGCCGGCGTCTGCTTCGAAAGAAATCCTGAACAGACTTCTGCGGGAGGAAATGGGGTTTGACGGTGTCTGCGTAGCGGATTACGGAGCTGTCAGCAATGTGTATAATGTGCAGCATATAGGAGAGTCTATGACGGATGCAGGCTACATGTGTATGCAGGCAGGAATGGATGTGGAGCTTCAGCAGAGAATCGCGTTTAACGATGAGCTGAAAGAAAGATTCCGTTCCGGGGAAGCTGATATAAAGATACTGGACCGTGCTGTCCTGCGGGTGCTTGAAGCTAAATTCAGAATGGGATTGTTCGAGCATCCTTATGCACTGGAAGGAGCCGAACTTAAAGATATATTTTATGATAAAGAGGACAGGGCGCTTTCTTTAAAATCCGCTCTGGAATCTATGGTGCTTCTGAAAAATAACGGAGTGCTTCCTCTGAACCGGAAGATCCGCAAGCTGGCGGTCATCGGATGTCATGCAAAGAATGCGCGAAGTTTCTTCGGCGGGTACACGCATCTGAGTATGGAAGAGGCAGTCCATGCTGTTGCAAATTCCATCGCGGGACTGGAAGCAGGAACAGTAGACGGGAAAGATGTGGCTTTTATTCCGGGCACCCAGATCCAGAGCGATGAGACAGAAGAGTTTGACAGGATCCTTAAGATCCAGAAGCCGGAGTGCAGAAGCCTTCTGGAAGAGCTGAGGGAAGAGCTGAGGGAGACAGAGATCGTCTATGGATACGGATATCCGGCAGCAGGGAATGATTTCTCCCATTTTGACGAAGCACTGGATGCAGTGAGAGAGGCGGATGCCGTCATTCTGACACTTGGCGGCAAGCACGGCTCATGCTCGGTGGCTACAATGGGAGAGGGGGTAGACAGTACAGATATCAATCTGCCGGTATGCCAGGAAGAGTTTATCCGCCGGGCAGCTGAACTCGGGAAACCGATGATCGGCGTCCATTTTGACGGACGCCCGATCTCAAGTGATGCGGCAGACGTATATCTGGATGCTGTACTGGAAGCGTGGAACCCGTCGGAGACCGGAGCACAGGCAGTTGTGCAGGTACTGACAGGCGGATATAATCCGGGAGGAAAGATGCCGGTATGTACGGCAAGATGTGCCGGACAGGAGCCGATCTATTATAACCATATGTTCGGATCTTACTGGCATCAGGGAGTAAGCATTGGTTTCAAAGATTATGTGAATATGCCTCATGAACCCAGATATTTCTTTGGTCAGGGGCTGTCTTATACGACATTTGCCTACTCGGATCTTGCAGTTTCATCGAATGAAATAGCGCCTTCTGATTCTGTAAAAATCTGTGTAACGATAGAAAACACAGGCTCCAGGGACGGTGACGAGGTCGTACAGCTTTATTTCCGTGATGTACGCGCAAGTATGGCAAGACCGGTGAAAGAGCTGGCCGGATTTAAGAGGATCCGTTTAAAAGCAGGAGAGAAAAAGACAATCGAATTTGAAATACAGGCAAGCCAGACTGCTTTTCTTGACCGGGATATGAAGTGGAAGATCGAAAAGGGCGATATAGAACTTCAGATCGGCAGTTCATCAGAGGATATCAGGCTGACCGGAAATGTACGGATCACAGAAGATAAATGGATCAGGGGACGTGACAGGGCATTCTGCGCAGATGTAAGGGAGGTAAAGTAAATGGTGCAGGAAGGAAAATACGAAATTTTTGAGATCAGTCTCAAAGAAAGTGAAATGTATGGGGCGGTGATACCGGATGCCGCTGTTTTCCGGTGCGGTGGAGATGAAATAAAAACAGCTGCGTACAAGGCGGGAAAAGACATTTATAAAGTGAGATTTATGCCGGTAAAAGAAGGTGTGTGGGACTATATTATCCGGACAGAAAATAAAGAGATCACAGGTTCTTTTGAATGTACAGAAAATGCGGAAGATATCCACGGACCTGTGCGCACAAAAGGAGAAGGGTTTATCTATGATGACGGCAGCAGGTTCCTGCCTTTCGGTACCACATGCTATGCATGGATCCACCAGACGGAAGAACTGCGGGCGGAGACGCTGCATACACTGGAGAGTGCTCCGTTTAATAAGATCCGGATGTGCATTTTCCCGAAATCCATGCCTTATAATAACAACGACCCGGAGGTTTATCCGTTCCGGAAAAAGGATGACGGCAACTGGAATGTAAACGATCCGGATCCAGTATTCTGGGATATGCTCGATGAACAGATCATCAGTCTTAAAAGACGCGGGATCGAGGCAGATCTGATCCTGTTCCATCCCTATGACAGATGGGGATTTGCGGAACTGACGCAGGAAGAATCCTGTACATATCTCAGATACTGCATTGCCAGACTCTCTGCCTACAGCAATGTATGGTGGAGCCTTGCCAATGAGTACGAGATGGTTCATGCAAAGACTCTGGAGGACTGGGATGAGTATGGAGAGATCCTGCTGGCGGAAGATCCTTACCGTCATCTTATCTCGATCCACAATTTTCTCCAGCTGTATCCGAAGAAGCGGTGGATGACACACTGCTCCGTACAGTCCGGCGATATCAACCGGATCCTGCTGTGGAAAGAACAGTACGGGCTTCCGGTTGTGATCGATGAATGCGGATATGAGGGAAATATTGAGTTCGAATGGGGAAACCTGACAGGATTTGAGATGGTGCACCGGTTCTGGCAGACCATGTGCAGGGGCGGTTTCTGCACCCACGGAGAGACGTTCCACAGAGAGGATGAGGTGCTCTGGTGGGCGAAGGGCGGAAAGCTTTACGGAGAAAGTGCACCGCGGATTGCTTTTCTAAGAGAACTTCTGGAGTCGCTCCCGGGAGAGTGGAAACCGATCCGCAGGAGGATCGGAAACCCTAATGCCGACCTCTCGGATCCGGCGGAGGCGGAAAGTGAAAAAAAATTCAAAGAAATGATGGAAAGATTTCCACAGGACATACAGGAAGGTTTTTATGCGCAGACACCGCTTCAGATCGAATCCGGTCAATTCCGGCTGCTCTATCTGGGACATGCATGCCCGTCCCGGATGCATATGCAGCTTCCGGATGACGGCAGCTGGAAAGTAGAGCTGATCGATGTATGGAATATGACAAGAAATCTTCTTATTGAAGGAGTCAAGGGAAACATCTGCCTCGGACTTCCCGCGAAAGAGGGCATGGCGCTTCTGGCAGTAAAAGAATGAAAATGAATATAAGTTCAGGAGGAGAGAAGGATGCAGTTTCAGGCGCAGTGGATACGTCCTTCGGAAGAAACCGGCGATGTGTGCCCGGTATTCCGAAAGAAAATACAGATTTCAGGCAATATTAAAAAGGCAGAGTTATATATTACGTCTCTTGGCGTATATGAGGCGGTTCTGAACGGGCGCCGTGTGGGTGAATATGTACTGGCGCCGGGGTGGACTGCATATGACCACAGGATCCAGTATCAGTGCTATGATGTGACGGAAATGCTGGATAAAGAGAATACGCTGGAGATCACAGTAGGAAAAGGCTGGTATGCGTCTCCTATGCCGGGATGGAACGAGTCCGTGGACAAGATACGCAGAAAGAAACGGAAAACAGCAGTCTTTGCCGAACTCCATCTTATAGATGAGGATGGGAAAAAAGAAATATATGCCACAGATCATACATGGCAGTGGGCGGAAAGCCGGATACGGTTCAGCGAGATCTATGATGGTGAGATCTGTGATGCCACAGTGAATCCGGCTGAGTGGAAACCGGTGCGCACCGCAGAAGGACCGACGGATCTCCTGATCCCGCAGGAAGGCGAGGAGATCCGGGAAAAAGAGATTGTCTCGGCAAGAACAGTCTTTACCACACCGTCCGGTGAAACAGTGGTGGATTTCGGTCAGGAAGTGACCGGCTATGTGGAGATCCGCGTCAATGCCCATGCAGGTGACAGGGTGAGATTCCTGCACGGAGAAGTCCTTGACAGAGAGGGAAATTTCTACCGGGACAATTACCGTTCGGCAAAAGCAGAGGCAGCATATATCTGTTCGGAAGGACAGCAGACATGGCATCCGGCTCTTACCTTTTTCGGATTCCGGTATATTAAGCTGCTGGAATTCCCCGGTGAGGCAAAGCCGGAAAATTTCCGGGCGATCGTTGTTTATTCCGATATCAGGCAGACCGGTCAGATTCGGTGCGGCAGACCGGAGATCGATCAACTGATCTCCAATATATTCTGGGGACAGAAAAGCAATTTCCTTGATGTGCCTACAGACTGTCCACAGAGGGATGAACGGCTCGGCTGGACCGGCGACGCGCAGGTCTTTGTCAGGACAGCAGGATATAATTATGATGTGGAGAAATTTTTCCGCAAATGGCTCAGAGATCTGAAAGCAGATCAGAGACCGGACGGTTCTGTGGGACAAGTGATCCCGGATTATATGCCGGAAGAGGCACCAAGCGCGGCATGGGGAGATGCGGCTGTGATCTGCCCATGGCAGATTTATGAGACATATGGCAATGAAGAAGTGCTTAAAGAGCAGTTTGACAGTATGAAAAAATGGGTGGACTATATTACTTCCGCCACTGAAAAACGGTATCTCTGGACCGGCGGCGTACACTTCGGGGACTGGCTGGGACTTGACGCCCCGTCAGGAAGCTACAAAGGATCCAGCCGGGAGGACTTTATCGCATCTGCATTTTATGCCTGTTCTACAGAATTGGTTATAAAAGCAGGCCGTGTGATCGGAGCGGATGTCAGCGGCTATGAACAGCTGTACAGAAATATTGTGGAAACTTTCCGAAAAGAATATCCGGAATATCGTACGCAGACAGAGCATATCCTGGCAATCCGTTTTGGTCTGGCGGAAGATCCGGGAAAGACTGCGGATGCGCTCGCGGATATGATCCGGCGCGACGGTATACAGATGCGCACGGGATTTGTGGGAACGCCGTATATCCTTCATGTGCTCAGCGATTACGGACATGAGGATCTGGCCTATTCTCTTCTGCTGAGAAAAGAGTACCCGTCCTGGCTTTATTCTGTGGGAAAAGGTGCGACGACAATCTGGGAACACTGGGACGGCATCATGGAGAACGGAGAGTTCTGGAGTACGGATATGAACTCCTTCAACCATTATGCATATGGTTCCGTGGCGGACTGGCTGTACGAGAAAGCCGCCGGGATCATGCCGGCACTGCCCGGATTTGAAAAAGCGGTCATATGTCCGCATCCGGATAAAAGACTGGGCTGGATGGATGCAGAGATCGATACACGTCACGGAAAGATCCGGTCTTACTGGTGCTGTGAGAAAGATACCGTCCGGTATGAGCTGTGGGCTGAAATGCCGGTGACGGCTGTCATTGATGGAAAGAAAACAGAACTGGAACCGGGGAAATATACATTCTGGGGTAATGATGCAAAACAGGAGAAAAATAATGAAATATTACTGTAATCCGATAAATATAGATTATCGATACCAGTTTATTGCTGATCCGAGAACAAATGGAAGTATCCGGATCGACAGAGAAGCAGCAGATCCGTCTATGATATTTTACAAAGGGAAATATTATATCTGTGCGTCTATGACGCTGGGAGTTTGGGTTTCAGACGATCTTGCACACTGGGAGAATCACAGACTTCCGCAGGAGCTTCCACTATATGACTATGCACCTGATATTCGTGTGATCAATGATTATGTGTATTTCTGTGCCTCGAAAAAGGGACAGAAATGTGATTTCTACAGGACACAGGACATTGTAAACGGTCCCTATGAGAAGATAGAAGGGACATTTGATTTCTGGGATCCGAATCTTTTTCAGGATGATGACGGAAGGATTTTCCTTTACTGGGGAAGTTCTAATGTGACACCTGTCTGGGGTGTGGAACTGGATCCGGAGAATTTAAAACCGGCAGGAAGCAGACAGGCATTGATAAGGGCAGATGCACAGACAAAAGGATATGAAAGACTGGGAGAAGATCACTCTGTATTACCGCTTGAAGGAGAAAAACTGGAACAGGTGTTTCGGGATTTTCTTGAAACACGGGGCATAAAGGAATCGGAAATACCATCCGATACGGCCGGGATGCTCCGGGCAATGCTGGGGAATCAGCCCTATATAGAAGGGGCATGGATGACAAAATATAATGGAAAATATTACCTTCAATATGCATGTCCGGGGACAGAATACAATATTTATGCAGATGGTGTATACCTGTCAGATTCCCCGCTGGGACCATTTGTATTAGCGGGGAACAACCCGTTTTCATATAAACCGGGCGGATTTCTTACAGGGGCAGGACATGGGTCGACAATGCAGGATGAATATGGAAAATGGTGGCATGCCTCAACAATGCGTATCAGCGTGAACCAGAATTTTGAACGGCGTGCGGGTATATGGCCTGCCGGATTTGACAGAGACGGGGAACTGTTCTGTAATCAGAATTACGGTGACTGGCCGCGATGCATTGACAGAGACCGGGATGATCCATGGTCTGAGCCGGAATGGTTTCTGCTGAGTTATAATAAAAAGGTGGAAGCCTCTTCTTCGGAACCGGGAAAAGATCCGGGGCAGGCTGTAAATGAGAATGTAAGGACGTGGTGGCAGGCGGCGTCGGCAAAGCCGGGAGAGTGGCTGCGCATAGATCTAGGAGAAGTCTGCGGCGTCCATGCCGTACAGATTAATTTTGCAGATGACATGATTGATATTCCCGTGCCCGGCTGTATCAGTCAGGAAGCGCAGCGATATATAGAAGAAACGGATATGTATACCAGATGGGTGCTGGAAGGCTCAGAGAACGGAAGCGATTACATTGTTCTGGAGGACAAATCTCAGGCAAAGACCAGTCTGCCTCACGATTTTATTGTTTTCGAAGAGGGAATGAGACTCAGATTTCTGAAAATAACTATATTAGAAATTCCATATGCTCAAAAGCCTTGTATTTCCGGATTCCGTGTTTTTGGAAAAGGCAGCGGAAATAAACCGGGAAAACCTGAATTTGAGGTCTGGCTGGAAGATGAGCTTGATATGACTGTAACATTCAGAACGCAGAAGGAAGCTGTCGGTTATAATATATTGTGGGGATATGCACCGGATAAATTGTATCACAGTTATCAGACATACGCATCGAAACAGAAAATCGGTGCACTTGTAAAAGGACAGGATATCTATGTCAGAGTGGACAGTTTTAATGAAAACGGCATTACACACGGAGATGTAAAAAAAATCAGATGACCGGAAAGAAATAAAGAAGGAGAAAAACAGACATGTATCATGCATTTTATCCGGGAAAAATATGGCTGGATACGGAAGGAAAAAGGATCCATGCCCATGGCGGCTCCGTCATGTATATCGACGGGACATATTACTGGTATGGAGAAAATAAAGAGAAAACAACAGGAAAAGACGATATCTGGCACTGGGGCGTGAGATGTTATACTTCAAGAGATCTGTACAACTGGGAGGATCAGGGACTGATCATCCCTCCGGAGAAAGATCCGGCGTCTTCTCTGCACCCCTCATCCATGATGGACAGGCCGCATATCATTTACAATAAAGCTACGGGAAAATATGTGTGCTGGATCAAGGTCATGAACAAGGACGGGACACAGTCTGAGACTGTGCTGACCGCAGATACGGTTCTTGGCCCATATACGAAAGTGCGTGAGGGACTGCGGCCCCTCAATATGAGTGCCGGTGATTTTGATCTGGCAGTCGCTCCGGACGGAAAAGCATATTATTATTTTGAACGGGTGCACAGTGAAACCATATGCGCGGATCTGACAGAGGATTATACAGATGTGACAGGCTATTACAGCACACATTTTCCTCATCCGCATCCGCCCTATGTGAGGGAAGCTACGGCACACTTTTACAGGAAAGGGAAACATTATCTTGTTACATCGGGGACAACCGGATATCTCCCAAATCCTTCGGAGATCGCAGTGGCGGATACATGGCATGGCTCCTACAGAGTCCTTGGAAATCCCCATCCGGATGATCCGTCCATGACTTCATGGCATTCCCAGATCTCATCGGTCTTTAAAGTACAGGGGAAAAAGGATCTGTATATCGCTGTGGCAGACCGCTGGGTGCCCGGCCATATGGACTGGAAATACGAAAACTATAAAAAAGTCTTTGAGCGGATGTTTGATCCGGATTATGAGGGAGAAGTAAGTGAAGAAGACTATGAACTGGACAGCAGCATCAATACCTCGCTTGCGGACTATGTGTGGCTCCCGTTCCGGTTTGACGGAGAAATGGGATATCTTGACTGGAAGGATACATGGCGGATTGAGGATTACGAATAATCCCGGGCAAGATAATAAAGCTAAAAATTACCCCGGCAGACAAAAACGAATCTTAGCAGATTCGTTTTTTTTATGTATGATGCCATCATAAGGCATGAAATCAACAGAACAAGTTAATGAAAGAAGAGGTAAACAGGATGGGAAAAACAATCTATGACGCCACAAAAGACCCGAAGTACAGTAAGCCTTTTATCGACGTGGACGAGCCGCGTGAACGTGTGCTTCCGGACGGTACAAGGCTGCCCTACAGATATATGCACGGAGGATTCGAAGGGACGGATCTGAAATTCAGTTTCTGTTTTCCGCCGGAAGGAAAGTACAGAGGCAGATTCTTTCAGTATCTGTCTCCATTTCCGGGACCGGACGAAGAGGTCGCTTCTCTGAACAAGACGGGCGAGGATGACGTGATCGCTTTTTCTTTACAGAACGGCGCCTATTATGTGGAAAGCAACATGGGCTCAAAGATGATGTTCGGTCCGAGCGAATCTCCAACAAGTCTGTTTGAGACGAGCGCTGCGGCTGCGGAATATTCCAGAGTGAAGGCGAAAGAGATATACGGATGTACAAGACCATTCGGGTATGTATTCGGCGGGAGCGGCGGCGGATATAAGACCATGGCGTGTGTGGAAAATACGGATGCATGGGATGGGGCGGCTCCCTATGTGATCGGCTCCCCTGTTTCTCTTCCCAATACGATCACCATGCACGCCCAGGGGCAGAGATGCCTGCGGCGTGTATTCGGAAAAATCGTGGACGCTCTTGATGCAGGCGGAAGCGGCGATATGTATGAAGGACTGGATGACAATGAAAAAGCAATGCTCAGAGAACTGACATTGATGGGCTTTCCGCCGATCACATGGTTTATGGAAGCGGCAGGCAGGATTGACGACGGCTCCCTGCCGGTTCTGATGCCCAATATCAAGGCAAATGATCCGCAGTATTTTAAAGATTTCTGGGAAGTACCCGGATATATGGGGGCAGATCCCGAAAGCAGTGCTTCCAGAGACCGGCTGCAGTTCAGGGGGATCGTCAAAAAGGTCCATGTGCCCGGGACGACGGTAGAAACTCCGGAGATAGACGGAAGAAACGGGGTGGATGACGCATGGAAAAAGATGCTCACAGACGGAAAGGACGCGTGGATCGAACTGGAGGAAGTTCCTCAGGGAGATCTCTATCTGGGAGGCGTGAATATTACATTTGAGTCAGGCGGGTCAAAGGGAAAACAGCTCCTGCTCGGTGACATCAAAGGGAACTGCCTTGTGATCGGCATGTGTTTTGGAAAGGATGACCTGAAGGGAGTGCTTTCTTCCGTAAAGCCGGGAGACGAACTGACTCTTGATAATTCCGATTATATTGCGGCGCAGTCCTATTACCGGCATCAGGTACCGGCTGACCTGTCATTCCATGCGTGGGATCAGTTCCGTGATGCGGAGGGAAAACCGACCCTTCCCCAGAGAGAGAATGTAATGGGATATTCCATGACGGGAGTTCCGCCTCAGGACGGAGACATCCAGTGCAGGATGGTGATTACCCAGGCGCTGATGGATGAGTCCACCTGCCCGTGGTGCGGAGACTGGTATAAAAACAAGATAAAAGAGACAAAAGGAACCGATGAAAATGTAAGACTTTACTATATGGACCGCTGCCTTCACGGGGATACATCCAGTATGGAGAGCAACATAATCATCAATTACATGGGAGCGCTCCATCAGGCGATCCTTGACCTGAGCGACTGGGTCGAGAGAGGGATCGAACCAATACCGGCTACTGTATATGAACGGGACGGCGGTCTGATCACGCCGGCGGAAACAGCCGGAAAGCGAAGAGGTATGCAGCCTCTTGTCAGTCTGTATGCACAGGGAGAGACATGCGCTCATGTTAAGGCAGGAGAAGAAGTTCATTTTACAGTCCATGCAGAAGTGCCGGAAGGAGCGGGCGAGATCACGGCAGTGGATTATGATCCGGTGGAGATCAGCAGACTTCCGGGAGAGAAAGTCTTCCTGAACCGGGCGGATTTCACAAAGTACGAGAAAGACGGGATCCACGGCGCAGATGCCGAGTTCACGCATGTATACGACAAGCCGGGCACATATATGGCTTCAGTCCGTGTAAAGTCCAACCGGCACGGAGACGCTTCGGATCTGTTTACACAGGTAAAGAATCTTGCACGCGTGCGGGTGATCGTTGAGTAGGGAAGGAGAAGTAACATATGTTGAAACCGGCAGATATTTTTTGTACGGGTATGATCCTGCAGAAAGAGAAACCGGTCTCTGTGTGGGGGACGGCTGATCCGGGCAACAGGATCACTGTCCGGTTGCAGGGAAAGAAAGCTGAGGCAAAGGCGGACGGATCCGGAAAATGGCTGGTGTTGCTTCCGCCGCTTAGCGCTTCCTTTTCAGAAACCATGGAGATTACAGACGGTACAGAAAAAGTAATCATAGACAATGTGGCGGTAGGGGAAGTATGGCTGGCAGGCGGCCAGTCCAATATGGAGTATCAGATGTATTATGACGCTGAAAAACAGAAAGAAATGGAGAGAGAGCCTGATCTTTATATCCGTCAGTTTACCGTACCGGAGATTTCCTGGGAGGGAGAAGAAAAGAAGTATGATTTCTCAAGATTCGGATTCTGGAGAAGCTGCAGCGGAGAAGACCTGGAATACTTTTCAGCTGTCGGATACTATTTTGCACGAAAATTGCGGGAAAGTACGGATGTTCCGATTGGTATTGTAAACTGTAGCTGCGGCGGGACAAGGGCCTGCTGTTGGATGACGGAAGAAACCATACTTGCGTCAGGCGGTGAACCCTGGCTTACAGATTATGCGGAGGCGCTGGCAGGCGTGGATATCCAGACAGAGTCACAGGCTTACCGTGAAAATCCTGCAAATGCATATACCGATCCGTTTCATGACGCGGAGAACAGCCGTGTGCTGTATCCGGGATTGAGCCGGGAACAGCAGGAGAAGCTGGCAAAAGGGCTGCCGGGAAGGGTGACAGGTGCCAGTCATCCCTGGCGTCCGGCAGGAGTTTTCTACACGATGTTGAGAAAAGTCATCCCTTACTCTGTCAGAGGCGTGCTGTTTTATCAGGGAGAGTCGGACGCTCCTCATGCAGATCTGTATGAGAGGATGCTCATAGGTCTGATCAGTCTGTGGCGGAAGGAATGGGGTGAGGTACTTCCGTTTTTTCTTGTACAGCTTGCTCCTTTTGAACATTGGATCATAGAGAGCGGCGAACATTATCCTGAACTCCGTCGCGCACAGGAGCGTGTTTCGCAGGAAATCCCCGGTGTCTGGCTGGCTTCTTCCGGCGATGCAGGAATGCGCTGGGATATCCATCCAAAGCGGAAGAGAAAGGTTGGAGAGCGGCTTGCGCTTCTGGCTGAAAAGCATATATATGGAGAGGACATCCTGTGCGATGCGCCGTGCATCTGTGATGCATATCAGACAGACGGCGGGATCATCCTCAGTTTTACGAATGCAACCGGTCTGTCGGTGAAAGGTGAGAGGATAAAGGCCATGCAGCTGATCGCTTCCGGCAGTCCGCTCCCGGAGGAAAGTTACTGCACAGAGCTTTCAGGCAATACTGTCAGGATCCGTCTGTCTGAAGCCAGAGAGGTGTCGGAGATAAGATTTGCACAGACACCATACTATGAAATTAATCTTTACAATGAAGCGGGGATACCGGCCCTGCCTTTCAAAATAACAGATATCAGAAAAAGAGAAGAGGAGAAAGAGAAATGAAATTAAGAGAAGGGATCGATTACGCAAAATTTCTTGACACAGTGAAAAAATGCAGCAGAGACGTGCTGTTTGAAACACTGGACGGCGATCAGCTCAATCTGAATTCTACCTTGTCCAGATTTCTGTTTTCAACGGTTTCCGGCCATGAAGGGATCATCAGGAGCGGCATGGTGATATGCCAATGCGAAGAAGATAAGGAACTGTTGAAGGAATTTATTACGGAATGACAGAAAGTTTATGAGTATAAAGAAAGAGGACGATCATGAAAAGAAAACGACAAAAAAATCCGGACCGTATCGGAGTGGGGAAATTCTGGGCTTGGGGATCAAGGGAGGTCTCGGAGACATCAAATGTACTGATACAGACATTTTTTCTGTTCTACTGTACTGAGACCATGCTGTTAAACCCGGCGATTGTGGGCGTGCTGCTTGGACTGAGCAAGGTGATTGACGGAATAACGGATGTGATCGCAGGTTATATTGTTGACAAGACGAAAACGAGGTTTGGAAAAGGAAGGCCTTATGAGCTTTGTATATTCGGAACATGGATCTGCACCTATCTGATGTTCAGCTGTCCTGCTGAAATTCAGCTGACTATGAAATATGTGTGGGTATTCTCCATGTATATTCTGGTGAATGCACTTTTCAATACATTTTTAAATGCAGGAGAAAACGTCTATATGATCCGTGCGTTTAAGACAGGTCAGATCGTCAGGATATCTTCTTTTGTGGGATTTATCTCAAGCGCTGTCGGATTCATTATCAATATTGTCATGCCCCAGCTGGTGGAAAGATATTCCGCGGTGCAGGGCGGCTGGTCCAGGATCGTACTTTATATTGGCGTTCCGGTAACGATCATCGGCATCATGAGGTTTATTTTTATTAAAGAAGAGTATGACCTTGATGTGGTTGTAAAAACAGATCATATCAAACTGAAAGACGCTGTACATATGCTCCGTCAGAATAAGTATGTGTGGTATATTGTTTTATTCACATTTGTCAGTCAGGTGGGAACCGGACTCGGCCTTGTTACATATTATTTTAAGTACGTTGTCGGAAATATAGGGCTTCAGAGCATTACTTCCGCAGTAACGATCATTGCCCTTCCCATGGTATTTGTGTTCCCGAAATGTATCAGAATGTGGAAAATACGGAACCTGATGATCGCCGGAACCTTTTTTTCAATGGCGGGCGGTATCGTATGTTTTCTGTCGAATAAAAATGCCGCCGCATACATGGCGGGATGGCTGCTGGTAACGATCGGTTCGCTGCCGGGATCCTATCTGATCCGACTGATGATGTTTGACTGTGCTTCTTATAATGAGTGGAAAAAAATGCCCCGTCTGGAGGGAACGATCGGAAGCGTCCAGGGATTTGCAAAACGGACAGGATCTGCTCTGTCATCCGCTTTCGGAGGTATATTTCTTGCATGGATCGGGTACAGTGGCGGGGACATTGTCTCATCGGGGACCCTTCTGGGGCTGCGTTTTGGAAATTGCCTGATCCCTGCCATAGCTGCGCTGGTGTCCTTTATATGCCTGCTGTTCTATGATCTGGATAAGAAGATGGATCAGATCAATGAAGATAATGAAAAGGCAAGGGAGGAAATACTTGCAAAATAACAGACTGGCGGAGGCATCGGCATTGATATGCCTGCTAAAGGTACAGGAGGAGAGAAAATGAACGAAAAGATCAAGAAGGTTCTCTGCGGACAGGAAGGTAATCATATTTTCCCTTTTTTATGGCTCCACGGGGAGACAGAAGAAACATTAAGGGAGTATATGCGGATCATCAATGAAAGCAATATAGCCGCCGTATGTGTAGAGAGCCGGCCCCATCCTGATTTTTGCGGGAAACAATGGTGGAATGACATGGATATTATCCTGGATGAGGCCAGAAAACGGAAAATGAAAGTCTGGATATTAGACGACAGTCATTTCCCGACAGGATATGCAAACGGGGCACTTGAAAATAAACCGGACAGCCTTTGCCGTCAGAGTATCTGTTTCAGAATGTATGAGGCAGAAAACGGATTATTTCAGATGGGACCGGAAGAAATCCTTCACCCCAAACCGTTTGAGAAAACTTTTATTGAAAATTATACGATGGAAAAGGAACCAAGAGTATTTGATGACGACAGACTGCTTGCTCTTTTTGCCGTGCGGTATGAAAAAGGGAAAAGCCGGTTCGGTGACGCTGAAAGTTATATTGATCTGATGCCGCATATAAGGGAAGACTGTCTGAGATGGCGTGTGCCTGAAGGAAAATGGAGAGTATATGTGATACATCTGTCGAGAAATTTCGGATATCACAGATCATATATTAATATGATGGACAGGAATTCCTGCAGAGTGCTTATTGATTCAGTGTATGAGCCGCACTACCGGCACTATAAAGATGATTTCGGAACAACGATCGCCGGTTTCTTTTCTGATGAACCGGAACTGGGAAACGGACATATGTATGAGATGAATGATCCTTTCGGTACATTGATGGATTACCCATGGAGCCGGGAACTGGAAACTGAACTGCAAAAACGGCTTGGGGAAAAATATCCTGCATACATGGCGCTTTTGTGGGAGTCTGAGGCGGATCCGGATCTGACGGCGGAAATCCGATATGCGTTTATGGACAGTGTGACCCGGCTTGTAAAAAAAGATTTTTCCCTTCAGATCGGTACATGGTGCAGGGATCACGGGGTACAGTATATCGGACATCTGATCGAAGATAATAATCACCATACACGCACAGGTTCATCACTGGGACATTATTTCAGAGGAATTGCGGGGCAGGATATGGCAGGAATTGACGATATAGGCGGTCAGGTGCTTCCTCAGGGAGAGGATCTTCCATACGATCAAAATGCGATCCACCCCAGAAACGGAGTGTTTTATCATTATGTTCTCGGACGGCTCGGCAGTTCGGCCGCCGCAGCAGATCCGTTAAAAAACGGGAATTCTATGTGTGAAATCTATGGAAATTACGGCTGGGAAGAAGGCGTAAGACTGGAAAAATATCTTACCGATCATTTCCTTGTGCGCGGGATCAATCATTTTGTGCCTCATGCGTTCAGTCCGAAGCAGTTCCCGGATCCGGATTGCCCGCCGCATTTTTACGCGCATGGACACAACCCTCAGTTTCGCCATTTTGGCGCTCTGATGGCCTATACGAACAGAGTATGCGAGTTAATAAATGGAGGGAAACATACATCACCTGTTGCAATTCTGTATTATGCGGAGGGAGACTGGACCGGTAAGCATATGACGATGGACGAGATTGCCCGGCAGCTGACAGAGTCCCAGGTGGGATACGACATAATCCCTCAGGATGTATTTGCAGAGCCGGAGTACTATCATACTTTCCTGAAGGAAGGAGTACTGAATGTAAACACACAGGAATACAGTCTTTTAATTGTTCCCTATATGCAGTATGTGACGAAAGCTTTTGCGGCGGCGGTGCAGAAAATGAAGAAGTATCATATTCTTGTCTTGTTTGCAGGCGGTTTTCCGGAAGGAATATGTGACTGCGGATCAAAACCGGAATCAGAAGAACTGATCAGGGAATTGACAAGATGCGGAAAGGCTGTATCCATTGAAAAAACAGCAGAAGAAGCGGCAGGTTTTAAGAACCGTGAAATAACAATTTCACCAGCGGACAGTCAGATAAGGTATCTCAGATATATCCATGACGACGGAACAGAGGTTTTTCTGTTTACAAATGAAGGGACGAAGCTGTATCAGGGCAGTGTTGATTTTAACAGGACAGAGCACTGTGGACAGATAATTGAATATGATGCGTGGGATAACCGGATCTTTCCGGCATATATGACCGGAACAAGTCTGCTGTTAAATATTGAACCATTAAAATGCCGGATCTTTATTTTTGACCGGTCATGGCGTTCGGAAGATGCGGGAAAACTGTCCGATGGATTTCTCTTTGAGACAGCAGAAAAAGAACAGATACCGTTTGACAAAACATTTAGAAGAAGTATCTGTGAGAGTATAGAATATCCGCACTTTGCGAAAGAGAAGGAAACAGGGATCCCTGATCATCTGGAAGAAGAACTGCCAGAATTTTCGGGCTTTGTAAGATATGAGAATGAATTCACATTAAAAGGGAAAGCGAAGATCTGGCTGGAGATAACAGATGCAAGAGAGGGAGTAGAAGTTTTTGTCAATGATCAGACTCTCGGGATCCAGATCGTTCCGGTGTTCCGGTATGAACTGTCGGATTTTCTTGTGCAGGGGAAAAACAGGATACGCATTGAGACCGCTACGACTCTGGAGAGAAAAATGGCTTTAGTCCCGGATTTTTTAGGACGGACAAAAACCGCAGCTTCCCTGTCGGGAATCAATGGTGAGATACGGTTATGGAAAATCAAAGAATCAGATCAAGGAGAGGAAAAGATATGAAGAATCAAACAGAGTTCCTTTTGGGAGCATCGACGGCTGCCCATCAGGTAGAGGGAAATAATATACACAGTGATTTCTGGGCTCTGGAACAGATGGAAGATTCCGGCTACCGGGAACCTTCTCTGGATGCAGACGATCATTATAACCGCTACGAGGAGGATATTGCACTGATGGCGAAAGCGGGACTCAATGCATATCGCTTTTCTATTGAATGGGCGCGGATTGAGCCTGAAAAAGGTGTTTATGATGAAAATGCGGTCAGACATTATGGAGATGTACTCAAGTGCTGTGAGAAGTACGGGATCGAACCGGTCGTGACTATGCACCATTTTTCCTCCCCAGCCTGGCTGATCCGCGAAGGCGGATGGGAAAATGACAAGACGCCGGAATATTTTGCCGCGTATTGTGGTCATGTAGTGGAGAGTCTTGGCAGCCGAATAAACTATGTATGTACGATCAATGAAGCAAATATGGGAATCCAGATCAGTGAAGTTGCCAAAGATATCATGAGGCAGATGGGGATCACACCCCAGATCGGCATGCGCTTTGAACTTCCGGAAAATATCAGAAAGCAAAAAGAAAAAGAGGCGACGGTATTCGGACTTCCTGCAGGAACGGCAATAAATACATTTCTTACCCCGAGGACAGAAAAAGGCGATCTTCTTATTATGAAGGCACATGAACTGGCAAGGAATACAATGAAACGTATCTGTCCGCACATTAGAGTTGGTGCAACGTTTTCTCTCTTTGACATACAGAAGGTGCAGGGTGGTGATGATGCCGCAAATCATCAGTGGGAAAATGATTTCGGTCATTATCTGCCTTGTATAGAAAAAGATGATTTTATCGGGATACAAAATTATACCAGAAAGATCATAGGCCCGGAAGGCGCCCTGCCGGTCCCTGATGGAGCGGAGACGACACAGATGGGATATGAATTTTATCCGGAGAGTCTGGCAAATGTTCTTCGTCATGTAGCTCAGTGTACGGATATTCCACTCCTTGTGACGGAAAACGGGATTGCTACAGATGATGATGCAAAGCGGATCGAATTCATACGCAGGGTACTTGATGGGATACACAAATGCCGGGCAGAGGGAATATCTGTGATCGGATATCTTCACTGGTCGCTTCTTGATAATTTTGAGTGGCAGGAAGGATATGCGAAAACATTCGGTCTTATCGCTGTAGACAGAAAAACACAAAAAAGATTACCGAAACCCAGTCTTTCCTATCTGGGCAACATGAAAAATGAATTTATAAAATGAGAGAGCAAGAACGGAAACGATCTCTAGCTGGCAGCGCTTGACAATATTCAGATTTCCCTTGATACATCGAACGCTATTTGAATACATCTCGCACACAATCATTATTCCAAAGGGGCATGCTTTCAATGGCTGTTTGATTGTGTCGATGGTATCAAACTGGATGAAAGGGAGAATCATTTTATTATTGAGTCTCATCCGATATTTTAATTGGAAAAAGCAGGGGGATAATTATGTATATATAGTGATTCCCTGCAATTGCAGGGCTAAAGTAAAACTGCTGGGAGAAAGAGCCAGAGAATTGCCCACGGAAGCTATGAATTTGTAAAGCTGATAAAAAGTAGAAGATAATGTATAGAATGAAGGTGCTAATTGAAACAAATTTAATTTCGGAACAGGACGGCTTCTGCCATATAAAAAACGATTGTTTTGGCGGAAGTGTTTTGTGGTGTGCATTTCCCTCTAACAGAGTTTTTGCTGGGAGGGATTTTTTATGCGCTGGAGTACATTACAGAGCGAGCTGCTGATTAAAAGCGGCGATTATTGATCTTACGGAACACCTAAAGAACAACCTTATTTTTCCGCATGGATCAGTCTGAAAGAAAACAGAGCATTTTTTTGCTTTCGTATTGAACCGCCAAGACATGATATATATGACCTAAAAAGAAACATATCTTTTTTTCGGCTGATAAAGCCGGAGACGAGGTATGTTTTTTTAGTTGGTCAAGGGAAAAGAGCCTGTCAGAAATGCAGAAGTCCTCCGGGCGGTCTGAAACTCATTGAATTTCAGATCGAACGGAGGATAAATGTATGGATGAGAGACGTCCAAAAAGAAGAAAAGATAAAGATAACCCATATACACTGAGCTGTCGGGATGGTAGATACTACATAACATTTAAGGATGGGCAGTCAGTGGATCAGTGTATAGAGATTAGTGAAGAACTGTTTCAGGTATTTGACCGTTTTGAGCTAGATGATTTACGACATATACACGTTGTAGAACGGCATATAGAGCATTCAGTAGTATATGAGAAAACATTGTATAAAAGATCGGGCAGATATGAGGATAGCGCAGAGGACACAGTAATCTGGAAACTTACAGTGCATGAACTTGATTCTGCCATTTCTTTATTGCCGGAAGTAGAAAAAAGGAGGCTTGTATTTAAGTATTTTGCGGGAATGACTTATAAGAAAATTGCGGAGATCGAGAATACATCTACTTCTTCAGTAGTAAGGTCCATATCGGCTGCGAAGAAAAAAATTAAAAAACTTTTGGAATAAGCCGGAAAAAACAGGCTCTAAGTGGGGAAACAAATGAGAGAGTAATTCTTTCAACTGTTTTCCTGCTAAAGGGGAACGGGTATGCACCTTGACAATTTCATACCCATTCATCAGGTACATTCCTGTTGCCATCGTGATGAGCGTAAGCCACGTTAGCAGGTACGTCATGATCCGGAATTCAGAACAGCGTAATTTGCACATCTCCTATGGTTAAAAAGATTGACGGCTGTATGTCACTTTCGGGGAGCGGTAAATGCCGGGCTATAACTGTCAGTATGCTGCTGGCAGGGCGATAACAGGCAACAGGTATAATGATACTCCTGTCCGGTCATAAAGTCGAGTGCATAAAGTACAGGTGCGCCGCAACAAGTGAGGGCAGTTCCGGGCGATCCTCGGAAGGGCTTTTGATCCCGTGGAGCTGGTAAGCAGACAGCCGCCTGATGACTTCCCTGTGCCAGTTGCGGCACGAAAGAGCCGGGGTGTCGAGGACAAATAGGCAAAAATACTTACTCGTTTTAGAGGGAGACATTTATATGTCAAAGCAAATATACAGAGGTGAGATGTATTACGCGGATTTAAGTCCGGTAATTGGATCAGAGCAGGGCGGGCAACGCCCTGTTCTGATTATACAGAACAATATCGGCAATCTTTACAGTCCTACAGTTATCGTGGCAGCCATGACGGGAAAAGTGCGGCGAAAAGCGAAGTTACCTACCCACTACATAGTAAACGGTTACGGCGGGCTCGGGGAAGATTCGATTGTTTTATTAGAACAGATACGGACGATTGATAAATGTCGTCTTAAGAATTATATCGGTCAGATCAGACCGGAAGATATGGAAAAAGTAAACAGATGCCTGAAGGTGAGCCTGGGGATGTAAAAGTATAGTAATGATGAAAAATAAGGGGGATACTATTTGAAAAGTCAAGGACAGGAAAACTCCCTTTATAATGTAAACGCAGTTTTGCAGTATGCGGTTGAACATGATATGTTGGATGTACAATATGTGCAAGATCAAATAGAAATGCTTAAAAGGGAGGAACTGCTGAAAAAACATCCCTATAAAATATGGCAGGGAAAGGACGGGAAGTGGCGAACATATCTGCCGGATGAAGAAAAAGGCAGAAGTATGAAGAAAAGAAATACGGAAGCAGAGATCAAAAATATTGTTGCAGAGTATTGGAAAGAAAAAACAGAAAATCCTACCGTGCGTGAGTTGTATGATGAATGGATTACGGATAAACTGAAAAGACAGGAAATAGTAAAAGAAACAAGAGATCGCTATAACCGGCAGTTTGATGAAAGCCTGCAAGAGTTCGGAAAGAGAAGAATCAAAACAATTGAGGAATTTGATATTGAAGAGACAATATTGAACGCAATTTACGAACATGACCTTACAGCAAAAGGATACAGCAATTTGCGAACACTTTTTTACGGAATCTTTAAGCGGGCAAAAAAGAAAAAGATGGTAGATTTCAGCATTACGGAAGTGATTGCAGATATGGATATATCTAAAAAGAGCTTTCGCAAAGTAATTAAGACAGATGAAGAATTAGTTTTCTCTGAAGATGAGACAGCAAAAGTTACAAATTATATTATGGAATCTGATTTAGATATTTTGAACTTGGGTATCCTTTTGTATTTCAAATCAGGTGCCCGTCCGGGAGAATTAGTCGCGTTAAAGAGAGAAGATGTTATGGGAAGAGTGCTTCATATCAGGCGAACGGAGATCTTCTATAAAGGCGATGATGGGAAAAATGTATATGAAGTACGTGATTTCCCAAAGACAGCGGCAGGTATCCGAGAAGTGATCCTTCCGTCTTCTGCCGAATGGGTACTGAAAGAAATACGAAAACGAAATCCTTTCGGGGAGTATCTGTTTGAAAGAAATGGAGAACGGATCAGGACTTATACTTTTACCTCGCGTCTAAAAACAATCTGCAGGAAATTAGGGATCGTAAACAAATCTCTTAATAAAATCAGAAAGACTTACGGAACAATCCTGCTGGACAGCGGAGTCGAAGAATCTCTTGTCATAGCGCAGATGGGGCATACTGATATAAAGACGACAAAGCGGTACTATTATAGAAACAGAAAAAATCTGCAGCAAAAAAGTGAAGTTATTGATAAAGTTTCAGGGCTGTGATAGTATTTTGATTACCGAGGTAATCAAAAGTAATCAAAGGGAACTGCCGATATCTCTTGATTTTGCGGAAAAAATGGCTAATCGGACCGGGGTTCGATTCCCCTTGGAGTCACTTTTTAAAAGGTATCCGCAGAAATTTCTGCGGATATTTTTTGCCTAAAAGCCTTTGTTTTCAAGGGATTTGAAGCCTTAAAAATTTTCTTGGTGCGTGGTGGATGTAAGAAATTGTAATTGAGTTTTTGATTACACTTGATTACACTTTAGCAAGCTGAAGCTTTTTCGATTAAATTAGCCTTTTCTACTTCCGTGTTGCGGTCAAAGCAGTAGTTTCCTAAAGTTGTTCGTTCATCTGCATGACCGACCATTTCATGAACGGTATTCAAGTTTATTTTTCTATATAATCGTTTGATTGTCTTTTTGTCTTCCAGTGGGAAACTGTGTTGTACAAAAAGCTTTTTAAAGAAACCATGTCTATGCGCAGGGTATCAAGTAGGGTATCAAGCGTAAAATCAAAACAAATTTAACCTGCAAATAATTTGCCCAAAAGCCTTAGTTCACAAAGAATTCAAAGTAGTATACCCATCCGAGTATCCTGTAATTCATGCCTGCGGCAGGCGAACTCCGTCCGATAAGGAATGAAAAAACAGTAACTCCTTTTAAGGGAATTACTGCCTCATATAAGTTATTGATGTAATCTGTTTAATTTTTCTAACAACATTTTCTTGTTTGTAAGATATTCTACTATAGCATAAAGAATACCAATCAAGAAGAAACATTGAGATAATGTATATGCATATTCATAATGGAATATTTCAAATAGTATAAAACTTAACATCCCAATTAAACAAAGAGATGCTGCATAAATAATAAAACCACGAAATAATATTTTTTGTTGGACAGGTTATTAAAATATAGTTCCCATTTGTCCGCTGTCATGTGGGAAATACGTTTTTTTATGTAAAATAGCGCCAATAATATTCCTGCTGCCAAAAAACCTGCTAATGAAATTCCAATGATATAAATGAGTATAATACCTATCAGTTTTCCCATATCCTAAATCTCCTCAAACGCTTATTTAGATAGTATTATACTCCGTTTGAAAATTATATGCCAGAATAAAATGGATTATCGGCATGAACATATTCAACAGATGATATCAGGGGCGCGGAAGCTTTTTAAACAGGAAAGACAGGAGTGTAAATGAGAGGTTCCTGTCTTGTTAAAAAAATCACAGAATCTGCCAAAGAAATTGTGTATATTCTTTGTTTTATTGTAATAATTACAGATTGTCTTTTAATGGCAGATAAGATATAATGAAAGCCATAGAGTGAAACCTATAGTATGCGCCGCCACAGACGGCTGTGCGCAAAGAATTGGAGGAGAAAATATGTTAGTATCAGCAACAGAAATGCTTCAGAAAGCAAAAGCAGGTCATTATGCAGTAGGACAGTTCAACATCAACAACCTGGAGTGGACAAAAGCAATCCTGACAGTAGCAGAGGAATGTAAATCACCGGTTATCCTGGGAGTATCTGAAGGTGCAGGAAAATACATGACAGGATACAAGACTGTAGTAGGTATGGTAAATGGAATGTTGGAAGAGCTGAATATTACTGTTCCGGTTGCTCTTCACCTGGATCACGGTAGCTATGAAGGATGTATGAAATGTGTAGAAGCAGGATTTTCTTCTATCATGTTTGACGGATCTCACTATCCGATCGAAGAAAACATTGCAAAGACAAAAGAACTGGTGGCAGTTGTAAAAGAGCACGGAATGTCTCTGGAAGCTGAAGTTGGTTCTATCGGTGGAGAAGAAGACGGAGTCGTAGGAAAAGGTGAATGTGCAGATCCACAGGAATGTAAGATGATCGCTGACCTTGGTATCAATTTCCTTGCAGCAGGAATCGGTAACATCCACGGAAAATATCCAGAGAACTGGGAAGGACTCAGCTTCGAGACTCTGGATGCGATTCAGCAGCTGACAGGAGATATGCCACTGGTTCTTCACGGTGGTACAGGTATTCCGGAAGACATGATCAAAAAAGCGATCAGCCTCGGAGTTGCTAAGATCAACGTAAATACAGAGTGCCAGCTTGCGTTCGCAGATGCAACACGCAAATATATCGAAGCTGGAAAAGACCTGGAAGGAAAGGGATTCGACCCACGTAAATTATTAAAACCAGGCGCAGATGCAATTATGGCAACTGTAAAAGAAAAAATGGAGCTGTTTGGCTCTGTTGGAAAAGCAGAAGCGTAAGTAATAAGTATTTGTTAGAAATTTTAACTTGCCTTTTTGCGGTGATTGAGGTATACTAAGCCTCGTAGATGAGAACAAAGGCGTTCCAAGCTTGCTTGGAATGCCTTTTTTAGAAAATGCGTTTACAAAAGTAAAATGAAGGAAGGTAGTTTTATGAGCACAGAATTATTCAATGTAGCGGATATTTTTGGGGAAAATGTTTTCAATGACACAGTGATGCAGGAGCGTCTCCCGAAAAAGGTGTACAAGAAGCTGAAACAGACGATCGAAGAAGGAACAGAACTGGATATAGAGACAGCAGACGTCATTGCACATGAGATGAAAGAATGGGCAATCGAAAAAGGGGCGACACATTATACACATTGGTTTTTGCCGTTGACAGGTGTGACAGCGGAAAAGCATGACTCTTTTATTTCAGCTCCACTTCCAAGCGGAAAAGTGCTGATGAGTTTCTCAGGAAAAGAGCTGATCAAAGGAGAACCGGATGCATCTTCTTTCCCGTCAGGCGGACTTCGGGCTACCTTTGAGGCGAGAGGATATACAGCATGGGATTGTACTTCTCCGGCGTTTGTAAGACAGGACGCAGCAGGAGCTACACTTTGTATTCCGACCGCTTTCTGTTCTTATACAGGAGAAGCACTGGATCAGAAGACTCCGCTGCTTCGTTCCATGCAGGCATTGAATGTACAGGCGCTCAGACTTCTGCGTTTGTTTGGAAATACAACTTCAAAGAAAGTGACTCCATCCGTCGGGGCAGAGCAGGAGTATTTCCTTGTAGATGCAGAAAAATTCCTTCAGAGAAAAGACTTAATCTATACAGGACGTACGTTGTTTGGTGCGATGCCTCCGAAAGGACAGGAGCTGGACGACCATTATTTCGGAACGATCCGCCAGAGAATTGCCGCTTTTATGCGTGATGTGAACATTGAACTCTGGAAAGTGGGGGTTTCTTCCAAGACACAGCACAATGAGGTGGCACCGGCTCAGCATGAACTGGCACCGATTTATGCAGAAGCGAATATTGCGGTAGATCACAACCAGATTGTAATGCAGACATTAAAGCGGATCGCATGCGAGCACGGAATGAAATGTCTCCTTCATGAAAAACCATTTGCAGGCGTCAACGGTTCCGGAAAGCACGACAACTGGTCGATTACTACAGATGATGGAATCAATATGCTGGATCCGGGAACAACACCACATGAGAATATTCAGTTCTTGCTTGTTTTAACTTGCATTCTGAAGGCGGTTAACAAGCATGCGGATCTTCTGAGAGAATCGGCTGCAGATCCTGGAAATGATCACAGACTGGGAGCAAACGAAGCACCTCCTGCAATTATTTCCGTATTCCTTGGAGAACAGTTAGAAGATGTGATCGATCAGCTGATCAGCACAGGGGAAGCAACACACAGTCTGGAAGGCGGAAAGCTGGAGACAGGTGTAAGAACACTTCCGGAACTGACAAAGGATGCGACAGACAGAAACAGAACATCACCGTTTGCGTTTACAGGAAATAAATTTGAATTCCGTATGGTAGGTTCCAGAGATTCCATCGCATCTGCCAACATTGTTCTGAATACGATCGTGGCAGAGGCATTTGCAGAGGCTTGCGAAGTTCTGGAGAAAGCAGATGATTTCCAGCTTGCAGTTCATGATCTGATCAAAGAATATGCAATGGAGAATCAGAGAATCATCTTCAATGGAGACGGTTACTCTGAAGCCTGGGTGAAGGAAGCAGAAAGACGCGGACTTCCGAATATCAAATCTATGGTGGAAGCAATTCCGGCAATGGTGACAGAGAAAGCAGTGACATTGTTTGAGAGATTTGGAGTATTTACAAAAGCAGAGCTGGAATCCCGTGCAGAAATCCAGTACGAGAGTTATGCAAAAGCGATTAACATCGAAGCCCGTACGATGATCGATATGGCAAGAAAACAGTTTATCCCTGCAGTGATCAAATATACAAAAACGCTGGCAGATACAGTACTTGCGGTAAAGGAAGCAGGGGTGGATGCAAGCGTACAGGCAGAGACACTTGAGGAGATCACAGTACTCTTGAAAGAGGCAAGAGCAGCTCTGGCACGTCTGGAAGAGGTGACAGCAGAGGCAGCTGCCAAAGAGGAAGGATCGGTACAGGCAAACTTCTACCACGATGAAGTGTGCCCGGCAATGGAGAATCTGAGAAGACCAATCGACAAACTGGAAATGATCGTGGACAAAGAGGCATGGCCGATGCCTTCTTACGGAGATCTGATCTTCGAAGTTTAATTAATCAAAGAAATGAAGAAAAGACCGGATGCGATTTGAACGAGAATCGTGTCCGGATTTTTGTAATGGGAGGGAATAAAAAGTATGAAGACAGCAGCAGAATTGAGACAGCTTGTGACAAGGATCGATCACAGGAGTTATCCTGCCTATAAAGACACAAAGGGAATGTATCAGTTTCCGGGCTATCTGCTATCCATTGACCATGTACAGGGAGATCCGTTTGCATCTCCATCCAGGGTCAGTATTCAGGTAAAAGGAAAGATGGCAGGATTTCCGGAGCAGTTATATCGGACAAAATGGCAGAAAACAGCATTGGAGGATGCGCTGATCCGGCAGTTCGGACAGTGTTGTGAGAAATTTGGATTCAAGGCAAAGGGATCCGGGAAGAGCGGGATGATCTCCATCAGCCGGTGCGGTCAGGAAGTGCTGGAGAGAAGTGCGGCGCAGATTGATGAAAAAACAGGAGATATCCACATTCGTCTGGAAGTGGGATTTCCGGCAAACGGAAGGACGATCAATGCAAGAGAATGGATCCGGATCTTTTTTGAGTTTCTTCCGGAGTGTGTCGAAAAGGCACTCTACTATAAAAACTGTGATGCGAAGAGACTGCAGAAGATCAGTGATCTGGCAGAGGACCAGCAGGCACTTCGGGACATACTGCCAAAGCTGGGATTGTGTGCTTTTGTTGCAAATGGATCTATTCTGCCGCGAGAGTCAGGCGTTTCCGCCCGTCCGATGAAAAGCGCAGTTTGTTTCCAGTCTCCAGAGGAGATGGAAGTGGAAATTACGCTGCCGCACAGAGGTGTGATAAGAGGAATGGGAATTCGAAAAGGGATCACTCTGATCGTGGGAGGTGGATACCATGGAAAGTCCACTCTTTTGAAGGCGTTGGAGCTTGGCGTGTACAATCATATTGCAGGTGATGGAAGAGAATATGTGATCACCGATTCCACAGCAGTCAAGCTTCGCGCAGAAGACGGAAGAAGTATCAAAAAAACGGACATATCCATGTTTATCAATGATCTGCCAAATGGAAAAGATACCACTCATTTTTATACAGAGGATGCCAGCGGAAGTACGTCTCAGGCGGCAAACGTTGTGGAAGCAATGGAAGCAAAGGCGGGTGTTATGCTGATCGATGAGGATACCAGCGCGACAAACTTCATGATCCGGGATGAATTGATGCAGAGGGTAATCCACCGGGATATGGAGCCGATCACGCCGTTTATCGAACGTATCCGGGAGTTATATGAAGAAGAGGGGATTTCCACTGTGATCGTGGCGGGAAGCTCCGGGGCTTATTTTCATATCGCAGACTGCATTGTGCAGATGGATCGGTACATGCCGAAGGATATCACGCAGACGGCGAAAAAAGAAGCAGAACAGTTTCCGCAGTTGAGCGGACCGAAAGAGAAAGCGAAAAGGCCTGATTTTGCAAGAAAACCACAGCAGGGACGGGAGTGGAAAGGAAATGACCGCATCAAAATGAAGACCTTGGGGAAAGAAGCAATTTCCATCAATCGGGAGACGATCGATCTGCGTTATGTGGAGCAGATCACAGACAGCGAACAGGTAACTGCTCTCGGATATTGTGTCAAATATGCGCAGCGTCATTTACTGGATGGAACACGTACCTTGCAGGAAGTCGTGGCAATGCTGGAAGAGAAGATTGAGAAGGAGTCGCTTGCCTCACTTTGTGAAAGCACCTCTTCTGTTGCCAGCCTGGCCCGTCCGAGAACACAGGAGATCTTCGCATGTTTTGACCGGTATCGGGGATTAAAATTATAGATACAGGGGGAATAGAAGATGAGGTTTATCCATTTGTCAGATCTGCACATCGGCAGACAACTTCATCAGTACAATTTAAAGGAAGATCAGGAGCATATTCTGGGGGAAGTGGTGGAGTATGCCAGAATGCTGAAACCGGATGCGATCGTGATCGCAGGGGATGTGTATGATAAGTCTGTACCATCTGCTGAGGCGGTGGGGATTTTTGACTGGTTTTTGACCGCACTTTCTGTACTGAAACCGGAAATTCCGATCCTGATCATCAGCGGAAACCATGATTCCGCGCAACGGCTTGACTATGCCAGTGGAATTCTTGGGCAGAAGGGGATTTACATTGCAGGAAAACTGCCGCAGAATCGGGAGGAATTTCTCAAAAAAGTGACACTTCAGGATGAATACGGAGAGGTGGATTTTTATCTTCTCCCGTTTCTGAAACCGGGATATGTAAGAACCGTGTTTGACGGAGAAATGCCGGAGAGCTACAGTAAGGCAGTACAGATGCTGCTGGAGAGAGAACAGGTTGATACCACCAAAAGAAACGTCATTGTGACGCATCAGTTTTATACCAGGGCAGGTCAAAAGACAGAGACTTGTGATTCAGAGATTTTCTCCGTGGGAGGAATTGATAATGTGGATATTACGCCGCTTCTTCGATTTGACTATGCGGCGCTGGGACATCTGCACAGCGCCCAGAAGGTAGGAAGAGAGTCTGTGCGTTATCCGGGGACACTGCTGAAATATTCTGTCAGTGAGTGCAATCAGACAAAATCTCTGCATCTGGTGACGCTGAAAGAGAAGGGCGCACCTGTGGAAGTGGAGACTTATCCACTGCATCCGCTTAGGGATGTGAAAAAGTTCAGAGGAACACTAAAGGAATTGTTGAAAACTGTTCCTGAGGAAGCGAAAGAGGACTATGTCAGTATCACACTGACGGATGAGACAGATCCATATCGACCGAAGGAACAGCTGGAGAAGGTATTTTCCCACATTCTGGAGGTACGTATGGATAATTCCCGCACCAGGCAAAAGCTGATGAAAGATGCGGAAGTTGTGCGCATGGCATCTCCGCTTGAAATTTTCGGGGACTTTTTTCAGGAGATGCAGGGAAGAGCGCTGAATGCAGAAGAGCAGCAGGTGATGAACAAGATCGCAGAAGAGATGGAGGAAGAATAGATGAAGCCGATCAACTTGACGATGTCTGCCTTTGGATCCTACAGTGGAGTGGAGAGAATCGATTTTACAGGAATACAAAACGGATGTTTTCTGATCACGGGCGATACCGGCGCCGGAAAGACAACCATCTTTGATGCCGTAACCTATGCACTTTATGGAAGAACCAGCGGAGGAAAGCGGGACGGAAACATGATGCGCAGCCAGTATGCAGATTCCGAGACAGATACCTATGTGGAGTTTCAGTTTCTGTACCGGGATCAGGAATATACCGTCCGAAGAAATCCGGAATACCTGCGTCCTTCCAAACGAAAGAATGCGGACGGGACAATAAAGTTTGTCAAAGAGACTGCAAAGATCAGCCTGATTCTTCCGGATGGAAGTGAATTTCAGGGAAAGAAAAAAGAGATCGATCTGAAGATAGAGGAGATCATCGGGCTGGATGTCAATCAGTTTACCCAGATCGCGATGATCGCGCAGGGCGATTTTTTGAAGCTTTTGCATGCGGAATCAAAAGAACGAAAGCAGATTTTTTCGAAAATTTTTCATACACGGATTTTCTGGAAGATTCAGGACACACTGAAAGAACAGGCAAAAGAGCTGTACATTCAGTTGGAAAAAAACAGCATGGACTGCAGGCGGGAAATGGAACGGGTGCAGATTGCACAGGATGATGAAAGAAACGATGTCTGGAAACAGCTGCTGAGTCTTCAGCTGCCGCCTCAAAAGGAAGTACTGGACTGTGTGGAAACAATCTGTCAGTCCGGGGAAGCAAAGGAGAAGGAGCAGGAGGAGAAAAATGCACAGGAAGAAAAACGTGAGAATGCGATACAGATTGAATTGAAAAACAGGCAGGATACCAATCATCTGTTTGAATTGCTGAAAAAGACCAGAGATCAGTTGGAGATCTTGAAGGGGCAGGAGACCAAAGCGGAAGAAATGCGAAAACAGATCCATGCAGCAATTCGTGCAGAGAAGGCGGCTGCAGCAGAAGAACAATTGCAGAAAACAAAGGGAGAATGCGCCAATCTGAAGAAAGAGTCCCGTGAGCTTGAAGAAAAGCTGAAACAGCAGGCAAAAGATCTGGAAAGCGCAGGTGCGTTGTATCAGGAAAGAGAGGCACTTTCCAAAAAAGAAGAGCCGAAGATCCAGGAACAGATCCTCAGGATCCAGGAAATACTTCCGAAATTGAAACAGGTTCACAGTCTGAAGGAGCAGTATCAAAAGTCAGAACAGGATATGCAGGACTGTATGAAAAAATGTCAGGAAACCTCACAGAGATATGAGCGGTTATATCAGAAATACTTTGAAGAACAGGCGGGCATTCTTGCGAGAGAGCTGCAGGAGGGAGAACCCTGTCCGGTGTGCGGTTCCTGCAGTCATCCGAAAAAAGCGGTATTATCCGGAGACGCACCAAAAAAAGAGCAGGTGGAGCGTGCAAAAGCAATGCGGGATCAGGCAGAAAAAGAGCGTACAGAAGTTTTGGAACGGTTTCAGGCAGTGAAGGGAAGACTGGAGTCAGAACAGTCCATGATTGTCGGATTTCTGGAAAAAGAAGGAAAAACAGAAACGGATTTTGAGGAAAAGGAAGCAGAAAATGCGCTTCGTAAGCTTACAGAAGATTTAAAAAAACTCCAGTCTGCGTTCAAAAATGCACAGGATCAGTATCAGAAGCTGACGCAGGAGAAAAGCCGGATTCTGGGACAGGCAGAAAGCAAAAAATCCCAGCTGATCCTCTGGAATAAGAAAGTCAAAGACGAGGAAGAATATTTTCGGAAAGAGTTTCAAAAACAGAGCTTTCAAAGTCAAGAGGAGTATGAGCAGGCAAAGCAGTGGATCAAAAGCCGGGAGGCAAGAGAAGCCAATTTAAAGAAATATGAAACCGCTCTTTTAGAAGTATCGTCCCGGTATGAGACATTAAAACAGCAGACAGAGGGAAAACAGATCGCACCGATCGAGAAGCTGGAACGAGAACTGACGGTCATTCGTGAAAAGCTGCGCCTTGGCAGAGAGGAAAGCATGACGCTGCATACAAGAAATGAGATCAACCGGAGAGCAAGGGAAGCGTTGATCCGTGATTTTTCAGATGCCGAAAAGCTGCGCAGCCAATACGAAATGATGGGGAATCTAAGCCGTACGGCCAATGGAAATCTAAGTGGAAGTGTGAAGCTGGATTTCGAGACCTATGTGCAGCGCCAGTATTTCCGGCAGATCATTCATGCAGCAAATGTGCGCCTGGCAAGAATGACCGGACAGGAATTTATCCTGCAGTGCCGGGATATCGGAAGCCTGAGCAGTCAGGCACAGGCAGGTCTTGATCTGGATGTTTATGACCTGGTCAATGACTCGGTGCGGGATGTAAAAACTCTTTCCGGGGGAGAATCGTTTATGGCATCTCTTTCCATGGCACTGGGGCTGGCGGACATTGTGCAAAATACAGCAGGCGCAGTGAGTCTGGAGACGATGTTTGTAGATGAGGGATTTGGATCTCTGGATGACATGGCAAGAGAACGGGCGATTCAGATTTTGAAAGAACTGGCGGGAGAAAAAGGACTTGTGGGAATTATTTCACATGTCAATGAATTAAAAGAGCAGATCGAATGGCAGCTGGAAGTAAAAAAAACAGAGCATGGAAGTCATGTAAAGTGGAATTTCATGGCATAAAAGACAGGAAGTGATCAACATGAGAAAAACAGCAGTCAGGGCAGTGGCTCTGGCAGCGGTTTGTTTTCTGAGTGTGTTTGGGACATGCAGCTATGCAAAAGAGGCCACATCGGAGCCGATCCAGATTGTAGTGTTGGGTGACAGTATCGCAAAAGGATATTGCGGAGCAAACAAACCCGAGCTTTCTTGTTATGGACAGACTGTGGCAGAAGAGATCGCACAGGGAGCAGGAAAATCATATTTGTATCAGAATTATGCGAAAAACGGACTTGCCACTCGAGAATTCAACGAAAAGGTGTTGAAAGGGCAGGAAGTGCAGGATAGTCTTTCCGGGGCAGATGTGATTTTGATCACAATGGGATCCAATGATCTTCTGAATGAATTTAAGAAGACCGCACAGGAAATTTTGAATACGGATACAAAATTTAAAAGTGCGGATGAGGCGCTCAAAGAAGTGACAGAGCATGTGAAAAATAATCCGCTTTTAGTCTTTCGCATCATTGATGCTCTGGGAAACTGGGATTATCAGGAATTTGAGACACAGTGGATAGAGGCTATGGATACCATTTCTTCCTGTAAAAAAGAAGAGGCACAGATCGTAGTGACCAACATTTACAATCCGGTGAAACAGATGGAGCTTCCGGGAACGATGAATCAGGTCGTGGAGGATATCATCGGGAATATGAACCGGATTCTGGAAAAGCGAAGCAGCGAGTACGGATATCAGATTGCAGATCTGGCGAATTCACAGGTGACAAAGCATGTCCAGAAGGACGGACTGCATCCGGATCAGGCAGGACAGGATCTGATCGCCGAAATTGTGCGGGCGCAGATTACAGGGTATGAAAGAAATATGCCCAAAAGTCAGGTAGACGGAACCGCCGTGAAAGTGGAAGAAATCCCGGAGGAAAAACAGTCACAGATCAGATCAGAGAAATGGGGCGTCTGTCTGATCCTGGCAGCAGGCATGCTGGGCGGTGTCGGATTTTTGCAGAAAAAGAGGAAAGAAAACAGGCATAAATAAAGTACAAAACTATATCACAGTTATAACACAAAAACTTCACAAAGTTCTGGTATCGTCTTATCTTATAAAACAGGGAAATCCTGTAAAAAGCAGGGAGTAGGAGGACGAGATTTTGATAGAAGTAAAGAACCTTGTGAAAAAATACGGAAATCATATGGCCATAGACCACCTGAATTTCAAGATTGAAAAAGGGCAGGTCTATGGTTTTTTAGGTCCAAACGGGGCAGGAAAGTCTACCACGATGAATATTATGACGGGGTATCTTGGAGCCACAGAGGGAGAAGTACTGATTGACGGACATGATATTTTAAAGGAGCCAAAGGAGGCAAAAAAGCACATCGGATATCTGCCGGAAATACCGCCACTTTATGTGGATATGCAGGTGATGGAATATCTGGAATTTGCTGCAGAACTCAAAGGGATTCCGAAACAGCAGAGAGAGTCTGCCATTGATGAGGTGATTCAGATGGCAAAACTTGAGGATGTAAAGATGCGTCTGATCCGCAATCTGTCTAAAGGATACCGGCAGAGAGTGGGGCTTGCACAGGCAATCCTCGGATTTCCGGAGATCATCATTCTGGATGAACCGACAGTCGGTCTGGATCCGAAGCAGATCATTGAGATCCGTGAGCTGATCCGGGAACTTGCAAAAAAACATACCGTTATTTTAAGCTCACATATTCTGGCTGAGATCCGGGAAGTGTGCGATTACATTCTGATTATATCCAAGGGAAAGCTGGTGGCAAGTGATACACCGGACAGACTGGAGGAAAAGATGAGCGGAACCGAAACGGTGGAGATTCTGGCAAAAGCCAGTGCAGCCGAGGTTCGGGCGATATTGTTAAATGTAGAGCATATCAGTAATATCCATACCCAGGAACGGGCGGACAAAACATGCAGTGCCAGAATACAGACGGAAGACGGATATGATATCCGGGAAGCGCTTTTCTTTGCGTTTGCAAAAAAAGAATGTCCTCTGTTGGAGCTGCAGACTTCAAGGATAAGCCTGGAAGAAGTATTTTTGGAACTGACACAAAACGATGCAGTCGGAGAGGAGGAACGGACAAATGCTGGCAATTTATAAACGAGAACTGAAGTCCTATTTTCATTCCATGACAGGGTGCGTATTTATTGCGTTTCTGGTGATGTTTACGGGAATTTATTTTATGGCATACAATCTGAATGCAGGATATCCTTACTTCTCCTACACACTCTCAGGCTCCCTGATCGTATTTCTGATCGGGATTCCGCTTCTGACGATGCGGAGTTTTTCTGAAGAGCGGAAAACAAAAACAGATCAGCTGCTTTTAACAGCGCCGGTAAGTCTGACAAAAGTAGTGCTTGGCAAATATTTCGCCATGGTGACAGTACTGGCAGTTCCGAATGTGATCTTCTGCCTGTTCCCGCTTTTGATCAAACTGCAGGGAACTGCATATCTTCTGGTAGATTACAGCTCTATTGCGGTATTCTTCCTGTTGGGATGTGTGTATCTGGCGATCGGGATGTTTATGTCGTCTCTGACAGAGAGCCAGATCATTGCATTTATCAGTACGTTCGGAATTTTGCTTTTGTTGTATTTGTGGGACGGAATCTTGTCTTTTCTGCCAAGTTCGGCGTTCAGTGGAATGATCGGAATCCTTTTGATCCTGACACTGATCGTTGTTTATATTTATCATATGACGAAAAACTGGATGCTTGCGGCCGGTATTGAAGCAGTGGGAATTGTGACGGCACTGATCGTATATTTTGTGAAATCCAGCCTGTATGAGAATCTTTTGACGAAACTCCTGGGACGGCTTGCTCTTGCGGATGTCTTTATGAATATTTCGTCCAGCAATATTGTGGATGTCAGCGGATTGCTTCTGTATGTATCGATACTGATCATATTTGTATTTCTGACGATACAGACAATTCAGAAAAGGCGTTGGAGTTAGGAGGAGCGAGATATGCAGAAAATTAAGAATTTATTCAGATCGTCAGAGTCCAGAAATGGTTCATACAGTGTGGGAATCACGGCTTTGGTCATTGCGATCATCGTGATTGTCAATCTGATCGCAGGACAGATTCCGGAAAAATATAAAAATCTGGATGTCAGCAGTACAAAAATTTATGAGATTTCCAAGACCAGCAAAAAGCTACTCAAGAACATGGATCACAAAGTGAAATTTACAGTGTTGGCAAACAAAGAAGAGGCCGATGAAAGAATCGTTACATTTTTAAGTAAGTATTCGGCACTGTCTTCTAAAATTTCTGTGGAATGGATCGATCCGGTGCTGCATCCTTCGGCATTGACAGAAAATGATGCATCCGAAAACAGTATTGTAGTCTCATGCCAGGAAACCGGAAAGAAAAAAGTAGTTTCTTTCAGTGATATCATTGTTACGGATATGTCTTCCTACTATTACACAGGAAGTGCATCGGAGACGAAATTTGATGGAGAAGGACAGTTAAGCAGTGCGGTGAATTACGTAACGAGTGATGTGGTACGCAAAATTTATCAGACATCCGGGCATGGCGAGACAACATTGTCTTCTACAATCCAAGATCTGATGGATAAAAATAATTATACGCTGGAAGGATTAAACACGGTCATGAATCCGGAAATTCCGGATGACTGCGAATTGCTTCTGATGTATGCTCCGACCTCGGATCTTACTGCAGATGAGAAAAATTCCGTGGAGTCATATTTAAAAGACGGCGGTAAGATGATGCTTCTTTTGGGAGATACGAACAGCACAGAGCTTCCGAATCTTGCATCGATCATGAAAACATACGGAATGGAAGCGGCAGACGGTTATATTGCAGATACACAGAGAAGCTATCAGAATAATTACTATTGCTTTTTCCCGCAGCTGACTGCATCAGGCGATCTGACAGACGGAATGGAATCGCAGATGGTTCTGCTTCTGAATACACACGGAATGACTTTGACAGATCCGGAGCGTGACAGTATTTCTACGACATCCTTTATGACTACATCAGATAATGCGTATGCAGTCACAGAAGACAGTCAGAGTCAGGCAGGAAGCTATGTGCTTGGCGCCGTGGCAGTGGAAGATTCCTCCCGGTTTACCGTGATCAGCGCAGGCAGTCTGATTGCTTCGGAGATTACAGATACATTCCCGCAGCTTGAAAATACAAAACTGTTTATGAATGCAGTGGCTGCGAATTTTGACGGGGCGAAGGATCTGTCGATCGAGGCGAAAAGTCTGACACCGGTCTACAATACGATGCAGCATGCAGGACTTCTTAGTCTTCTTGTGATCTTTATCCTTCCGCTTGGAATTCTTCTGTCAGGATTTGCAGTTTGGATGAAACGGAGAAAAGCATAGAAAACCAAAAGGAGAGAGGCGGACAATGAAGAAAAAAAGAAATCCTTTACTGATCCTGCTGCTTGTGCTTGCAGCACTGCTTGTGGTCTATGCAGGCGTGGTTGTGATCGGAAAGAATCAGGAAAAAAGCAAGCAGAAGGAAGAAGAGGCAAAAAAAATTTATGTCACAGATTTAGGAAAGCTTTCTGAGATTCAGTTTGACGTGGGAAATGGAGAAATCCAGCTTGTAAAAGAAGACGGTACATGGTACGACAAGAATGACAAAGATTTTCCGCTGGCTCAAAGCTATCCGAAAAAGATGGAAAAAACATTCCGGAAGCTTGAGGCTGACCGAAAACTGGAAGATGGGGATTCTCTGGAGGCATATGGTCTGGAGGATCCGGCATATACGGTAGTTCTCACTGATCAGGACGGCAATGAGACAACATTATATTTCGGAAATGTAACAGGAGACTCTTATTATCTGACATTGAATGAGAAAAAAGAAATCTATACGGTGAGCACCGGTGTTATTGAAGATCTTCAGTACAGTATGGAAGACATGGCACAGCTTGATACATTCCCTACGATTGGAAGCGGTAATCTGAAAAAGGTTGTCATCAGTCAGGGCACAGAGAAAACAGAGTACAGTTCAGAGAATGACGATGATGCCAAGAGTATGGCAACAATCGCGGGAGGGCTTGGAGTCCTTACATTGAAGGATGCAGCTGACTATTCCGTGGAAGAGAACGACTTGAGTAAGTACGGACTGGATGAGCAGAGCCGGACAACGGAAACCGTGACATATACAAATAATAAGAAAGAAAAGACCGTGACATTGTATTTTGGAAAAGAGGACGGAAACGGAAACCGGTATGTGATGCTTTCCGATTCAAAGATCGTGTATCTTGTGGAAAAGGAGAAGTGTAAGAATATGCTGAATCAGGATACAGAATCTTAAGAAACAACCGGCTGCCATAAAGTTTATAGTAATTTAAGGATTGCTTTATTGACAGCCGGACAAAAACGAGAGACAATGTTTTCTATATTTAAGAAAAGGCGGTAATCGATACAATGAAAGAAAAATTTATGAGATTTATGCAGGGACGATACGGAGTGCTGGATACGCTTGGCAAGGTTTTGCTGGTGTTGGGATTGGTTCTGGCATTTTTTGCACCTGTCTTTTCAGGAGACCATGTGATAGGAATGGTATTTTACCTGCTTGGCTGGGGATGTCTCATTTATGCATATTTCCGGATGTTTTCCAGAAATGTGAGAAAGCGTTATGATGAGAACGTAAGATTCCTGAACAAGACAGCGAAGATACGCGGATTTTTCAAAAGTCAGAAAAATCTGATGGCGCAGAGAAAGGATTATCATATCTATACCTGTCCGGGGTGCAAGCAGAAAATCCGGATTCCGAGAGGCAAAGGCAAGATAGAGATCCGCTGTCCGAAGTGCGGGACAACATTTATCAAGAAGAGCTGAGATTACATAAAGGGATAGAACATAAAGGGGAGCAGACAAAGGACAATGACAGATCCATATCATGTGTTGGGAGTATCACAAGATGCTTCTGACGAAGAAATCAAAAAGGCGTACCGGGCACTGAGCAGAAAGTATCATCCGGATGCCAATATTAATAATCCGCTGAAAGAAGAAGCGGAAGTGAAGTTTAAAGAAGTACAGCAGGCATATCAGCAGATCATGGATGAGCGTTCCCGTGGATATTCCTCCGGAGCGGGAAGCAGCGCGGGATATGGCGGCTGGTATCAGAGTCAGCAGAGAACAGATGCCGGGGATGAGAACAGCCAGTACTTAAGAGCGGCTGCAAACTATATTCAGAGCGGGCATTATACGGAGGCGCTCAATGTATTAAGCAGTATCAAAGAGCGTGGAGCGCTGTGGTATTTCTACAGTGCATCGGCGAACTCCGGTGCGGGCAATAACGTGACGGCGCTGGAACATGCAAAAGAAGCAGTCCGGCTGGAGCCGCAGAACATGCAGTATCAGATGCTTCTGCAGCGGCTGCAGGGCGGCGGAGGCTGGTATCAGCAGAGACAGAGTATGTATGGATATCCAAATTCTGTAGGCGGAGACTGGTGTATGAAGCTGTGTATTGCAAATATGATGTGCAATCTGTGCTGCGGCGGAAGCGGCTTGTGCTGTGGAGGTTACAGCGGCGGAGGATACGGCGGCTATATTTAGAATAAAAGTGGAAGAAGAATCCCGGAGACGGGGTTCTTTTTTGGATGAAGGGACAGGAGGAGAGGCTATTGACGAATCAGACCATTGAGATTATGATGAAAACAGTGACCACAGATTTTTTGAAAGTGAAAAATCGTATCAGGACAAACAGGAAACATTAAAACAGCCATTGAATGGAATCTGGAAATTTCAATATTCAGTGAATGCAAAAAAACGTCCGGTTTCCTTTTATGAAAATGACTATGATATTTCTGAATTTGATGAAATTCAGGTTCCGCAGCATATAGAGCTGGCGGGATATGACAAAATTCATTATATCAACACCATGTATCCCTGGGAAGGACATGAATATCGCCGACCTGCGGGGACGTGCAATCATATCGGAGAGGGGATGTTCAGCGAAGCTTCTTATAATCCCACAGGTTCTTATGTCCGTTTTTTGATCTGGAGGAAGCCTTGATCGGAAAAAGGGTGATCTTAAGTTTTGAAGGGGCAGAGCAGGCAATTTACGTATGGATAAACGGTGAGTTTGTGGGATATGCGGAGGACAGCTTTACCGTGTCTGAATTTGACATTACACCGTATGTAAAAGAAACCGGAAATCGTCTGTGTGTGGAGGTACATAAACGAAGTACGGCGGCTTTTCTGGAAGACCAGGACTTTTTCTCCGATTCTTTGGATTGTTCAGAGATGTAAATTTATATGGACTGCCGGATATACATGTGTCTGATCTGTGGATTCATCCAAAGTGTGCACTGGACGGCAGACAGGCGTCGATGGAAATAGAATTTAAAACAACAAAGGGAAAGACCGCATCCTATGCGGATGCCAGAGCAGAGATATGTCTGTTGGATGGTCATCAGATGATTGCAAAAGAAGAAGTTTCCGTATCAGAAAGTTTCAGAGCAGATCTTACGATCAGCGAACCTGTACAACTCTGGAATTGTGATGATCCAAAGCTGTATCAGGTGGAAATCCGAATCTTTGACGGACAGGGGCCCTCATAGAGATCATTCCTTATCAGGTGGGATTTCGAACGATTTGCATTGAGAATGGAATCATAAAACTAAATGGAAGACGGCTGATCATAAACGGTGTAAACCGGCATGAGTGGAATGCAAAAAGTGGAAGATGTATTTCAGAGAATGATGAGATTTATGATATTGAATGTATGAAACGCAACAATATCAATGCGGTTCGTACCTGTCATTATCCGGATCGTATAACCTGGTATTATCGCTGCGATGAAGCTGGAATTTATGTGATGGCAGAGGTAAATCTGGAAAGTCACGGATCCTGGCAGAAGATGGGAGCGGTTGAGCCGTCCTGGAATGTACTGGGAAGTGTGGAGCTTTGGCAGGATGTTGTTTTGGATCGGGAAAAATCGAATTTTGAAATGTTTAAAAATCATACATCTGTGTTATTCTGGTCTCTTGGAAATGAATCCTATGCAGGAGAGGTACTCAAAGAAATGAATGCGTATTATAAAAAGAGAGACCCGGGGCGTCTCGTTCATTACGAAGGAGTATTTCAAAACAGAGACTATGAAGACACTATTTCCGATGTAGAGAGCCAGATGTATGCACCGCCGGGACGCGTTCGGGAATATCTGGAAAATGAGCCGAAAAAACCGTTTATCCTGTGTGAATATATGCATGATATGGGGAACTCACTTGGGGGTATGAAATCGTATATCGATCTGCTGGATCAGTATGAAAAATATCAGGGTGGTTTCATTTGGGATTATATAGATCAGGCACTTTTGGTAAAAGATGAGATTACCGGTCGTGAAGTACTTCGATATGGGGGAGATTTTGATGACCGTCCGTCGGATTATGAATTTTCGGGAAACGGAATCATATTTGCAGATCGAACAGAAAAACCGGCAATGCAGAAGGTGAAATATTATTATGGACTCCAGAAATAAACTTAGAATCGTCTTCGGAGATGTGACGGTTGGAATTCATGGGGAGGATTTTCATTATATTTTTTCAAAACAGACAGGGGGAATGGAATCCCTTGTAAAAGCAGGAAAAGAATGGCTGTATCGAACTCCGTATCCCACATTCTGGAGAGCGACTACGGATAATGACAGAGGAAACGGATTCCCTTTAAAATCAGGAATGTGGCTGGGGGCAGATCAGTTTCGAAAGTGTATCGGTTTCCGGCTTTTGGCAGATGGAGAAGCGGTAGAAAATCACAATGCTCCGGAAAATAATGTGTACAGCAGTCAGGAATATGTACAGGAGGCGGTGCTTACATATACCTATGAAACCATCACAGTTCCTGCGGCTACAGTGGACGTAAGCTATACAGTCCATGCAGATGGGAAAATACATGTTTTGGTTCATTATCATGGAAAAGAAGGACTGCCGGAACTGCCGGTATTTGGAATGCGGTTTATTATGCCGACAAAGGCAGTCGGATATTGCTATGAGGGTCTGTCAGGAGAAACATATCCGGACAGAATGGCGGGAGGAATTTATGGAAGATATGAAGTGGAAGGTCTTCCGGTCACGCCATATCTGGTTCCCCAGGAATGCGGGATGCATATGGAGACAGAATATGTTACGATATATCGAAAGGATACGCTGAATAATTCGGATCCATCAGAAGAAGCATTCGGCCTTACGTTTCGTGCATGCGGCGAAAAGTTTGGATTTTCCTGTCTCCCATATACGTCAGAAGAGTTGGAAAATGCAACGCATCAGGAAGAACTTCCATTGCCGCGGAGAACCGTAGTCTGCATCTGCGGATCAGTACGTGGAGTAGGTGGTATTGACAGTTGGGGCAGTGATGTGGAAGATCCGTATCGCATCAGTGCACAAAAGGATATTGTCTATGAGTTTGTGATAGAATAGAGGAGCACATAGAGAGCGAGGGTATCACACGAGCATCAGATTTGATGATCGTGTGATACCCTCTTTTTATGAAATTTGTTGAAAAATATGCACAATAGGTCTATATTATGTGAATAAAGGTGAGTATGGAAGAGAGGAAAATATGGCAGAGTATTTCAATGTTTATTTTTTAAAAAAAGTGTATGGGGGAATCTTATGTCATCACACAGGCAGTATATGCGGCAGTAGTTGTGCTGATGATGAACCCGATTCGATTTACGGCAGAAGGGGTTGCAAAGAAAACGGGAGAGATCATACTTGCTGTCATCAGTCTATTTCTGATGAATGGTTTTATCTACATGACAGTAGGAGAAACTCATAAAAACTGGCTGCTGCTTCTGATATATATCGTGCTATATGCAGGGATTCGAAGTAAATACAGGTATTCTACCAGAGTGATCATGGGAAGTGTGTTTTATTCTGCAGCATTTTTAAATATTGTAATTTCGGAACCGTGGGGAGATCTGATCAGTGCACTTGGGTTTCCGTCATATGGATATATGGGAATCACAACAATCGTCAATATTCTGCTGTTTGTATTTATGGGATGGTATCTGAAACGGTTTCCCGCAGAAAAATTCTTATTTGAACCGGGATATGGAGTGGCGCTGATGCTTGTGATCTCTTCAGTGGCAGGGGTATCTCAGATTGTTTATGACTGGATGGCAGATGACAGAATGCAGGATATCCGGCTTTATAACATGATGATCAGCAGTGGATTTCCGGTACTGGAACTTTTGGCATATTATATGCTCTATGTGATATCCAAAGAATATACGGAAAATGTAGAACTGCTGGCAATGCATCAGAAAGCGGAACTGGACAGGGAGATGTATACTGTTACGAAAAATATTTATCAGGAAATGAGTGCAGTACGCCATGAAATTAAAAATCACGATGCGTATATGAGAGCGCTGCTGGAAAAGAAGGAGTATCACAAGTTGGAGAAATTTTTGAACAGCAGTATGTCAAAGAGTGTGGAATTATACCAGTATGTGAACTGTGGAAATGCGGTTGTCAACACGATCGTCAATTATGAGATATCCAGAGCAAGGTCAGAAGGAATACGAACAGAGAGTCAGATCATCATTCCGAAGAAACTGCCTTACAGAGAGACAGAACTGTGCAGCCTTTTGTTTAATCTTTTAAACAATGCGATTGAGGCGTGTTGTTCACCCGGGATAAAAGATCCCTTTATCTGTCTGCAGATGCGGCAGCAGGAATCGTTTCCGGTGTGATTATGGTACTGGCGGTAGGAGATGTACAGATCTTAAGCTGGTCGATCGGATATATTTTAACGTTCGGAACCAATGCAACAGTGAGAACGCCGAGTATTGTGATCACCGTCATCTGTGCCGTAATTTTTCTTCTTTGCCTGTTTAAAAATAAAATAATCCGGGCAGTGGTAAAGGAGTAAATATGGCAGAAATCAGACTGGAAAAAAGTAAGTGGCGGAAGTTCTGTGATAAATATCCGCAGATTTCAGAATTCCTTGTATTTTTTATAATCAGCAACGGGGTTACCGTACTGCAGATGATATTAATGCCACTGATCAAATACTTGTTCAGTTTTACAGATTTAATCAATACCGCTTTCCAGGTTCTTCCGATAGGACAGAACCTGGACGGCAGCAGATATTATGTGTTTGATTATGCAGCCGGAAGTATTTCACAGGGCGGCGGAGGCGGAATGGCATACTTTCTTGCAGTAGAAATTACATTGTTTGCTGCGTAGGTCATCAATTTCTTCTTACAGAGAAATGTAACCTTTAAGTCAAAAACGGGAATTGTAAAAGCAGCAGTATGGTATTTTATTGCGTGGGTTATCATATCATTTTGGGTATTCTTCCCGATCATGAAGCTCATATTTAAGGATGACGCAAAAAAGTGAGCAGCAGCGGAAACGATTAAAAAATAAGATATTTCCTTTTTGTATTGACTTTATAAAATACTGCATACTATAATATAAGTACAGAAAATTGTACGTTTTATTATAGGAGGTGGAAGCAATGTTAGCAGTGAATTATACAGAATTAAGGGGAAATATGAAAGAATGTATGGATAAAGTTTCTGATGATTTTGAAACCCTGATTGTAACGCGTAAAAAAAATAAAAACATTGTGATGATATCTGAAGAAACATATAATAACATGATGGAAAATATGCATCTTATCGGAAATGAAGAGAACTATAAATGGCTGATGGAATCCAAACGTCAGTTGGAAGAAGGGATGCTTCAAATGAAAGAGTTAATAGAGGTTTCTGAGGATGAATAAAGTTTTTACAAAAAACGGATGGGAAGATTATATTTATTGGCAGACAGAAGATAAAAAAACGCTGAAGAAGATTAACAAGCTGATTGAAGATATTTGTAGAAATGGAAATTCTGGCATCGGAAAACCTGAACCACTATTGGGAGATTTATCAGGATTCTGGAGTCGAAGGATCAATGAAAAAGATCGGCTGGTCTATAAGATTGATGAAAAAAATGTCTATATTATTTCATGCAGATACCATTATTAGAGAATGGCAGTGAGAAAAATGATATTTGCAAGGGTATCACACGAGCATCAGATTTGATGATCGTGTGGTACCCTCTTTTTATGAAATTTGTTGAAAAATAAGTCAGTAATCAAACCGAGTACAAGAAAAAGTACGATGACAAGCAGCCAAAGAGGTACTCCGGGATGATTGTGCAGTTCATAGATTTGTTGTGGATTCATAGTATCTGTGATTTTTTTGATATTCTCTGTCCGGATTAAATCACCGAGGAATTGTCCGATCACGACGCCGATGATATTTCCTGCTGTAACGAAAAAAGCGGGGAGTGGTTTTTGGCATAAAATCAGGATCAGGCACAGACTCCAGATTCCGCAATAAAAATTGCGTGTAGTCATGATTATTCACATCCATTCATATTGAGAAAAATTAATATCATATGTTCTTTTTTAGAATATCATAAAATAATAGAAGGTACAATGCGAGATGAAGTGGAAAGATTGAAAAATAGTAAATCTGTAAATTACAAAAAAGACATTCGATCTCTCGAATGTCTTTCATCTAGTGCGGAAGAAGAGACTTGAACTCTCACAGGATTAACTCCCACTAGAACCTGAATCTAGCGCGTCTGCCATTCCGCCACTTCCGCGTTTCTTGTCGGCTGTCCGCCTGACAAGATGTATAATACCATAGTGGAATCGATTTGTAAACCCCTAAATTCAAAAAAATCTAAATTTTTTTATTTTTTTGAATTATTCATATTATTTAGCTATTTCTGCCAGTTTCATCTTCTTCATTTCGCGTGAGATCAAGAACACAGAAGTAAGGAACGCAATGGCATCAGCTGCCGGTCCCGCATACATAATTCCGTCGATTCCCAAAAACAGCGGAAGAATGAAAAGTAGCGGTATCAGGAAGAAAACCTGACGGGTGAGGGAGAGCAGCATTCCTTTGACTGGTTTTCCGATTGCGGCAAAGAAATTGGATGATAATAACTGTACGCCGTTTAAGAGGACCATAAACAGGAAAATCCGCATAAATTTGACGGCAAACTCAAAATAAAGAGCATCTCCCGTTCCGAACAGGGAGATAATCTGGCGTGGACACAGCTGGAACAAAAGAAATCCAATCAGAGATATGACCAGATTACACTGAATTGCCAGTTTATAAACGCCGCGGACACGATCATACTGTTTTGCACCGTAGTTGAACCCGATGATTGGCTGGGAGCCCTGAGAGATCCCGATGATGACTGCCAGCAGGATCGCATTTGTTTTCATAACAATTCCACAAGCTGCCAGCGGGATTTCTTTTCCGTAAGGAGAAAGTGCTCCATAATAGGTCAGTGAATTATTCAGTACGATCTGTACAAATGTGAGCGCTACCTGATTTAAACTGTTGCTCATGCCGAGGGAAGCGATTTTTAAACAAAGCTTTCTGTGAAGCCGGAAATAATGCGCTTTTAGTTCCACATTTCGGAATCGCTTTAAATAGCTGACGGCAACCAGACAGGATACAATCTGTCCGATGATCGTTGCCCACGCAGCACCTGCAACTCCCAGTTTAAAGACAAAAATAAAGACCGGATCCAGTATGGTGTTGATGATCGCACCGATCAGCATACAGGTCATGGAAAATTTCGGACTTCCGTCTGCCCGGGCGAGGTTGCTCATCCCATTGTTGACAATCAGAAAAGGCATACCGATTGCGGTGATCCGGGTGTATTCTTTGGCATATGGCATGATTTCGGCTGTTGCACCGAATGCGGTGAGCAGCGGAACGAGAAAAATCTCGATCAGTACGGCGTAGATCACACCAAAGACAAGCATCATTGTAAATGCAGTCCTTACGACCTGCGCGGCGTCCTCTTTTTTGCCGGCTCCCAGATTCAGGGAAAACAGTGAAGCACTTCCGATGCCGATCAGAAGTGCGATGGCAAGAGAGATGGTGGTCAGAGGAAACGCAACATTAGTAGCTGCATTACCGAGATAGCCGACTCCCTGGCCGATAAATACCTGGTCTACGATGTTATACAAAGAACTGACAAGCATTGCGATAATGCTTGGGACTGCAAAAGATTTTAAAAGTCTGGGAAGTGGTTCATAACCCAGTGGATTTTCTGTCGGAACAGAATTCATAAAAATCGCCTCGTCTTTCTTGAAAAAATTCATGTTTTATTATAGGGCAAAAAAATAGGATTGACAAATTTATTTTTTGTGATATAGTTTGAATATCAAAGTATTTTAAAATAAAAATATTTTGAAACAAAAATAATGGAGAGAAAAGATGACAGGAAGAATATGCGGAACCGGCTCTTATGTGCCGGCCAGAATCGTGGAAAATGAAGAACTGGCAAACCTGGTGGATACAAATGACGCCTGGATCCGTGAACGGACGGGAATCGCCAGACGGCATCTGGCAGAACAGGAGACCACGTCTTATATGGCAGCCATGGCAGCCAAAAGAGCACTTGCGCAGGCCGGGATGTTGGCAGAAGAAGTGGATCTGATCCTGGTGGCAACCTCCACGCCGGAGACTGTTTTTCCATGTACGGCATGTGAAGTGCAAAGAGAAATACAGGCAGAGCATGCGGCGGGATTTGATCTCAATGCAGCATGCAGCGGATTTTTATTTGCGCTTCAGACCGCTCAGGCATATATCCGTGCCGGGATTTACCGGACGGCGCTTGTGATCGGGGCAGACAGCATGTCTCATGTGGTGGAATGGAGAGACCGCAGTACCTGTATTTTATTCGGAGACGGAGCAGGAGCAGTTGTCCTCCGGGCAGAAGAGGGGGGGATGTTTGTCCAGGCGGCACATTCGGATGGAAGAAAAGGAGCTGTGCTGACCGGATACAGCCGTCACAGAAAAGACTGGGATGCTCCGGGGCGGGAGAAGGACGCCTATATTCAGATGGATGGACAGAGCGTATTTAAATTTGCAGTCCGAAGAGTCCCGGAGATCGTGGAGGAATTGCTGCAGAAGGCACAGACAGAAAAGGAAGAGATTTCTTACTTCTTTTTGCATCAGGCCAATCAGAGGATCATTGAAGCAGCGGCGAAGCGGATCGGGGCAGAACTTTCCAGATTTCCGATGAATCTGCAGGAATATGGAAATACCTCTGCGGCAAGCATTCCCATTCTTTTGGATGAATGGAATCGAAAAGGGCGGTTGCAAAAAGGAGACAAACTGATACTTGCAGGATTTGGAGCAGGACTTTCCTGGGCGGGAAGTCTGTTGGAATGGTAAAAGAAAGGAAGAAAATTATGTTAGAAAAAATCAAAGAAATTACAGCAGAATCATTAGGAGCAGACGCAGGAACAATTACAGAGGAGACATCCTTTAAAGAAGATCTGGGAGCAGATTCTCTGGATCTGTTTGAAATGGTGATGGCGTTTGAAGAAGCATTTGAGGTAGAGATTCCGTCGGAAGATCTGGAGCAGATCCAGACAGTAGGAGACGTTGTAAAATATCTGGAAGCACACAAATAGAAGGAAGGATACTGGCATGAAGACAAAGATTACCACACTTTTGGGGATTGAATCTCCTGTTGTACAGGGAGGTATGGCCTGGGTTGCGGAGAGTCATCTGGCAGCGGCAGTTTCGAATGCCGGAGGGCTTGGGATCATCGGAGCAGCCAGTGCGCCTGCCGAGTGGGTGCGCGCTCAGATTCAGGAAGTGAAAAGAAGAACCGACAAGCCGTTTGGCGTCAATATTATGCTGATGAGCCCTTATGCGAAAGAAGTGGCAGAGCTGGTGGCAGAAGAAAAAGTTCCGGTTGTGACAACGGGAGCGGGTTCGCCGGAAAAATATATGAGTCTCTGGAAAGAGGCTGGAATCAAAGTGATTCCGGTGGTTGCGTCTGTTGCCCTTGCGAAGCGGATGGAGCGGTGCGGAGCAGATGCACTGGTGGCAGAAGGCACAGAAGCAGGCGGGCATATCGGCGAGAATACGACCATGGTGCTGGTACCTCAGGTAGTCGATGCGGTGAATGTACCGGTCATTGCGGCCGGTGGAATTGCAGACGGACGGGGGATGGCTGCGGCATTCATGCTGGGAGCAGAAGGGGTACAGATTGGTACCAGGTTTGTGGCATCCAGAGAAGCACAGGTTCACGAAAACTATAAAAACTGTATTATAAAAGCCAGAGATATTGATTCCAGAGTCACCGGAAGAAGCACTGGGCATCCGGTTCGTGCGCTTCGCAATCAGATGACAAAAATATACCTGGAAAAAGAACAGGCGGGGGTTCCGTTTGAAGAACTGGAGCTTTTGACGCTGGGGGGGCTTAGAAAAGCGGTTGTGGACGGAGATGTGACAAATGGAAGTGTGATGGCAGGCCAGTCTGCGGCAATGGTAAAAGAGATACTTTCCTGTGAGGAGATCATACAGAATCTCACCGAGCAGGCAGAAAAATTGTTAAAAGGAGTTTCCAAGCATGAGTAAAATAGCATTTATGTTTCCCGGACAGGGAGCGCAGACAGCCGGAATGGGAAAAGATTTTTACGAACACAGCGAGATTGCGAGAAATATCATTGACCGATCATCCGGGCTTCTGAAGCTGGATATGAAATCCTTGTGTTTTGAGGAAAATGAAAATCTTCATCAGACGGAATATACCCAGGCAGCACTTGTTACGGTCTGTATGGCAATGGAGCAGGTGCTGCGTACATCCGGTGTGAAGCCGGATGTAACGGCAGGGTTGAGTCTGGGAGAATATTGTGCCATTGCTTCGGCAGGAGGGATGCAGATCGAGGATGCGATCCTGGCAGTTCGAAAGAGAGGCATTTTGATGCAGAACGCCGTTCCGGATGGAAAAGGCGCGATGGCTGCGGTACTTGGCCTGGATGCCGAAAAGATTGAAGCCGCGATCGCTGGGATTGAAGGAGTGAGTATTGCAAACTATAACTGTCCGGGGCAGATTGTGATCACCGGATGGAAAGAAAGTGTAGAGCAGGCAGGGGCAGTTTTAAAGGATGCAGGAGCAAAACGGGTACTTCCGTTAAACGTCAGTGGTCCATTTCATTCTCCGATGTTACAGGAAGCGGCAGGACAGTTAAAAGAGGTACTGGATCAGATTGAATTTTCACCCCTTCAGATCCCGTATGTGACGAATGTGAGCGGGCAGTATGTTTCCGATATTGAGGAAACAAAAGAATTGCTTATACAGCAGATCGCAGCACCGGTTCGCTGGCAGCAGAGTGTGGAAGAGATGATCAGACAGGGTGTGGATACCTTTGTAGAGATTGGACCAGGACGTACGTTATCCGGATTTTTACGGAAGATCAACCGTGATGTGAAGGTATATCAGGTTTCCACATGGGAAGATATTGAGAAAGCAGGAAAAGAATTATGTTAGAACAGAAAGTGGCGGTCGTAACAGGAGCTTCCCGTGGAATAGGAAGAGCAATTGCAGAAAAACTGGCAGAAGAGGGCGTTTTTGTTGTCATCAATTACCGTGGCAATGAAGAACAGGCAAAACAGGTGCAGCAAACAATTAAAGAACAAGGGGGAAATGCAGGAATCTATGGATGTGATGTTTCTGATTTTTCTGCCTGTGAAGCATTTTTTAAAGATGTGATAGAAACTTATGGAAGACTGGATATTCTGGTTAACAATGCAGGGATCACGCGAGACGGACTGCTCATGAAAATGACGGAATCCGATTATGATGCGGTACTTCAGACGAATTTAAAGGGAACCTTTAACGGAATCCGGTTTGCATCCAGGCAGATGCTTCGTCAGAAGGCGGGGCGGATCATCAATATTTCTTCAGTATCCGGTATTCTGGGAAATGCAGGACAGGCAAACTACAGTGCATCCAAAGCAGGTGTGATCGGGCTGACCAAATCTGCGGCAAGAGAACTCGCATCCAGAGGAATTACAGTCAATGCAGTGGCGCCGGGATTTATCAAAACAGAAATGACAGAAGTTCTTTCTGAACAGGTGCAGGATCATGCAAAGAGTCAGATTCCGCTGGGGAGTTTTGGAAATCCGGAAGATGTGGCAGAAGCGGTCTGGTTTCTTGCATCAGACAAAGCAGGATATATCACCGGCCAGGTATTGAATGTGGATGGCGGTATGGCAATGTAGAAAAGGAGAACAGTATGAAAAGAAGAGTGGTAGTGACCGGGCTTGGAGCAGTGACACCTGTGGGAAACACAGTGGAGGAGTTCTGGAGCAGTGTGCGGGAAGGAAAGGTGGGAATCGGTCCCATCACAAAGTTTGATACTTCAGAATACAAGGTAAAACTGGCGGCAGAGGTGAAAGGATTTTCGGCAAAAGAGCGGATGGATTTCAAAGCAGCGAAGAGAATGGAGCCGTTCGCCCAGTATGCAGTAGCCGCGGCAAAGGAAGCCTTTGAAGATGCGAAAATTGATATGAGTCAGGAGAACCCGTATCGGGCGGGGGTGATCGTTGGTTCAGGGATTGGAAGCCTTCAGGCTGTGGAGACAAATTACGAAAAAATTCTGCAGAAAGGGCCATCCAGAGTGAATCCTCTGATGGTTCCGCTGATGATCTCCAATATGGCAGCAGGAAATGTTTCCATTCAGCTGGGATTCAAAGGAAAATGTACCAGTGTTGTGACAGCATGCGCATCAGGAACGCATTGTATCGGAGACGGATTTCGTGCGATTGCATATGGAGATCTGGATCTCTGCGTGGCAGGAGGTGCAGAAAGCTGTATCTGCCCAAGCGGCGTGGCAGGATTTACGGCGCTGACGGCACTTTCGGATTCTGAGGATCCTAAGAGAGCCTCCATTCCTTTTGACAAAGACAGAAATGGATTTGTGTTAGGAGAGGGAGCCGGGATCGTAATGCTGGAAGAACTGGAGCATGCGAAGAAGCGGGGAGCCAGAATTTACGCAGAAGTTGTCGGATACGGGGCAACGGGAGATGCGTACCATATTACGTCTCCGGCAGAAAACGGAGAGGGAGCCGGGATGGCGATGAAGCTTGCGATGGAAGAGGCAGGCGCACAGCCGGAGCAGATCGATTACATCAATGCGCATGGAACGAGTACCCATCACAATGATCTGTATGAGACAAGAGCAATCCGGTATGCACTGGGAGAATCGGCAGATCAGGTTGTTGTCAATTCTACAAAATCGATTATCGGACATCTTCTGGGAGCAGCCGGCGGGGTGGAATTTGTTACATGCGTGAAAAGTATCCAGGATGGATTCATCCACCAGACCATGGGAACCAAAGAGACAGAGGAAGAGTGCAGTCTGGATTATGCGATCGGCGCACCGGTTGAAAAAGAGATCACATATGCGCTGACGAATTCTCTCGGGTTTGGAGGACACAATGCGTCACTGTTGCTGAAAAAATATGAAGGGTAGTGTAGATAATATGAAATTTGAGCAGTTGGTAGAACTGATCCAGACAGTCTCATCCTCGAATCTCGGAGAATTCAAATATGAAGAAGGAGACTTTAAGATTTCTTTAAAAAAAGAAAAAGGGGAAGTCAGACTTGCAGAGCAAAGTGAGTCTGTGTCGGACAACGTACTTGAGCAGCCGCGGGAATCTGTAAAAAGCAGAGAGGGAAATGTCATCAAGTCGCCTCTGGTAGGAACCTTCTATGCATCACCGGCAGAGGATGCAGATCCGTTTGTACAGGTGGGAGAGCAGGTACAGAAAGGAAAGATTCTGGCAATCGTGGAAGCAATGAAGCTGATGAATGAGATTGAAAGTGAGTTTGACGGAACGATAGAAGAAATACTGGTAGAAAACGGAGCGCCGGTAGAATACGGACAGCCGCTTTTTATCGTGAGATAGGCAGGTGCAGAATATGAAAGCATTGAACATTGAACAGATACAGGAAATCATTCCTCACAGACATCCGTTTTTACTTGTGGATGCGATTGAAGATTTTGAACCCGGAGAATTTGCGGTGGGATATAAGTGTGTGACTTACCGGGAAGAATTTTTCCGGGGGCACTTTCCAAAGAAAGCAGTGATGCCGGGAGTTCTTATTTTAGAGGCTCTGGCGCAGGTCGGTGCAGTCGCGATCTTAAGTGTTCCGGAAAATCAGGGGAAGATCGCATTTTTCGGAGGCGTGCAGAACTGCAGATTTAAAGGAATGGTATTTCCGGGAGACAAACTGAAGCTGGAGACAAAGATCATCAAACGCAAAGGGCCGGTAGGAGTCGGGGAAGCAGTGGCATCTGTGAATGGAAACGTGGTAGCCAGTGCACAGCTGACATTTATGGTAGGTGAGTAGAGATGATAGAAAAAATATTGATTGCAAACAGAGGTGAGATTGCAGTCCGGATCATTCGGGCATGCCGGGAGATGGGCATTCTGACTGTGGCTGTTTATTCAGAGGCAGACAAAGAAGCGCTGCATACACAGCTGGCAGATGAGGCAGTGTGTATCGGTCCGGCGCCGTCTGCACAAAGCTATCTGAGTATGGAAAATATATTAAGTGCCACGCTGACATCCGGTGCAGATGCGATCCATCCGGGATTTGGATTTCTGTCAGAAAACAGCAGATTTGCAGAGCTTTGTGAAAAATGTGGAATCATCTTTATCGGACCGTCTTCTTCTGTGATTCAAAAACTGGGAAATAAATCGATTGCCAGGCAGACTATGGAAGCAGCCAATGTACCGGTTATTCCCGGATGCAGTGAATGTATATACGAAGCAGAGCACGGGAAACGAATTGCCGGGGAAGTGGGATATCCGGTGATGATCAAAGCAGCGCTTGGAGGCGGCGGAAAAGGAATGCGCACCGCATATTCAGAGGAGGAATTTGAGTCCGCATTTCTGACGGCTCAGAGTGAGGCAAAAAATGCCTTTGGTGATGATGCCATGTATATCGAACATTTTATTGAGCATCCGCGTCATATTGAATTTCAGATTCTGGCAGACAAGCATGGAAATGTAGTGCATCTGGGAGAGCGGGACTGTTCGATCCAGAGGAATCATCAGAAGCTGATCGAGGAATCTCCATCTTCGGCGTTAAATCCGAAGCTGCGTAAAGCAATGGGAGAGGCCGCTGTGCGGGCGGCAAAGGCAGCAGGGTATACCAATGCGGGAACGATTGAGTTTCTGCTGGAGAAAAGCGGAGCCTTTTATTTTATGGAAATGAATACCCGGATTCAGGTAGAGCATCCGGTCACAGAGTGGGTGACAGGAATCGATCTGATTAAGGAGCAGATTCGGATCGCAGATGGAGAGAAGCTAAAAGTTTCGCAGGAAGACATTTCCTTAAATGGTCATGCTATTGAATGCAGAATCAATGCCGAGGATCCGGTAAAGAATTTCCGCCCTTCTCCGGGAACTATCACAGATGTCTATCTGCCAGGCGGAAAAGGGGTGCGGATTGATACGGCGATCTACAGTGGATATACAGTGCCGCCGTATTACGATTCCATGCTGGCAAAGCTGATCGTGCATGCCAAAAGCAGAGACGAAGCAATTCTGAAAATGCGAAGTGCATTGGGTGAAGTGATCATTGAGGGAATTCAGACCAATGTGGATTATCAGTATGACATTTTACATCATCCCGATTTTGTAAGTGGAAATACCGATATTGAATTTATTGAAACGATGGAAAATCAGTAAAAAGGAAGCAAGTATATGAAACTTCAGAATATGTTTAAGAAAAATCGAAAAAGTTATATTCCGCTGAAAAGCGAACGGCCGGAAGTTCCGGAAGGACTCCTGAAGAAGTGCAATAAATGCGGCGCTGCGATTCTGACGGAAGAGGTAAAAAGTGCAGGCTATATCTGTCCGAAATGTCAGGGGTACTTCCGGGTGCACGCATATGAAAGAATCCGGATGACTGTGGATGAAGATTCCTTTGAAGAGTGGGAGAAAGACATGGAATTTGTCAATCCGCTGGAGTTTAAGGGATATGAGGAAAAGGTAAAAAGTCTGAAGGAAAAGACCGGACTTTCAGAAGCTGTTGTGACCGGAAAAGCATCTATCGAGGGCAATCCTGCGGTGATCGCGGTGTGTGACGGGCGGTTTCTGATGGCGAGCATGGGACAGGTTGTGGGAGAAAAAATCACAAGAGCGGTGGAACGCGCCACAAAGGAACAGCTCCCGGTGATTATATTTGCCTGTTCCGGCGGTGCCAGAATGCAGGAGGGAATTGTATCTCTGATGCAGATGGCGAAAACGGCAGCTGCATTAAAACAGCACAGTGATGCGGGACTTCTCTATGTTTCGGTGCTGACAGATCCGACCACAGGCGGGGTGACTGCCAGCTTTGCAATGCTGGGAGATGTAATCCTGGCAGAGCCGAAAGCGCTGATTGGATTTGCAGGTCCGAGAGTCATTGAACAGACTATCGGGGAAAAACTGCCGAAAGGCTTTCAGCGTTCTGAATTTTTACTGGAACACGGCTTTATCGATCGTATCGTAGAGCGAAAAGAGATGAGAACTGTTCTTGCAAATATTCTGCAGATGCATCAGAATTTTAAAGGTTCTGTTACTCAAAGTCCGATACAGGCAGTGGAAAAAGAACGGCAGTCTGTACAGGAAAAAGATGCGTGGGAACGGGTCACAATTTCCAGAAAAAATGACCGGCCTGTAGGACAGGATTATATCCGTACACTTTTTTCCGATTTTCTGGAGTTTCATGGAGACCGCTGTTATGGAGATGATCCTGCAATCATTGGTGGAATCGCGAGGTTTGCGGGGATTCCGGTTACAGTGATCGCACAGGCGAAGGGAAAATCTACCAAAGAAAATGTAGCGCATCATTTTGGAATGCCGTCTCCGGAAGGATATCGAAAAGCACTTCGTCTGATGAAGCAGGCCGAGAAATTTAAACGGCCGATTCTTCTGTTTGTGGATACACCGGGGGCATTTTGCGGTATAGAGGCAGAAGAGCGGGGGCAGGGAGAAGCCATTGCAAGAAACCTGTTTGAAATGTCATCCATGAAGGTTCCGGTTCTGTCTGTTGTGATCGGTGAAGGCGGAAGCGGAGGTGCATTGGCGCTGGCAGTCGCGGATGAAGTCTGGATGCTGGAAAATGCGATATATTCTGTGCTGTCTCCGGAAGGGTTTGCGAGCATCTTGTGGAAAGACAGCAAACGCGCAAGTGAAGCGGCAGAGGTGATGAAATTGACAGCAGCAGATCTGAAGAAACTTGGCGTGATTGAAGCTGTCATTGCGGAACCAGAAGTGTATACAGAAGAAACCATGCAGTCTGTGGTTTTTGTTCTTCAAAAAAAGATCACAGAGTTTCTGGACACGCACTGCAATTTCTCGCCTGAGGAGCTGGCAGTGCAGCGTTACGAGCGTTTCCGGAAGATGTAACAACATAAAAATACCATAGAAAGAAGTAAAATATGGAAAACTTAAAAATCGGAGAAAAAATAACAAAAGTTCCTTTGATCCAGGGGGGAATGGGTGTAGGAATCAGTCTGGGAAGGCTGGCGGGAAGTGTGGCGAAAGCCGGCGGAATCGGAGTGATATCCACTGCTCAGATCGGATATCGGGAACCGGATTTTGATAAACATCCGGAGGAGGCCAACCTTCGTGCGATTGGAAAAGAAATGCAAAAAGCACGTCAAATTTCAGAAAACGGAATCATCGGATATAACATTATGACGGCTTTAAAAGGATATGCAGATCATGTAAAGGCAGCAGTAAAAGCAGGTGCAGACTTGATCATATCCGGTGCAGGGCTGCCTGTGGACCTTCCGGCACTGACAGAAGGCAGTGCGGTGAAAATTGCTCCCATTGTATCCACAGCACGTTCTGCGCAGGTAATCTTGAAATACTGGGATAAAAAATATGGAAGGACGGCGGATCTAATCGTGGCAGAAGGGCCTCTTGCAGGAGGTCATCTTGGATTTACAGAGGCGGAACTGGACAAGTGGAAGGGAGATGCCTACCATATGGAGTTCGGGAATATTCTGGACGTGGTGCGGCAGTATGCGAAGAAGTACAAGTGCCGGATTCCAGTGATTGCAGCAGGCGGAATTTATGACAGAAGTGATGTCCAAAGGATGGAGCAGCTTGGAGCGGATGGGGTTCAGGTGGCAACCAGATTTGTTACAACAAAAGAATGTGATGCCCACCGGCGGTATAAAGAAGCGTATCTGAAAGCTGTAAAAGATGAGATCGACATTGTGAAAAGTCCGGTCGGAATGCCGGGAAGAGCCATCTTGAATCCCCTCATGAAACGTGTTATGCTTGGAGAGAAAATAGAACACAGTTCCTGTCACAGATGTCTTGCAAAATGTAACCCTTCTCAGATACCATACTGCATTACAGACAGCCTGATCGCCGCGGTGAAAGGAGATATAGAAAACGGACTTATCTTTTGCGGCGCCAACGCATGGAAGGCAGAAAAGATCGAGACCGTAGAGGAAGTGGTGGCATCATTGTTTACGTAAAGGACAGGAACAAGTGAATGGTACGGAGAGGAGAATACATCTTTGGATGCATATAAGACCATTAATGATACCCTGGTTCACCTGTTCAACGAAATCTGGGAATTGGAAGAAAAAGCAATCATAACAGAGGAATTTAAGGATATTACCAACAACGACATGCATATAATAGAAGCAATCGGTCTGGGAGAGGAAAGCACAATGTCGGCAGTTGCGAGAACACTGGGAATTACAGCGGGTTCCTTGACAACGTCTATGAACAGCCTGGTCAATAAAAAATATGTGACACGGCAGAGGAGCGAGACAGACCGCAGGGTGGTCTATATCCAGTTGACCGGAAAAGGGAAGAGAGCATATGAACATCACAAGAATTTCCATATGCAGATGACCAATGCAGTGATTGAAAATCTAAAGGAGCAGGAGCTTGCAATTTTGCTGCAGACACTGGATAAATTATCCGATTTTTTCAGAGGTTATCAGGAACGGGAACAGGAAAAGAAAACGGAGCTCTGATATTTTTTTGACGTTTTTGGAAAAATGAGGTACAATATTTGCTGAACCTGCGAAAAGTAGGGGATAACAGTCATGTTCCGGCCGTGTGGTTTGCGGCAGAGCCGGAAGATAAGCGGAGCAATATCCGTTTCGTGTTTTATCAGGAGGGAATTGATATGGCAGCAAAAAAAGGAGCATCTAAGACAACAGCGAAAACAACAGTACAGACACCGGTAAAGACAGCAGAAGAAGTGACATCAGCACAGACAGCAAAGAAAGTTGTTGCAAATGAAAAGGCGACAGAGAAAAAAGAAGAAGTAAAACCTGCAAAAGTAGAGGCGATTGAGACAAAAGCAGGAAAGGCAAAGGCAATCGAGACCAAGAAAGACACAACAAAAGCAATTGAAACAAGAGCAGCTGTGTTACAGGAATCTGAGCCGGCAGCAGAAGAAAAAAAGACAAGAGCAAGAAAAACTTCTGCAAAGACAACGACAGCAGCAAAAACAGCAGTAAAATGTGAAATGTATCTGCAGTTTGCCGGAAAAGAATATTCAGAAAAAGAGCTGATGAAAAAAGTAAAAGAAGTCTGGACAAAAGAGCTGAAGCATAAAGTAGGCGAGCTGAAAGATGTAAAACTTTATCTGAAGCCAGAAGAATCCGCAGCATATTACGTAATCAATAAAGATACAACAGGACGGATTGAATTATAAGAAATGAAAAATGCGTGGGCGATACGATGGCCTGCGTATTTTTTTTGCTGTTTTTGTGAAAATTGCGGGATTGTAAACGGAAAAATATGAAGAGGATATGTATGAGACAGGATATAAAGAAGGGGAACGGAGAATCAATGCGCTTTATGAGAAATTACTCAAAGAGCAGCGAATGGACGATATGAAACGGGCAGTGGAGGATGAGGCATATCGGGAGACTCTGTTAAAAGAATATGATTTGTAAAAAGAACTGGCGGTTGAAGCTGAAATCAATCGCCAGTTCTTTTTATATTATTATTTGTCTGAGGGACCTCTCCGGTCGATCCCCTCTCAATTAATTTTGCATGTAACAGAAGTGTTCCGATGGATACTTGATTCATCAGACTGTCCAGAGCATAGTAAGCACTTTTGCCAAGCTGGATCCGTTCCTGGCGGATGGTAGTCAGCGGCGGGGAAGTATATGCGCAGATCGGGAGATCATCAAACCCGATGATGCTGATCTCGTCCGGAACTTTGTATCCGAGCTGCTGACACTGAATCATCGCGGCATTGGCGATCAGATCATGGTTGCAGACAATAGAGGTGATTCCCAGATCCAACAGACGGGGCAGATGCTTTTCCATACATTGAGTGATATAGTAGGAACTTCCCGCATAGGTCGGATCGGACTTTAGGCCGTTTTGTTTCAAAGCGTGGAAAAATGCTTTGTGGCGGATCTGCATGATATGAGAACCAAGGGCGCTGCTCAAATATCCGATTTTTTTATGTCCCAGTTTTTTTAAATGGGAGACGGCGAGTTCCATGCCTTCGTTGTTGTCGATTCCGACATATGCCATATTTGGATTTGCAATAATATAGTTGTCATACAGAACGGTCGGTGTTCTGCTGGTCTGAAAATCTTTCATCCACGGATCATTCAACGAAAATCCAACGACAAAAGCTCCCAGATACTGGTTCTGCAGCATAAAAACATCGTACGGGGTGCTTTTCTGCAGTTTTTCAGTAGTATCTACAATATCTACGGTATAACCGGCAGGTTCTGCAAGCTGGCGGAAGCCGAGCAGGATTTCATATCCAAATTGATGTGACTCTTTGTAATCTACGTTTTCAATCAGAATACAGAGTTTTTTCTCCGCAGCCTTCTGGCGGCGGATTTTTGTATATCCCATTTCAACAGCTGTTTCCAGTACGGTTTTTTGTAAAGTTTCGCTGATATCAGGTGCACCGTTTAAGGCTTTGGAAACAGTGCCTTTTGAGATATTCAGACGATCAGCAATATCCTGTAATGTAGCCATTGGGGCTCCTTTCTGCGTCCTTTTTTTGTTACTGTTCATAGTAACCTTTTTCATTATATAGAAAAAAAGTGGAAAATGCAATGAATATCCATGGAAAAAGAGAATGAGTTTCGGAAAGTTTCTTGTTTGCAAAAAAACATGGATTGTTGAAAGTGAATAAAAATACAGGATAAAAACTATGCAAAACATAGAAAATAAAGAGTACTATACGTTGTTAGGATTGACGAAACAGGGAAAAAATGATATCATCATCATGTACGAAATAATACGAAACAAAAATGAAAGATGAGGGAACATGAAGAGAAGAGTTTGTGCAGTTGTGGAAAACACTCTGTATTGTATATAATGGCAGTGAAAAACAGCAGGAAGTGAAACTTTCGGAAGGGACATGGGAAGTTCTTGCAGACGGAGAGGACAGCTTTTTATGGAAGCATCCACAGATTGCAGCGGAACATATGAAAGTTTCTCCGGTCAGCATTTTGATACTTGGAAAAAGGGAAGAGGGCAGGTAAAGTGTGATGAAATGGATGTATGGAAAACAAGACTGGAAAACGAGAGAGCGGGGACTGGAAAATTGTTATCTGATGACCAACGGACTGGGGGGATTTTCCTCCATGACGATGACTGGTGCAGTGTCAAGAAATGATCATGCACTGTTGATGGCTTGTACAACAGCGCCAAACTGCAGATACAACATGATACACCGCTTAAAAGAAGAACTTCTGATAGAAGAAGGAGACGAGCTTACACTGTCCACACAGGAGTTTGAGGAGCAGACACCGGAGGATGGATATCTTCATCTGGCGGCATTTTCCTATGAAGATACTCCAATCTGGAGATTCCTTGTAAATGGTGTGGAGATCAAAAAAGAGATTGGAATGCCACAGGAAGAAAATACAGTGGCGCTTCGTTATGAAATCAAAAACCGCAGCAGCCGGAATGTGGAATTTGTGCTGACTCCATTTTTCCAGTTCGTACCAAAGGGAGCCGATCTCTTGCCGGATCAAGAAATCGTATTTACAAAAGGAGCAGTGGAAAGTGAAGGAATGACACTGCATCTTCGTACAAACGGAATGATAAAAGAGATCGCAGAGACAGAGGAAGTTTATTTTTACCGCTATGATGTCTGTGACGGACGCAGGGCGTATGGACACGCAAGAGCCAACCATCAGATCCGTCTGCAGGTAGAGGCGGGAAAACAGGCGGTCCTGGAAGTAGTCTATGAGATGGAACCATCAAAAAACAGTGCACAGACGATCATTGAGCAGACGAAAGCAGACAGAAAACAGCTCGAGGAAACAGCCGGATTTACTTCGGAGGCTGGGAAAATGCTTTCAAAAAGTGCCAGACAGTTTGTTTCAAAACGGGAATCCACGGGGGGAGATACAATACTGGCAGGGTATCCGTTTTTTGAAGACTGGGGCAGAGATACGATGATTGCACTTCCGGGAATCTGCATTTCTACCGGACAGTTTGAGACTGCAAAAAGGATTCTGCGCACCTTTGCACAGAATGAGAGAGACGGTCTGATGCCGAATCTGTTTCCGGAGGGAGGAAACGAGCCGCTGTACAATACAGTCGATGCGGCACTGTTGTTTATCAATTGCGTGTATTTGTATTATGAAGCAACAAAAGATATGGAGTTTGTCCGGGAAGTGTATTCGGTGATGGAGCGGATCATGGATGGATATCAGAACGGGACAAAGTTTGGGATCCACATGGATACAGACGGGCTGATCTGTGCAGGGGAAGGTCTTGCTCAGGTGACCTGGATGGACGTACGTGTGGGAGAGATTCTGCCGACTCCAAGACACGGAAAGCCGGTGGAGATCAATGCCTACTGGTACAATGCCTTAAAAATTATGGAAACATTTACAGAAGAAGCAGAAACAAGCAGATACTACGCGCAACTGGCAGAAAAGGTAAGAGATTCGTTTACAGAAAAATTCTGGATGTCGCAGAAAAATTGTCTGAAAGACCTGGTTTCCGGAACAGAGGCAGATACCCAGATCCGCTGCAATCAGATCTGGGCACTCTCCATGCCGTTTACGATGCTGGAGCCGGAAAAAGAGCGGAAGATAGTGGAAACTGTTTTTGAAAAGCTGTATACTTTTTATGGGATGCGTACACTGGAAGAAGCAGATCCGGAATTTCATCCATACTATGAAGGAGCGATGGAAAAGCGGGATATGGCATACCATCAGGGCACTGTATGGACGTTCCCACTGGGGGCTTACTATCTGGCGTATCTCAAGGTTCACGCATACAGTGAACGCGCAAAACAGGACGTAAAAGAGCAGCTGGAAGTTCTGGAGTGCGCACTTAAGGAAGGGTGCATTGGACAGCTGCCGGAAATCTACGACGGGAAAAACCCAGTGTCTTCCAAAGGCTGTTTTGCACAGGCATGGAGTGTCGGAGAATTGCTCCGTGTATATGAACAGATTGAAAAAAAGAAGAAATAGAACATGGAATCTGAAAGGAGAATGATAATGGAAAAAGAATTAGAGCAGATGTTACAGACAGTTTGCAGCAAAGGAATAAAAGAGGCATCCAGTGAAGAGATTTACGCAGCGCTTCTTCAGTGGTCCAAAGAAAAAATGAATGGTATGAAACACAACGAGGGAGACAGAAAACTGTACTACATTTCCGCAGAATTTCTGGTGGGGAAACTCTTGTCCAACAACCTGATCAATCTGGGTGTATTTGAAGAAGTCAGAGAAGTGCTGAAAAAACACGGACACGATCTGACAGAGATTGAAGAAGTAGAATTGGAACCATCTCTTGGAAACGGAGGACTGGGACGTCTGGCAGCATGTTTCCTGGATTCCATCGCAACACTCGGACTTAATGGAGACGGTGTGGGACTGAACTATCACGACGGATTATTCCTTCAGAAATTTTCTGACAACAAACAGTGGGAAGAGAAAAATCCATGGATCACAGAAAAGAGCTGGCTGACAAAAACAGATGTGAGTTTTGAGGTTCCGTTTAAAGATTTTACTCTGAAATCTACCATGTATGATATTGACGTACCGGGATATCAGAGCGGCTGCAACAAACTGCACCTGTTTGATCTGGACAGTGTAGATGAGAGCATCATTGGAAACGGGATCCAGTTTGACAAACAGGATATCCACAAAAACCTGACATTGTTCCTCTATCCGGATGACAGTGATGAGGCAGGACAGCTTCTGCGTATTTATCAGCAGTACTTTATGGTCAGCAATGCAGCACAGTTGATCCTCAAAGAAGCCGAGGAGCGTGGAGTGAATCTGTATCACTTGCATGAGCATGTGTGTATCCAGATCAACGATACCCATCCGACGATGGTGATCCCGGAATTGATCCGGATCCTCACTGAGCAGAAAGGATTCAATATCGACACTGCAGTGGATGTGGTGAGCAAGACCTGTGCCTATACCAATCATACAATCCTGGCAGAGGCGCTGGAAAAATGGCCGATCTCTTACCTGGAAAAAGTAGTGCCTCATCTGATGCCGATCATCCGGGAATTGGACAGACGGGTCAGAAGAGATTTCCACGATCCAAGAGTGTATATCATCGATGAGATGGACCGTGTGCATATGGCACATATTGATATCCATTTCGGATATGCAGTAAACGGTGTGGCAGCGCTTCACACAGAGATTTTAAAAGAATCTGAGCTGAAACCGTTCTACGATATTTATCCGCAGAAGTTCAACAATAAGACCAACGGAATCACATTCCGCAGATGGCTGGTACACTGCAATCACAATCTGGCAGAGTACTTAAAAGAACTGATCGGACCTGGATATATGGAGAATGCAGAAGAACTGGAAAAACTTCTGGCATATCAGGATGATGAGAATGTTCTTGCAAAATTGAAAGAGATTAAAAAAGAAGCAAAAGCAGAGTTAAAGAAATATCTCAAGATGACACAGAATGTGGAGATTGATGAAAATTCTGTATTTGATATCCAGATCAAACGTCTCCATGAGTATAAGAGACAGCAGATGAACGCACTGTATGCGATCTACAAATACAAAGAGATCAAAAAAGGAAATCTGCCGAAACGTCCGCTCACAATGATCTTCGGAGCAAAGGCAGCTCCGGCATATACGATTGCCAAAGATATCATTCATCTGATCCTCTGCCTGCAGCAGCTCATTGACAATGATCCGCAGGTAAGCCCATATATGAAGATCGTGATGGTAGAAAACTACAATGTGACAAAAGCAGAGAAGCTGATCCCTGCATGTGATATTTCCGAGCAGATTTCGCTGGCATCCAAGGAAGCCTCCGGAACAGGAAATATGAAATTCATGCTCAACGGCGCCGTGACACTTGGAACAGAAGACGGAGCAAACGTAGAGATCCACCAGTTGGTAGGGGATGACAATATTTATATCTTCGGAGAAACATCAGAAAAGATCATCAAGCTGTATGAGACAGGAGAATACTGTTCCAAAGACATCTATGAGAATGATCCGCTGGTAGAAGAGCTGGTAGACTTTATTATCAGTAAAGATTTGATCCGCATCGGAGATCCGGTGAACCTGGGACGTCTGTACAAAGAAATCGTAGGCAAAGACTGGTTCATGGCACTTTTGGATGTGAAAGATTATATCAGAACAAAAGAGCAGATGCTTTCTGATTACGAAGATGAAAAAGCGTGGGAGAAAAAAATGCTGGTGAACATTGCCAAAGCCGGATTTTTCTCTTCCGACAGAACGATTGCAGAGTATAACAGAGACATCTGGCATTTGTAGGATATGGCAAAAGCAAAAGGAGAGAGTAAAATGAGAAAAACAGGAATTTTGATGCCTGTATCTTCCCTCCCGTCCCGAACGGGAGTGGGAGAGATGGGGGCAGAAGCATATCATTTTCTGACATTGTTAAAAGAAAGCGGTGTGAAGATATGGCAGATTTTGCCGATGAATCCGGTGGGATACGGAAACTCCCCGTATCAGCCATATTCTTCCTGTGCAGGGGATGAGCTATATATCAGTCTGGATACGCTGTATGAGGAAGGGCTGTTAAAAGAAAGACCAGAAGGGTTTCACGAATATGCGACGAAAGTCGATTACGATGCTGTGCGTCTGCACAAAGAGCCTTATTTAAGAGAAGCTTTTCAGGCATTTCTTACAAGTGGCGGTTGTGAGACAAAAGACTATCAGGAGTTTGCAGCTCAGAGCTGGGTATATGAATATGGTGCTTTCCGTGCACTGAAAAAGGCAAACGGGGGATGCTGCTGGAATGAATGGAAACAGGAAGATAAAATGTGGCCGGATGCGAGAACGGATTTGGCGCCTGAGTTAGAAACAGAAGTGCAGTATCATATGTTTTTACAGTATGTATTTTTCAGTCAGTGGATGAAACTGAAAGAAAAGGCCAATGCGTATGATATTCAGATCATGGGAGATGTGCCGTTTTATGTGGGGGTAGATTCTGTGGACGTGTGGGCATCAAAAGACAATTTCCTTCTGGATACAGACGGAAGGCCGATCTTTATTGCAGGAGTTCCGCCGGATTATTTCAGTGCTACTGGTCAGAGATGGGGCAATCCAATCTACAACTGGGAATATTTAAAAGAAAACAACTATCAGTTCTGGGTGGACCGGATCGGATACAGCAGCAAGCTGTTTGACATTATCCGGATCGATCACTTCCGGGCGTTTGACACCTTCTGGAAAATTCCGGCAAGTTGTCCGACAGCTGTGGAAGGCGAGTGGATTGAGGCGCCGGGATATGAAGTGATCGACACGCTCAAAGAGAAGATCCCGGGTGTAAATCTGGTGGCGGAAGATCTGGGAGATCTCAGACCGGAAGTACTGGAATTGAAGGATCACTATCATCTGAAAGGCATGAAGATCCTTGTATTTTCGATTGAGACAAAAGGAAAATATGCATATGACAGCTTCCGCGATGTAGAAAATATGATCGTGTATACAGGAACGCATGACAATGATACTTTGATGGAGTGGTATCATAATCTGACCTGCGCGGCGAAGCGTAAAGTGCGCAGATTTCTCACACGTGAGGGAATCAGACAGGGAAGTGTCAAAGACCGTCTGCTTGCTTATACATTAAAGAGCAAGGCAGAATATGCGATTATTCCGATGGCGGATATTTTAGGGCAAGGAAAAGAAGGGCATCTGAATACACCGGGGACAGTCGGTTCTCCGAACTGGGAGTGGAGAATGCCGGACTTTACACTTGCCGGGAAAGAACTGAAACGATATAAAAATCTGATCACATTCCGGAACTAAAGGAGAGACAACATGCAATTTGCTGGAATTTTTCATAAAACATCAGAACAGATGAGTTATGCGTTAAATGAAAATGAGCTGATCGTAAACTTAAGAACAGGATATGATGTCAGACGGGTCTTCATTCATTATGGAGATCCGTTTGAATCGGGAATCCTTGGCGGAAACGAGAAATGGACCGGAAAGAGAGAGGAAATCTGTTTTAAGAAACGTTTGCGTCACCAGCTCTGGTGGACAACGACATTGGTTCCAAAGTATAAACGCTGCAAATATTATTTTGAATTACATACAGAGGAAGAAGTCTGGTATTATTTTGAGGATGGATTTCTGACAGAAGAACAGATGCAGATGGATGGAAGGATGCTGCAGTGCTTTACCGTACCGTGGATGAATCCTGCGGATATTAATGTGACGCCAGACTGGGTCAACGAGACAGTATGGTATCAGATTTTTCCGGACCGGTTCTGCAGGGGAGCAGATACGAAGGAAGAGGCCGGTGTGACGAAGTGGCGCACTGGTACTGTGACCAATGAAGAGAGGTTTGGCGGAAATTTAAATGGAATCCGGGAAAAAATTCCTTATCTGGAAGGGCTCGGAATCACGGGAATCTACCTGAATCCCATTATGAAAGCAGAATCCAACCACAAATATGACACCACAGATTATACGGTGATCGATCCTCATTTTGGAACGGAGGAAGAATTTAAAGATCTGGTAGAAGAGGCACATCAGCATGGGATTCGGATCATGGTGGATGCCGTGTTCAATCATTGTGGAAGAAAGTTTGCACCATGGCTGGATGTTCTGGAGAAAAAAGAAAAATCTGCGTATGCAGACTGGTTTATGATCCATGACTGGGAAACAGTCGAAAAACGGGCAGATACGAGAGATGGACGGTTTTATTCATTTGCATTTACTGATGGAATGCCAAAGCTGAATACAAATAACGAAGAAGTAATTCAATACTTCTGTAAAATATGCGAAGACTGGATCCGCAAATTCGATATTGACGGAATCCGGTTTGACGTGGGAAATGAAGTTTCCCACCGTTTTCTGAAAAAAATCCGGGAGCATTTAAAACAGATGAAACCGGATCTGTACTTACTGGGTGAAATCTGGCATGATGCAAGTCAGTGGCTTCTGGGAGATGAGTACGATTCTGTAATGAACTATCCTCTGATGAGCGGAATCCATGATTTCTTTTTAGATCGGGGAATGGAAAAAGAAGAATTTGAGTATATGGTGAACCGCTGTTATACGATGTATATGCAGCAGAGCAACAATGTGATGTTCAATCTTCTGGATTCTCATGACACGCAGCGTCTGATGAGTCGGTTTGATGATCTGGATCTGTTTTACCAGCAACTTGCCGTGTTGTTTACAATGCCGGGAAGTGCCTGCATTTATTATGGAACAGAGATTGCAATGGAAGGCGGTTTTGATCCGGACTGCCGCAGATGTATGCCGTGGCAGGAACTGGATTCATCCGAAAACCAGGAAAAAATCCAGATCATGCAAAAGCTGATCGCAATGCGGAAACAGGAAGCAGCCTGCAAAAGTCTGTATTTCCATTTTCCGAATGAGTATGAGAAGAGACGTCTTGTGGAGTATATCAAACTGGATCAGGACGGCAATCAGCTGGAAGTACTCTTAAACTGTTCTGAGGAACCGGTATCAGTAAAAGAAGAGGGAGAAGTTTTGTTTTCCCGCAGATTTGAGCAGGGTGTATTGAAGAAAAACGGAACTTTGATCAGAAGAAAGAAATAAAGGAGAAAGTCAATGGAAGGGACAAGAAAAGAACACTGGTGGAGGTATGCGGTGATCTACCAGATTTATCCGCGCAGCTTTCAGGACAGCAATGGAGATGGAATTGGAGATCTGCGAGGGATCATTCAGAGACTGGATTATTTAAAAGAGCTGGGAATCGATGCGATCTGGCTGTCTCCGGTCTGCAAATCTCCGCAGGATGACAATGGATATGACATCTCTGATTATCAGGATATCGATCCTATGTTCGGAAGTCTGGATGACATGGAAGAGCTGATAAAAGAAGCCAAAAAGAGAAATATCCGGATTATCATGGATCTTGTGTTAAACCATTCTTCTGATGAGCATCGCTGGTTTCAGGAGGCAAAGAAAAGCAAGGATAACCCGTACCATGACTATTATGTCTGGAGAGATGGGAAAGAGGGCGTGTATCCGAATGATATGAGATCCGTATTTGGGGGATCTGCCTGGGAATGGGTGCCGGAACTGGAACAGTACTATTTCCACCAGTTTTCGGTAAAACAGCCGGATCTGAACTGGGAGAATCCAAAAGTGCGCCGTGAGATCTATGATATGATCCTCTGGTGGATGGAAAAAGGAGCGGGCGGATTCCGTCTGGATGTGATCGATCAGATTGCCAAGGAGCCGGATCAAAAGATCACAAACAACGGACCGAGACTCCATGAGTTTATTCAGGAACTGAGCAGGGAAACATTCCAAAAGGGAGATCTGATCACAGTAGGAGAGGCATGGGGCGCAGATATTGAACGCGCCAAATTGTACAGCAATCCGGATGGAAGCGAGTTTTCTATGGTGTTCCAGTTCGAGCATATTGGTCTGGATCAGCAGGAAGGAAAGTCGAAATGGGATGTGGCGCCGCTTCCAGTAGTGAAATTAAAACAGGTGCTTGCAAAATGGCAGAGAGAACTGCACGGATGTGGATGGAACAGTCTGTTCTGGAACAATCACGATCTGCCAAGAATCGTGTCCCGTTGGGGAAATGATCAGAAATACCGCGTGGAATCTGCAAAGATGCTTGCTACCTTGCTGCATGGAATGCAGGGAACTCCTTATATCTATCAGGGAGAAGAACTTGGTATGACAAATGTGCGCTTTGCAGATATCAGCCACTATCAGGATATTGAGACACTGAATATGTACAAAGAGCGTCTGGATGAAGGATACAGCAAGGAAGAAATCATGCACTCCATTTATGCAAAGGGCAGGGACAATGCAAGAACGCCGATGCAGTGGAGTGGTGAGGTGAATGCAGGATTTACAAAGGGAACCCCATGGTTGGAAGTGAATCCGAATTATACGAAGATCAATGCCGAGTCGGAACTATCCGATCCCGATTCTGTATTCTACTATTATCAGAAGCTGATCCGGCTGAGAAAAGAACATTCCGTGTTTGTAAACGGAGAGTTTACACTTTTGATGGAAGAGGATCCGCAGGTGTTTGCCTATATAAGAAAAGAAGGCGATACAGAAGTCCTGGTATGTGCAAATTTCAGTGAAACACCGGCAGCGTGCGATCTTTTGAGTGAATGGAAAGACGGAGAGGTACTGATCTGGAATTATAAGGAAAAAGGAGAGACTGGGGTGCTCAGACCTTATGAAGCAATGATGATCAGAAGATAAATAGAAAATCCATATTTGAGAGGGGGAGGAATCTTCCTCTCTTTTTACGTAATAAGAAATGATGGAGTTTTTGAGGTGAAAAACGAATTTCAACTTTCTCTTTTTAAATAATCATGTTATAATGCAGAAAAGCATAAAAATTCTGGTTTTCTAAGCGGAACCATACCGCATCTTTTATTCTTATAGCATATCGGAAAATCTCTATGCTTTGATTTCAATCTAAAACAGCAGAGAGGTTTGAGAGAAAGATGAAAACCTGTATGGT